>Ga0118677_10008246_pt1 | contig 16783 bp, 19 predicted proteins | sample AliMusrvi5mmetaG_FD_86154 | JGI IMG/M metagenome (GOLD analysis project Ga0118677, IMG submission 86154) | reverse complement strand
TTTTAAAGAACAAACATTTGAAAGATTTATTAATCTTATTATTCAAATGGTGTAAACATGTGATTAATATTCATATAATGGTTTCATTTATTACAAAAAAAAATGATGTACCGATTAGTTGAAAAAATGTATCTTTGCAAAATGATTCTAAAAGTGAGAAATATTCTTTGGGTGGGCCTCTTTTTTATGGCAATCTCTTGTGGCGATTATCAGAAGATAGTCAAAAGTACTGATTATGAGTTTAAATTGAAAAAAGCCAAGGAGTATTATGATCATAAAGAATATGGCCGTTCGTCGCAGCTGTATCAGGAATTGGTCAATATTTACCGGGGTACGAGTCGTGCAGACCAGATTTATTATTATCTGGCCAAAAGTTGTTATGGCCAAAGGGATTATGTCCTCTCCAGTCACTATTTCAGACAAATGTTGAAGGAATTCCCCCGCAGCCAATACAATGAAGAGGCTCAGTACCAGATTGGTTATTGCTATTATCTTGATTCCCCGACCGCCCGGCTCGATCAGAAAACTTCGCAGGATGCTATCGATGCACTGCAATTATTTATCAATATTTTTCCGGGAAGTGCACGGGTTGCAGATGCAAACAAGCTTATAGACGAATTACGGGAAAAGCTGGTTTATAAATCGTATTTATCGGGAAAACTGTATTACGATCTTGCAGATTATCGTGCTGCTGTTATATCGTTGACTAACAGTATTAAAGAATATCCCGATTCGAAATATCGCGAAGAATTGATGTATTATTTATTGAAAGCCAAATATCTGCTTGGTGAAAACAGTATTGATGAAAAGAAACGCGAACGGTTGAATAATGCCTTAGATGAGTATTTTACTTTTACGGATGAGTTTCCTCAAAGTAAATACCGTAAAGAAGCTGATCGGTTCTTTGCAAGTACAAAGAAATTGATGAACCTCAGTGATGACGAGATCAATAAAACAATAAAATAAAGATGGATTATAAAAAAACAAAAGCTCCGGTAAGTACTGTGCCAAGGGATTTAAATGAACTTGAAGCATTTACAGGCAATATTTATGAGTCACTGATGGTCATCGCAAAACGTGCCAATCAGATCAATGCGGAATTGAAGGAAGAATTAAATACCAAACTTCAGGAGTTTGCTTCATTCAGTGATAATCTGGAAGAGGTATTTGAGAATCGTGAACAGATTGAAATATCCCGTTATTACGAGAAATTGCCTAAACCTACGCTTATTGCCTACGAAGAGTTTAAGGAGGGGCAGATCTACTACCGGAATCCTGCAAAAGAGAAAAAATAGCTGATTATCAGCTATTTTGTTCTGTAATAATAAGATATATTTGTTTTCACATCCGGAATTATTATTAATACACTTCAGAACGGATGCAACTTCAGGGAAAGAAAATTATTCTGTGTGTCACAGGTAGCATTGCAGCTTACAAGGCTGTATATCTTTTGAGAGGGCTCATCAAGCAAGGTGCTGAAGTACAGGTTATAATGACACCTTGTGCCAAAGAGTTCATTGCACCACTCACCCTTTCAACTTTGTCCGGACGTCCTGTTTTAAGTGAATTCTTTACCCGTAGTGACGGCCAATGGAATAGTCATGTTGACCTTGGATTATGGGCAGATTTACTTCTTGTTGCCCCTGCAACTGCCGCCACTATGGGAAAAATGGCGAATGGAATATGCGATAATTTATTGGTAACGACATATTTGTCCGCAAAATGTCCTGTGATGATTGCTCCTGCAATGGATCTGGACATGTATCTGCATCCTTCAACGCAACGGAATATTGAACTTCTGAAATCATACGGGAATCTGATTATCGATCCGGCATCCGGTGAACTTGCCAGCGGCCTTTCGGGTAAGGGGAGGATGGAAGAACCGGATATCATCGTTGAAAAGATCGCAGAGTTTTTTGCTGAAAAAAAAAACTGCTGAATAAAACCTATCTCGTTACAGCAGGTCCTACCCACGAGAAAATTGATCCTGTCAGGTATATCGGAAATTACTCTTCAGGAAAGATGGGTTTTGCAATTGCCGAAAGATTAGCCTCACTCGGCGCAAAGGTTATCTTAATTGCCGGACCTGTGGCTCTTAAATGTCACAATAAGAATATAGTTCGGATTAATGTGGTCTCTGCCAATGAAATGTACAATCAATGTTTATTCTATTTTAGTGAGTGCAACGGGGCGGTAATGGTGGCGGCAGTTGCCGATTTTGCTCCCATAGTAGCTGAAAATTATAAAATTAAACGGACATCATCCAACTATTTGCTTGAATTACGTCCTAACCCCGATATTGCAGCAAGTCTCGGTAAAATAAAACGGAAGAATCAGCTATTGGTCGGATTCGCACTTGAAACCAATGATGAGGAGCAAAATGCTCTATTGAAGCTGAAGAGGAAAAATTTAGACCTAATTGTTCTTAATTCACTGATTGACAATGGTGCTGGATTTCAGTACGATACCAATAACATAAAAATCCTTGATAAAACTGGTGTGATTTTTAGTTCCGGTTTGAAACAAAAAAAGGAAATTGCTGTTGACATTGTGAATAAATTGATTGAGGCCGAAAATTTCATTTCAGGTTTGTCTTGAATTTTTGTATTTTTATAAGAAATATTATTCATTTCTATGCATCGAATTCTTCTTCTGCTGATATTGTTATGTTACCTGGCAGGTACTGTCTCAGGTCAGGAGTTCCGTTGTAATGTAAGCGTATCCAGCTCCAGGGTTGAGGGGACTTATAAACAGGTATTTGAGTCCATGCGAACGGATATTTATGAGTTTATGAATAACCGTAAATGGTCTGACAACGTTTTTACCACCGATGAAAGGATTGAATGTACTATTTTTATTCAGATCACTGAACAGATCTCCACAGATGAGTTCAGGGGAACAATTCAGGTTCAGTTAAATCGTCCGATATTTAATTCTTCCTACACTTCTCCTATTCTTAATATTAAGGATAATGATTTGCAATTTCGGTATGTGGAATTTCAGGCCATGGAATTTGACGAAACATCCAATTCAAATCCCCTTACCAATATTTTAGCTTATTATGCAGATATTCTTTTGGGATTCGATTATGATACCTATTCCCCGCTGGGAGGAACCAACTATTTTCAGAAAGCACGTGATATTGTAAACCGTTCGCAGAATGCCCGTGAAAAAGGATGGCGGGCTTTTGAGGGAAATTTTAATAGGTTCTGGCTTATTGAGAATCTTACCAATAAGGCTTACGGACCATTCAGGGAGTTGCTTTACAGGTATCATCGTCTGGGTCTGGATATGATGGCCGACAAACCGGATATCGGCCGCTCTGAAATAGCCGATGTGCTAAAAAACATGCAAAGAGTCTATAGATCGAAACCTGACACCTATATCAACCGTATTTTTTTTGATGCAAAATCTGATGAACTGGTAAATATCTTTTCGAAAGGAAGCACAGATGAAAAGGGGAGGGTGATGACCATTCTTACCGAATGTGATCCCTCAAATTCCGGTAAGTATCAGAAAATTTTGGATCAAAAGATCTTTTAATCCTTATATAGTCCAATGTTAACACGATTAAGAATCCAGAATTATGCATTGATCAGGGAACTTGATGTCTACCTTAATCCAGGTTTCTCCATAATTACAGGTGAAACAGGTGCAGGTAAATCCATTTTGCTGGGAGCCTTGTCTTTGATTCTTGGACAAAGGGCCGATTCATCGGTTTTGAACGATAAATCATCCAAGTGTGTGGTCGAAGCAGTATTTAGAGTGGATGGGCTGAATTTGGAAAATCTTTTTCTTTCCAACGATCTTGACTTTGACAATTTTGCAATATTCAGGAGGGAGATAAACCCGGCTGGCAAATCACGCGCATTTATTAACGATTCTCCTGTGATGCTTAAAGTTATGCAGGATATCGGGTATCGACTTATTGATATTCATTCCCAAAATCAGAATCCCGAAATCAATGATCAGTCTTTTCAGATGATGGTCGTTGATATTTGTGCCTCGAACCAGGAATTACTTTTTACCTACAAAAACAGTTACAACGAATACCGGAAAATATTGTCCTGGCTAAAAGAAGCTGAAGATCTTATTGAAAAATCAAAAGCCGATCTGGACTATTATCAGTTTCAGTTCGACCAGTTGTTTAATGCCGCGTTGACTGGAAACGAGCAGGAGCACCTCGAAAAAGAACTTGAGTTGCTTATGCACGCTGAAGAAATTAAATCAGGACTTTCAAATGTGACTGAACTCCTTGACGGAGAGAATATATCGGCTTTAAATCAGACTAAATCAGCAATTGGACTGATTACTAAGATGATCCATTTTCTGCCCGAAGCGGAAGGTTTTTCTCAGCGTCTTGAAAGTTTATATTTGGATCTAAAGGATATAGCCCAGGAGGCAGCATTGATTGCCGAAAAGGTGGAGTACGATCCCGACAGAATACGAATGATCAATGAACGTCTGGATCTGATTTATTCATTACAGCAAAAACACCATGTAAAATCGGTTGAAGAGCTCATAGGCCTTCGCAATATGTTTGAGACTAAGATTCTGGCTATTTCCTCCGGCGAAGAGGAATTACTCCGCTTATCAAAGTTGAGAGATCAGAAGAGCGCTGAAGTCGAAGATTTGGCAACTCAATTATCCGCAAGACGTCATTTAATTGCAGAGGAAATTGAAACAAGGGTGCTAAGACAGCTTTTACTTTTGGGGATGCCAAATTCAAAGTTTAAAGTTGAAATTACTCCAATTGTCTCACCTGGGACAAATGGGATGGATACAGTCAGCTTTCTTTTTACTGCCAATAAAAATGGTCTTCTTTATGATATATCCAAGGTCGCTTCAGGTGGAGAAATGTCAAGGGTTATGTTGGCTGTCAAGGCTTTAATTTCCAAGTCTAAAGCACTTCCTACGATTATTTTCGATGAAATAGATGCCGGCGTTTCAGGTGAAATTGCAGACCGTATGGGAATTATACTGAAAGAAATTTCTGCAGATATGCAGGTTATTAATATTACCCATCTTCCACAGATCGCAGCAAAAGGGGATCACCATTTCCTGGTTTACAAGCAGGATTCTGACAAGGAAACAACCACCAGACTTAAGCTCTTATCCAAAGCCGAGCGGATTGAAGAGCTGGCCAAAATGTTAAGTGGCGAAAACATTACTGCAGCTGCAATACTTAATGCAGAGGAGTTATTAAAGTAAATTTATCATCCTACTAAACATTTGTGATGTCGTAAGGGTTATTACTCAGATATTGTACTGAACAAACTATGTTTTTCGGTCCATATTCTGATTTTAGCTCTATTTATTAATTGAAAACAATGTTGTTTTCTGAAATTGTAACTAAATGGCTTATAATTTATTGAAGGGTAAAAAAGGGATTATTTTCGGTGCATTGAATGAACATTCAATTGCATGGAAAGTAGCTGAAAGGGCGCATGAAGAGGGTGCGACCTTCACATTGACGAATGTTCCTATTGCTATCCGAATGGGTGACACCCAAACTTTGGCAGACAAATGTAATACTGTGGTAATCCCGGCTGATGCCGCAAGTGTTGAAGATCTTGAAATATTGATTGTTAAATCGATGGAATTTCTTGGTGGTAAGATTGATTTTATTCTGCATTCCATCGGGATGTCGCCGAATGTAAGGAAAGGGAGGCATTACAGCGACCTGGATTATGATCTTCTATCGAAAACACTTGATGTTTCAGCGGTCTCATTTCATAAAGTGTTACAGACAGCACGAAAACTGGATGCAATTAATGAATGGGGATCTGTACTTGCTTTATCATATGTGGCTGCTCAGCGTACCTTCTATGGGTATAACGATATGGCTGATGCAAAATCACTTCTTGAATCTATCGCCAGAAGTTTTGGTTATATCTATGGTAGTGAACGAAGGGTACGAATCAATACCATCTCTCAGTCGCCTACCCCGACAACAGCTGGAAACGGTATTAAGATGTTTGGCAATTTGCTTGATTTCTCTGAGCGGATGTCTCCACTGGGAAATGCTTCAGCCGATGAGTGTGCCGACTATTGCATTGTCATGTTTTCGGACCTCACCAAAAAGGTGACCATGCAAAACCTTTTCCATGACGGAGGATTCTCTTCAATGGGTATGAGCTTTACAGCAATGGAACAATATAACAGGGGTTGTGACGAGGAACCGGATCACAAATTCGATTAAAAAGTACTTAAAGTTTGGAGTACTTAAAGTGCCTAAAGTTTGGAGTATTTGGAGTGCCTAAAGTTGGGAGTGCGTAAAGTGCCTAAAGTTAGGAGTACTTAAAGTGCCTAAAGTTGGGAGTACCTCAAGTACTTTGGTCACTTTAAGTACTCTAAGTACTCTAAGTACTCTAACCTTCATATTACTCAATCTTAGTTTAAATGGAAAATAAAGAGTTTGGTAAGCAATTGGAGAGAAGGACAAAGGATTTTGCCATAATGATAATTCAGCTTTCTTCTTGTTTGCCTAACAGCCAGGAAGGTAGAGTATTTAGAAATCAAATTACAAAATCAGGTACAAGTATTGGTGCAAATTATCGTGAGGCCAACCGATCCAGGAGTAAAGCTGATTTCTCGCATAAAATTAAGATATGTGAAAGTGAAGCAAGTGAAACGGTATATTGGTTAGAATTAATTGCCGAATTAAAATGGTATGAAGATCAAAAAATACAAATAATTTATGCAGAGGCAATTGAAGTATTGTCAATTTTCACTTCAATTAGTAAAAAGTTGAAAAGTACTTAAAGTTATGAGTACTTAAAGTGCCTAAAATTGGGAGTACTTAAAGTAATTTGTCATTCTAAGTACTCTAGTCACCCCAAGTACTTTAGGCACTCCAGGCACTTTTGTTCACTCCAAGTACTTTAGTCACTCCAGGCACTCTAAGTACTCTAAGTACTTTAGTCACTCCAGGCACTTTAGTCACTTACTTCTTATGCAATCCACACTCCTTTGTATCTGGATTTTCCCACCACCAACGACCAGCCCTGATATCTTCTCCAGGGAAAATAGCTCTGGTGCATGGTTGACACCCAATACTTGGAAATCCTTTGTCATGCAGTGGGTTATAAGGAATTCCATGAGTTTTTATAAATTCTTTGACTTCATCTTCTGTCCAATCAATCAGCGGATTCAGTTTGATAATTCCGTTTGCCTCATCCCATTCAATCCGCTGCATGTTTTGACGCGTGACCGACTGTTCGCGACGCAATCCGCAAATCCAAACATCCAATCCTGCAAAAGCCCGTTTTAATGGCTCTATTTTCCGGAGATTACAGCAAAGTTTCCGGTTTTCAACGCTCTCAAAAAACAGGTTAATCCCTTTTGAATTAACCATCGTTTCTACATGACCAGCATCGGGGAAATAAACGCTCATCCTGATTCCATATTTGTGGTTTGTCCTGTGGATCAAGTCATAAGTTTCAGGAAAAAGTCTTCCGGTATCAAGTGTAAAGATCTTCGCAGATTTGTCAATATTACAAACCATATGGGTAAGTGCCTGGTCTTCAATTCCAAGACTGCTTGATAATGCAATTTTACTTTTGTATTCAGTCAGAAAACCGCTCAGAAGTTCTTCTGCCGTAGCATTGCTGTATTTCTGATTGAGTGCTTCGATTTGATTCTTCATAATTATCCAATAATTCTATTTCTGCAAAAGTAACTTAATGATTGCTTTAATTACCATTTTCAAATGATCGAATTTTCAAATCACTACTTCACCTCGACTCTTTTTCTCTCATTCAATTTACCGTGGCAATGAAAACAAAAATTCGAGACCTCCACCTTTTCTTTTTCGTGCTGAAATTTCCCCTTTAAAGCTGATTATGGCATTTTTCACGATGGCAAGACCCAGTCCTGTACCTCCTTCCTTTCTTGAACGTCCCGAATCAACCCTGTAAAACCGTTCGAATAGCCGTACGAGATGTTCTTCATCCACACCCGGTCCGTTATCCGAGAAGGAGAAATAGTAAAACGAATTATCTTCGTGGTATTTGGAAATGGTTATCGTAATATTTTCACCGCCATAATTTACCGAGTTCTCCATTAAATTTCTAAATACTGAGAAAATCAGTGAATGGTTGGCGTTGATGATCAGATCATCTTCGACAAGACATTCGACCTGAATACCTTTTTGTCGGATAAGATCGCTGATGCTTTCGATAGCTTCAGTTATCGCTTTATTGACCATCACCTTTTCCCTGACATAGAGTTCTGAATACTCTTCAATTTTATTTAACAGCGAAATGTCATTTACGAGCTGGGTGAGTCTTTCTGATTGATTATAAGCTTTTTCGATAAAATAATGCTGCTTGCTCAGTTCCAGATCAGGATTGTTTAAAACCGTTTCAAGGTATCCCTTGACCGATGAGATGGGCGTTTTGAGTTCATGAGAAATATTGGAGGTGATTTGCTGTTTCATGATACTACGCCTTACCAGCTTTGACTGGTCGGAGATAAGTATTTCAAAACTTTTATCGGGAAAGAAAATGCATTGAATATTGAAGTGAGATCCCTCTTTTTGAAGTGCATACTCCATTCGCGGAGGCTCCTGAGGCTGGAAAGTGCTGTTCTCGGCAATTGTCTGATCGATAAAATTATTGATCTCAAGGAACTCATCAGCCTGGAAAATATGCTCTATCGATGTGGTTGTCTCCTCGGCAATAATATTGACATAAAAAATGAAATGACTGTTGTTCAATATTGTTTTCTTATCACGCGAAAAGAAAGCAATTCCCTCGTTCAGAACAAAAAGATGACTAATCAGTTTCTCCTTTTCAAGAAGAAGCTCAGTTTTTGTTTTCCTTAATTTTTGGTATAACTGAATAATTTCCCGGCTGATAAATCCCAGTTCATCATTCGAAAACCGGGTGCTCTCATCGATGTTTATAGCCTCGTTTTGTCTTATTTTTACTGCAAAATCTTTCAGTTTGGTGACAGAATCACCAATGTGATTCGCGATATAACGGAGTAAAAATCCAAAGACAACAAAAAGCAAAATAAAAAGCGGGATAAAAAACCAGTCAGGTTTTAAAAAGGCCTTCACATTTTTATCATAAACGATGGCAGCTCTTACAACGTAGTTTTTGTACGCTTTTGCATAGTAAAAGTAATCTTCATTTGTTGTCGTGGAGTGACGGATATTTTCTCCGAATTCGCCGGCTAAGGCTTTCTGAAATTCAGGCCGCTCTTTATGATTCTCCATCTTAACATAGCCATCGATGGTGTTATCATATAATATACCCCCATTAAGGTCAATTACTGTGATTCTTGTCTTTCCCCCTGGTATAAGCCATTTCAGGCTGTCGAGTCTTGAAAATGTTTTGTTGTTTACAATGTTAAAATGAATAATATAGAGGTTGGTTAAATCGGTACACTCATTCATTGTCGTTTCAAGCTGAGCAATTCTGAAATGGTGTTCCCGCCTGTTCTGGTAGAGAATTATCGATAAGGTGAATATGGCGAAAAGAAGAAAATAGTAGGTGAAAAGCTTCCACCTTATAGTTTTCTGGAGAAATGGCATAATCCAAGAAGATTTTGTTTACATTTCAAAATAATAGCCGAATCCGGGTTTATTGCGGATATAACTCCCGTATTCTTCCATCTTCCGGCGCAGACGGGTCATATTAACATCCACAGTCCTGTCTGTTACAATCACATCACTTTCCCAAATTCTGCGGAGTATCTCTTCCCGAGAGAATATTCGCCCCGGTGTTTTGGCTAACAAGGAAACAATTTCATATTCCTTACGGGTCAGTTCGATCTTTTTATCCCCAATAATCAACCGTTTGGTCTCAAAATCGATGATGATTGCCCCCATGTTCAGGGATGTGGTTGTTGCTTCGTTCGGAGTAACCTTTATCCTTTTTAATACGGCTTTGACACGTGCCTGCAATTCCCTTATTGAAAATGGTTTTGTGATGTAATCGTCTGCACCCAGATTAAAGCCGGTGAGTAGATCATTTTCAGTATCTCTGGCAGTGAGAAAAATGATGGGGACTTCGAGTTTCCACTCTTTCCTGACTCTTTGTGCAAGACTAAATCCCGAAATCTTTCCCATCATCACATCAACGAGCATTAAATCATAAACAGGAAGGTCCTTTTTCAAGGCTTCCTCAGCGGAAAAGGCAGTATCCACATGATATCCTTCACTCTCAAGGTTGAATTGCAAGATTTCATTAAGATCCTCCTCATCCTCGACTACGAGTATTTTATATTTCTCATTCATAATTCGTTATCTTATTATGAAAACCTACTTTTTCAATTTAAACAATGTCGTTGTCCTTGTAAGGAGCGACGAAAGGAGAGACGAAGCAATCTCATTAGAAATAAAGCAATTAATACATTATTACAAGTGTTGAATAATTTTTGCATCAAATACGACAATTATATGTTATCCATAACTTATTGCCAAATTGACAATTCTAACTATGCTTTTTGTGCTTCACAATTTCTCCATCCACAACAAAAGTAATTGATTCGGCAACATTGGTCGAATAACTGGTAATTCTTTCGAATAAATTAATGATAATCAAAATATTTGCTGCTACTACAACCACCTCTGACTGATGCATCATCTCACCAAGAATCTTTGCAGCAATCATTTCGCACTCCTCTTTAATTGCATCTGCCTTATCCACTATTTTCTCAGCATAATGTAGATCATGCGTTTTTACCAGTTCAGTGACATCTGCGAACAGGTTAACGGTTTTTTCCCCAATCGCATCAATCCCCAGCTCTTCGATCAACTGTTTGTAATCGGTTAGCGGCTCAATTCTTTTGGCGATATTTACTGCATGATCGCCAATGCGTTCCAGATCGTTGTTGATTTTCAGTGCAGAGATAATGTATCTGAGATCGGAGGCAACTGGTTGCTGAAGAGCGAAAATCTTTTGACACAGTTTGTCGATCTTAACATCAAGATTATTGATGAATTCGTCGTTATTAATCACTTTTTTTGCCAGTGGCAGATCTGATGTTTTCAGCGCTGTGATTACATCGATCAATTGCTGGTTGACCTGTGAACACATCTGGATCACCTTATGGGCAAGTTTCTCCAATTCGGAGTCGAATATTCTGTAATTTTCCATGTTTTAAATATATAAAATAATTTGAGATCAACCAAAACGACCTGTAATATAGTCCTCGGTCTGTTTCTTATCAGGATTTGTGAAGATCTTTTTTGTTTTATCGTATTCGATAAGCTCACCAAGGTAGAAAAAAGCAGTATTATCACTGATACGTGCTGCCTGCTGCATGTTGTGAGTGACGATTACAATGGTATAAAGCTCTTTAAGCTGGACGATCAGTTCTTCTATCTTGGCTGTTGACAGTGGATCAAGAGCGCTGGCCGGTTCATCCATTAAAACAATTTCGGGATTTACCGCGAGTGTCCGCGCAATGCATAGCCTTTGCTGCTGACCACCTGAAAGACCGAGTGCTGAATCTCCAAGCCGGTCTTTCACTTCATCCCAGATTGCAGCATTTTTCAGGGCGGTCTCTACAATCACATCCAATTGCTTTTTATCGTTCAACCCGTTGATCTTTGGACCATATGCCACATTTTCGTAAATGGATTTTGCAAATGGATTCGATTTCTGGAATACCATCCCCACTTTTTTCCGCAAATTGACCACATCGATATTTTTGTCGTAAATGTTAATGTCGTCAATACATACCTTTCCTTCGATCTTAACACCGTCGATGAGGTCGTTCATACGGTTCAGACTGCGTAAAAAGGTCGATTTCCCACAACCTGACGGACCGATAAAAGCAGTCACCCTTTTTTCCGGAATTTTGAGAGATATATTATTCAGCGCCATTTTCCCGCTGTAATAGAGAAACATATTCTCCGTATTTATTTTATCAATTATCATGTTCAACGATTTTTCTTTTTTCTGATTCTGTATCTTAAAATAACTGCCGACATATTCAACATAAAAGTGAGCAAAAGCAAAACACATGTCGTCCCAAACTGTATGGGCAGGGTCTGGTCTACATTGGCCGATTGAGTAGTCAATACGTAAATGTGGTAACCCAGCACCATAAATTGGTCGCTAAGCCCAGGCAAAGTGGCTATGTAATAAGCCGCTCCTGTGAATAAAATAGGGGCTACTTCACCAGCCCCCCGGCTAACTGCAAGTATTGTACCGGTCATAATTCCTGAAAGCGATCCGGGGATCACAACTTTCCGGATGGTCTGCCATTTGGTGGCTCCCAAGGCAAGACTCGCAGCGCGTAAATCCTGAGGTACGGTCTTTAAAGCCTCTTCAACAGACACAATTACAACAGGAAGGGTTAATAATGACATGGTGAGACTTGCCCATAACAGATTAGGTTGTCCCCATTTCAGTTGTCCCCCAAAGAACATCCCATCAACACCACCTCCTACGAATTTAATGAAGAATCCCAATCCAAAAAGACCATAAATGATCGATGGAATTACGGCTAAAGTACGTACCGCGAACCGGATTGTTTTTGCAATAATTGAATTTTCCTTAGCGTATTCGGTTAAATAAATGGCCGTGATGGTTCCAAATGGAACGGCGGCAATCGACATGATGATCACTAGCAGGGCCGTACCATAAATGGCAGGAAAGATCCCCCCTTTGGTCATTCCCTCGGTAGGGAAACTGGTTAGAAACTCCCACGATAATTGACTTTTACCTCCGATGATAATCACCGAGAGCATAATGATCACAATAGCGATAATAATCAGTGCCGAGACCATTGTAATCCCTTCAATTACAAAGCCTTTTATATCTTTTTTGAAATTGTTTATCATTTTCCCTGAATTCTTTTCATTAGTTTTCCTTTTACATAAAATTCAGCAATTGCATTGAGAATAAATGTAAAAATGAACAGCATTGATCCGATTAGAAACAGCACATTATAATGGGTATCCCCGAAAACGACTTCCGCCATTTCAGCGCCGATGGTAGCAGCAAGAGTTCTTACCGAGGTGAAGGGATTCAGATCCATTTGCGCCGCATTTCCTGTTGCCATTAGTGCAATCATCGTTTCACCGAAAACTCTTCCAATACCCAAAAGTATTGCAGCGAAAATACCTGGTGTTGCTGCTGGTAAGATGACGAAAAAGGCAGTTTGCCATTTTGAGGCACCAATAGCCAGACTCGCCTCATAAAATGATTTGGGAACTGCGGTAAGGGCATCTTCGGTTATTGTGAAAATGATTGGGATCGCAGCAATTCCCATCGCAATCCCTCCAACGAAAGAATTCAATCGTGTCTCATAATGAAAAACTTCCTGAAGAAAGGTCGCCAGAACCATTAAAGCGAAAAATCCGATGACCACTGAGGGGAAACCTGCAAGTAATTCAATGGTAGGTTTAATGATCTCTTTCATCTTTTTGTTGGCAAACATGGCTGTGTAGAGGGCCGCGAGAATCGCCAGTGGCGCTGCAAAGAGCATAGAGATCAATGTGATTTTGAATGTGCCGATGATCAAGGCCAACACGCCATAGCGAGGCCTGTCGGATACGGGGACCCATTCGGTGGTCACCAGCGTTTTCAGCGCTGATTTGTTATCGTCGGAACCACTACCGGCGCTAACCGTATAAGTTTTTTTGGCGGCGTTTGCAGAAGCAGTATCTGTTGCTTGCGTGCTTAATTGAATACTTTTTTTGGCGGTCGTACTGTCTGCAACATCACCATAAGTCTCAGTAAATTTGACTTTTGCTTGATCAGTCGCATCACCATAGGTCTCCTGAGCTGCCTGAATAATATTTTCAGTTTTCGCAGTTTTCAACTCTTTCGAAGTACTGAAAATGGGGAATGCCTCGCGAAAGACAAAGATAAAGATAAGGACGATAATGGTAATGGAAAGAAAGGCAACTCCATTAATGATCTTTTCGGCCAGATAATCGCCGATCCGGAATTTTTTCTGGGTGATGTCGATCCGGGACAGTTCAGAATTTGCAGCGAAATTTTTGCTGGTATTTTTCTTTTTTGATGGTTCCTTGGACATATTTAAATTGTTACTTTATGCCAGTCAATATGTGTAACTTAAATAGTGAAGCGAATAACTTCTTTTTAGAAATTATCCGCTTCAAAATTAATTGATATTTTGGCTGATTACAAATTACTTAACGGGGAAGTAACCCATATCAACAACCAGTTTTTGACCTTCAGCACTTAAAATCCAGTCAATATATTTCTTTGTTTCCCCGGTAGGTCTGTTTCTCAGGTACATGTAGAGGTATCGGGTAATAGGATAATCGCCAGTCTTAATTGTTTCTGCAGTCGGAGCAAATGCAGGGCTGTTATCGTCTTTTTTCACTTTGCAAATAACGATACCTTCAGCATATGCCGCACCTCCGTAACCAATTCCGTAAGTATCTTTCTTAACAGCATTTACAACAGCAGCAGTTCCTGGAAGTGTCTGACAGCTTGACGCATAGTCACCCTTTACTACATTTTCCTGGAAGAATACATAGGTTCCTGAGCTGTTCTCTCTACCGTATAATTTGATGGACTGATCATCGCCGCCAACTTCTTTCCAGTTGGTGATTTCACCCCTGAAAATCTTACCAAGTTGATTGATAGTCAATTCCTTAACTTTGCTTGCAGAATTAAGATAAATCGTGATACCGTCTTTTGCGCATTTCACTTCAACTCCAAGTGTGTTGTAACGTGCTTTAAGTTTATCTTTTTCGGTACTTTTCATCTGACGGCTGGCATTTGCAATGTCTGTTGCACCATTGATCAAAGCTGAGATTCCAACACCCGATCCACCACCAGTTACCTGGATGTTGGCATTCGGATTGCTTTTCATATAGACTTCAGCCCATTTCTGTGCCAAAATAACTAATGTATCTGAGCCTTTCACTGTAATCCGTTCGGGTGCTGCGGTGAATGCAAAAGTGATTACACCAAGCATAACTGCTACGATAGCAACCTTTAATAAATTGAATGATTTCATTGTTTTGTTTTTATTTGTTTTAAATATTTTGTTTTTAAATAATGCTTCTGGCAGCTGGCTACGGGCTTTTGGTAATAGTAATCATTGTACCTGTTAGCCTAACAGCCTATAGCCTACCTAAAACTTCGCCTGAAGTCTTAAGGTGAGTACATTCTGGTTTACAACTTTGCTATAATCCATTGTTCCCGTGGTACCGGCATTAGTCGTATAGCTTTCAGTGTAATTCCCAACACCACTTGCATTAACGCCAGCTTTCTCATTCTGAACTATTTCATAACAAAGTGTAATCCTGATGTTGTCATCAAAATAGTGGTGAAATGCAAAACCCAAAGTTGTGGTTGCCAAATCACCTTTACCGCTCATCTTTTTTGCAGTTGTAGCAGTAGCGGCATATCCTTTAAGTGTAATATCTTTTCCTTTGATGTCGGTATTTGGATCGTACGAATCGTAGCGGAAGGCAAACTGATTCTTCTTACCCAGGTTCTTGATAAGATAAAGGTAGTAACCAGCAAAATTATTCTGGTAATTGGCTCCACCAAGTGTTGTTCCTACAGGTGCGAAACCTGTTGTGGCATTCTTACCGGCAATGTATTCACCTTTTACTGAGAATCCACCCAATACATCGGCATACAACTGAAATTCACCACCTAACCAATTTCTTCCAATTTTGTCCCCGATCTGGGCAGTTTTTGTGGAGGTGTAGTCACTACTGTAAGTAACAAGACCATTAGATTTTAAAGCTCCAAAATAACCATGGGCGCCTAAATCGAGTCCTCCAAAGTTGCCAAGTTTCAGGTTGTAAGTAACACGGGCCATGACATCTTTAAAATTGTCGTAATCGATATTGTCGGTGGCATTCAGGTTTGTTCCAGTGCTGCTTGCAATAGTCAAACCATCGTTCCCGTTGAGTACAGCTAACTGCATGTGAATCGGAACATTAACCGGATTGTATTCCAGTTTTGCTCCAATTGCACGCTCTCCCGGATATAGAGTCCTGATCACCAAAGAACGTTCAGTCAACTCGCGCTGACTTGAGGAGTATTCAACCTCATAGTTAGGTCGGTTAAATTTCCCTGCCCACAAACTGAACGCTTTTGTCCATCGGTCGTTCACAACTGCATACGCATCTTTAAGGGATAGATTTCCAGGTGCAAAGTCTGGCTGCAAAACGAATTTAATTCCATCAGCCGCTTCATACGTAAATTTTACCCTGACTCTTCTTAAAGAAAAATAGTTTTGCGATTTGGCGAGTAACGCCGGGCTCTCAAAGTTTTGAAACTGTGCCTGAATATATCCTGAAACTTTGATTTTGGCCAGTTTCGAAAGATCTGCTTCATCTGTAGCTAACCGTTCAAGGATTCCGTTTACTTTGTCGTCAACGACTGATAGTTTTTCATTTACAGTCGGTTCCTGAGCGCTTAACTGAAACCCAAGAATCATCATCAACACGAACAAAAGTCATATTTGTTGACAATAAAGCAACTTCATCACCTCTAAACACATTATATGACCTAGCCTCAACTTTAAATGTAGCAGATGAATTACCAACTTTTGTCATTTCCGCATAAATTTTAACTAATTGTTTTTTCTTTGCTGGTTTCTTAGCGACAATTTTCTTGGGCGCCGTTTTCTTTGCTGCGGGTTTTTTTGCTATAGCCGTCTTTTTAGCGGCAACCGTTTTTTTTGCAGGCTTTTTTTTCGTTACGGGCTTGGCCGTCTTTTTCACGATAATTTTTTTTTGTACGATACAGAATTACCGTTATGTTTTCGAAAAACATAACGAAAACCGAAATGTTTTCGAGAAACATAACGAAAACCGTAATGT
>Ga0118677_10008245_pt1 | contig 16784 bp, 14 predicted proteins | sample AliMusrvi5mmetaG_FD_86154 | JGI IMG/M metagenome (GOLD analysis project Ga0118677, IMG submission 86154) | reverse complement strand
CGTCGCCTTCTGAACGGGGGTGTCCGCCATGGTGCCCTACTCCGAATGCGCCGATCATGCGTGAGGTTTCGCGCTCACGCAATGCCCAGGACGGGAGTTCCCGCGCGAATTCGCCGGCGATCGACGGGTTGACTTCCGGTACCATCACGACGGACCCTGGGCCGCGATTTCGATGGAGGTTCCCGTGGGCCGCATCCCCGCCGCATGCTTCATCGCGCTTTTCGCCGGCCTGGGCGGCGTGGCCCGCGCCGACGTCCGGGTCGTCCCGTCCACGACCAAGGTGCTTCGGGACGTCGTCCCCCCCGGCGCGTCCCGGATCGACATCACGGCCGTCCGGAACGAATGGACCGCCTTCCAGGTGGTGGTATCGGCGGACGGCACGGCCCTGACGGGCGTGGACGCGACGCTGTCGGACCTCGCGGGACCGGGCGGCGCCGCCATCCCCGGCGCGTCCATCGAGCGGTTCCGCGAGTACTTCGTGGACCTGACGTCGCACCAGTCCTACTGCGACGTGATCTTCAACCCCGACTGCGCCGACCACCCGGAATACATCCGCCAGCCGGGCTGGTACCCGGATCCCCTGATCCCGTTCCGCGACCCCTACAGCGACACCCATGGCCCGGTGGGTGCACCCTTCGACGTGGCCGTCGGTACCCTGCAGGTGATCTTCGCGGACCTCCACGTCCCGACCGGGATCCCCGCCGGCGCCTACACGGGCGCGTTCACGGTCACTGACGCCGCCGGAACCCTGGCGACCCTGCCGATCTCGCTGGTCGTGTACGACGCGGACCTGCCCTCGAAACGCTCGATCAGCACGGCCTTCAATTTCAGCGTTTCGGAACTGCCGAACTTCCACGGTGGGCCCGACGGGGGCGACGCGGCCACGCGCGACCGGATCTTCCGGAACTACGACCTGGAAATCCACAAGCATCGCATCGACTTCTCGCGCACGGGCCCGCGGGTCGACTTCGCGTTCGGCGCCGATGGCCACCTCGTCCCGCCGGACTACACCGCGTATGACACGTACTGGACACCTCGCGTGGACGGCTCGTGGTACTCGGACGGCACCGGCGTCAGGCGCTGGGACCTGGGAATGCTGAAGCCGGGAAGCGGCCTGAGCGGGTGGACCGATGAGCAGCTCGCCGAGGTCGCGCAGAACCTCGGGGGCCACCTGAAGGACAAGGGGTTCCTGGAACACGTGTACATGTACGGCAGCGACGAACCCTGGCTGCCCAACCACCTGGCCGACGGCTCGTACGCTGCGATCGTCGCCGACGTCGCGCGCCTCCACGCGGCGACCGACCTGTTCAACGGCAAGGTGATGACCACCAGCCCGTGGGTGCAGGAAATGGACGCCGCCGTGGACATCTGGTGCCCGGACACCGCGATGTACGGCGCAAATTTCTGGCCCGCGGGCACGTGGCCCGAAGCGGACAAGTACCGCGAGCTTCGGGCGGCCGGCCGCGAGGTCTGGTTCTACGTGTGCAACCAGAACTACCCCCCCCTGCTGGGCTACGACGTCGACAGCCCGGTCGGCTACGAGCCGCGCCTGGTGAAGTGGGGCGCCTGGCACGAGGGCGCGACGGGGTTCCTGTACTGGCGCATGACGTACTGGATGGAACCGGATCCGTGGGACGTGCTGGCGGACGTCCCGGGGTTCGGCGCGACGCTGGCCCGCAACGGCGACGGGATCCTCGTGTACCCGGGCGATCACAACGGCACTCTGGGCCTGAACCCGCCGCCGCCCTGGGCGCCGATGGACGGCCCCCTGCCGTCGCTGCGGCTGAAGCAGATCCGGGACGGCCTGGAGGACTGGGAACTGTTCCGGATGGCCACGGACCTGGGCGGCGAAGCGTTCACGCGCCGGCAGGTCGAGCGGGCGTACCGCAGTTTCGGCGATCCGCTGGACGACGACTTCGATCCCGCGAACCGGCCCTGGACGCTGGACGACCGGGTGCTGCTGGACGCCCGCCAGCAGGTCGCGTTGAAGGTGCAGTACCTGCTGCACCCGGACCTTTATGCCGACCCGGAAACGCCGACGCTTCCGGACGTCGTGGAGGCCGCCGACGAGGCGACCGCGGACGCGTTCGACGCGGCGGACTCGCCGGTCGCCGCCGACGTGCCGGCCGCGGACGCCTCCGACGCGATCGGTCCGCTTCCCGACGCGGCCTCGAAGGGGTCCGGGGGATGCGCCTCCTCGGGCCGTGGCGACCCGTGGAGCGGGGTCCTGCTGTCGATGACCGCGCTGGCCCTCGCCCTGGCGCGCCGGCGCAGGGCTACTTGATCACCGCGACGGTCTGCTGGTTCAGCGCCAGCAGGCGGCCGTCCTCGCCGATCAGTTCCCGGAACTCCACCAGGTAGCCGTCCCGACCCGCGACCACGCGCTCGTTGATGAACACCGGCGACGCGGGGTCCAGGCCGTCCCACTCGCCCACGACGTCGATGCTGAACGCCACCGTGGCCGTGGGGCGCGGGAACGCCAGCGTGCTGAAGATGGCCGGCCACCAGGTGTCGGCCATCGCCACCAGGAACGCCCCGTCGCGCGCCGGGCCGGGCGTCCTCGGCCGCACCCAGCCGTGGGTCACCGGCTGGTCGTGCCCCGAAAACGGCAGCGGGCCGGTCGGCCGGTACTCCATGTACCGGGTGAAGACGGGCGCCATGGGCAGCGGCAGCTCGAACACCGGCAGATCCCGCCACGGGGCCGCGACCTCGCGCCGGGCCGCTACACCCAGGTCGTCGGACAGGCGCGCCCGTCCCAGGATCGCCACCGCGTGCGTCTTCACTTCGCCGTCCTGGACCAGGCGCGCCGCCAGCGTGGACATCCCGTTGCCGATGCGCAGCGGCTCCACGAGGATCGTCGCCTCGCCGGCCGGCACGACCCCGCCCAGCGTGGCCGTCAGCGTTCGCAGGATGCGGTCCGGCGTCCCCGCGGCGTGGTCGATGGCCCGGGCCATGGCCGCCAGCACCAGGCCACCGTACGCACCGCGGCCCTGTTCCCAGCCTTCCGGCACCCGCCAGAGGTAGCGGCCCTCGCCCATCGCCTCCGGCGTCGTGATCGTGGTCAGGTCGTCCATGGAACCCCCCTTCGGGCGTATTGTTGATGCGTTCCGGCGGACCCGCAAGCCGGGTGTGGTTGCTCCCCGCTCCGCAATTGACTATCGTGCACCCATGGAAAGCCGCATCACGGACCTCTTCCTTTCCCTGACCCCCGAACGGGTGCTGGACGCCGTCGAAGCGGCGGGCCTGGACTGCGCGCCGGTGTGCCACCCCTTGAACTCCTTCGAGAATCGCGTCTACGACGTGCTGCTGCGGGACGGCAGCCGCATCGTCGCCAAGTTCTACCGTCCGGGCCGCTGGTCGCAGGCCCAGATCCAGGAAGAGCACGCCTTCATGGCGGAACTGGTCGAGGACGAGGTGCCCATCTGCGGGCTGCGGCCCTTCCCGGACGGCACCACGCTGAAGCGCATCGACGACGTCTGGTACTGCCTGTACGACCGCTTCGGGGGCCGCGCGCCCGAGGATCTGGACGACGAGACGGTCGAGCGCCTGGGCATGATGGCGGCCCGCATCCACAACGTCGGCGCCCGCCGCGACGCGCCCGCCCGCATCCGCATCACCGCCGACACGTACATCCGCGACGACCTGGCGTGGCTGGCCCTCAACGACCTGGTGCCCGCGCACCTGCGCAACCGCTTCACGAAGGCGGCCAACGCGATCGCGGACCTGGCCGACCGCCTGCTGAAGGACGTCCCGACCTTCCGCATCCACGGGGACTTCCACGCGGGCAACGTGCTGGTCCGGGACAACCGGTTCCACGTGCTGGACTTCGACGACATGGTGGTCGGCCCGGCGGTGCAGGACCTCTGGCTGCTGCTTCCGGGGCGCGATTCGCACACGATGCGGCAGCGCGAGGTCTTCCTGGAGGCGTACGAGCAGTTCCGTGCGTTCGACCGGTCCACGCTGGACCTGGTGGAACCGCTGCGGGGCATGCGGCGCGTGCACTACGCGGCCTGGCTGGCCCGGCGCTGGCACGACCCGATCTTCCCGGCCACCTGGCCGCAGTTCGGCACCGAGGACTGGTGGACCGCGGAAACGACGGACCTCGAAGACGTGCTGGCCCACGTGACGGAGGGCGGCGTGGCGACCGGGAACGGTCCGGACGACTCGGAAGCGCTGACCAACGCGGATCTCTTCTGGGACTGGGACGGGTCGCCCCAGTCCGCGGAAAGGGTCGAGGTCCCGCCGGACTCGGCGCCCCCGTCGTCCGGCGGGTCGACCTCCGACGGGACGACCTCGGACGATGGCGTACCCTGACGCTCGGCACCTCCCTACACGAAGGCAACACCTCGATGGATTTCCACCTGTACGCCACCTGCCCCGACGAGATCGTCCCGACCCTCGTCGCCGAGATCGCCGAGCTGGGCGGCACCGACATCCGGTCCGCCTACAAGGCCGTCCACTTCCACGCGACGAAGGAGGTCTACTACGCGGCGCATCGCCAGTTGCGCACCGCCAGCCGGCTGCTGCGCGTGGTCCGCGAAGCCGCCGCAGGCTCGTCGCAGATGCTGTACGACCAGGCCAGCCGCATCGCCTGGCCCGACCTGTTCGACACGACCCGTACCTTCGCCATCGACGCCATCGCCGCCGACGGCAAGGAATCGGCGCTTTCGGCATCGGACATCACGCGCCGGGTCCGCGAGGGCGTCGTGCAATCGTTCACCCGGCGCCAGTTGAAGGCGCCGCGGGTCGATGCAGAGGCCCCTCGCGTGACGATCGTCGCCTACGTGCAGAAGGGCCGCTGCACGTTCGCGATCGATTCCACCGGCAAGAGCATGGACAAGCGCGGGTACCGGCTGGAGGGCCACCCGGCGCCCCTCAAGGAGACGCTGGCGGCCGCGATCCTGCGCATGCTGGACTACGACGGCACGCAGCCGCTGCTGGACCCCATGTGCGGCAGCGGCACGTTCCCGATCGAGGCCGCGATGATCGCCCTGCACAAGGCCCCGCTGATCCACCGGGGCAAGGGCGAGTTCGGCATCGAGTGGCTGTCGGATTTCGACAAGGATCTGTGGCGGGCCACCGAGGAGCGCCAGCGCGCCGAGCGCGTGCCCGTGCCGCCTGCGCCCATCTTCGCCTCGGACATCGACCCGAAGTACGTGGACCTGGCGCGCCGGGACGCGCTGCGGGCCCGCGTCGAGCGGGACATCCAGTTCCAGGTCGGGTCGTTCCTGGAGCTGCGGGCCCCGGCGCCTGTCGGCCTGCTGGTGGCGAACCTTCCCTACGGCACGCGCATCGGGGGCGAGCCCCAGGATTTGAAGCAACTATACAGCGACATCGGCGACACCCTGAAGCGCCACTTCCAGGGATGGACGGCGGCCCTCCTGGTCGCGCAGGATTCCCCGCACAAGTTCGTCGGGCTCAAGCCGAACCGCAAGATCGCCCTGATGAACGGCACGATCCCGGCGTGGCTGCTGGTGTATGAGATCCGGGCGTGGCGGCCGAAGGCGGAGCAGCCGCAGGAAGCCTGACGATCAGCGGTCCCCCGGCTCGGCCGGCGCCGCCGTGCCCCCGCCCTCCTTCAACCTGCGCGTCAGCACCCGGTCCAGCGCCGATGCGAACGCCTGCCGATCCTTTTGCGAATACGGCCGCGGCCCGCCGGTTTCGACCCCCGAGGAACGCAGGCCGTCCATGAAGTCCCGGACCGACAGGCGTTCGGCGATGTTGGCCGCGCTGTACTCCCGGCCTCGCGGGTCGATCACGATCACCTGCCGCCCGACCAGGATCGACGCCAGCGGGATGTCGGCCGTGACCGCCACGTCGCCGGCGACGGCGTGTTCGGCGATGTGCCGGTCCGCAACGTCGGGCCCGCCCTCCACCACCACGGCGCGCACGGTCGGATGATGCCGGGGCACGGCCAGGTGCTGGTTCGCCACCAGCACCGTCTGCAGCCCCAGGCGCTTCGCGGCCCGGAACACGATGTCCTTCGCGTCCCGGGGCGCGGCGTCCGCGTCGATCCACAGTGTCATGCGCACCTCTTCCTGCGCGACTCTATCCGACCGACGCGGTTTCGTCGCCCCGGACCTTGCCCCCCCGATTCACACCCTTGTCGCCTGTCGACGCCCCCGCTAGACTCCCGCCATCAGTGTCTTTCCCATCACCGGAGGAGCGTCATGGAGTTCAAGGGATCCCGCACCGAGCTGAACCTGCTGGCGTCCTTCGCCGGCGAGTCCCAGGCCCGCAACCGCTACACCTACTTCGCGTCCAAGGCGCGCAAGGAAGGATTCGTCCGGATCGCGCAGGTCTTCGAGGAAACCGCGGACCAGGAAAAGGAGCACGCGAAGCGGTTCTTCAGCCAGTTGCAGGGCGGCGACGTCGAACTGACGGCGACCTTCCCGGCGGGCGTCGTGGGCACCACGGAAGAAAACCTGCGCGCGGCCGCTGCCGGCGAGAACCACGAGTGGACGTCGATGTACCCCGAGTTCGCCCGCATCGCCCGCGAGGAAGGGTTCACGGCGGCGGCGTTCATCTGGGAAGCGATCTCGGTGGCCGAAAAGAATCACGAGCGGCGCTACCTGAAGCTGCTGGCCGAGGTCACCGAATCGAAGGTCTTCCACAAGGACGAGCCCACCACGTGGCGCTGCCTGAATTGCGGGTACGTGCACGAAGGGCCCGACGCGCCTGGAGCCTGCCCCGCGTGCGCCCATCCGCAGGCCTACTTCGAAGTGAACCGATTCTAGGCGTCACCCGCCCGTACAGGACGCCAGCACCGCCGTCGCGACGCCCTGCACCCCCTGCAGGAACTGCAGCAGAGGCGCCGGCATGGTGCCGCCCATCAGCGACTCGTCGCACCAGGTGGAGCCGGCGTGGACCGTTCCGCCCTCGGCCACGACGACCGTCACTGCAAGCTGGTACGTGAACTGGTCGCAGCAGCAGGAAGGGTTCTGCGGGGAGACGTACGTCGCCGGCACCGCGGCCCAGTCGACGGCGCGGGCGGTGGCCAGCAGGTCCGCGTACTGCGAGGGCGTCAGGCAGGCCGAGCACGCCGATCCCCCGGGAGGGGTCACCTTCAGCGACCCACTGTCCAGCACCACGTCGTTGCTGCCCAGGCCCGTGAAGCCGCCGCCGGTTTCCAGGTCGAAGGCCAGGCCGGCGAAGGCATCGGGGGCGGTCCCGCACACTGCCGGCGGCTGGCACCGGCCCGGCTGGGTCCCGACCTTGCACTGCTCGCCGCAGCCGCAGAAGGTGGCCCCCAGGCAGGCCTGGTTCAAGGCACAGTCCTTATCGCTGTAGCACTGGTCCGCCTGCAGGGCGGCCACGCAGGTGCCGGTCGGGTCCAGGCACCGCTGGCCCGCGTCGCAGTCGGTTCCATCGGCGCAGCACCCGGCGGGCAGCTTCTTCTGGCACGACCCCGGGGTGTTGCAGTCGGGGTGGAGGTCCGGCATGTCGCAGGGGCACGGCGTGGCCCCCACGCACTTCGCGTCCGACGCGCAGTCCGTGGACGTCCAGCAGGAGCCGGGTTCCTTCTTCGGCTTGCACGCGAACGGCTCGTTGGTGTCGGCCGTCGGGTTCAGGTCCACGCAGTCCTCGCCGGCGCCGCAGTCCGCCACCGTGTCGCAGCAGCCCGCCGCCAGCGTGCACGTGCCGGGCACGTCCGCGGAATCGCACATCGCGCCGCACGGGCACACCGATGCGCCCGAGCACTGCTGCCAGAGGCCGCACTGGGCGAGGGTCCAGCACCGCCCCTCGGGGGCCGGTTCCTTGCACCGGCTGACCGGTCCGCCGAGGAGATCGGAACCGCACTGCAGGCCCTGGGCGCAGTCCAGGGTCGTCCGGCAGCAGTCGGCGGCCACCGCCAGGCAGTCCCCCTCGACGGGGATGCTGTTCATCATGCAGTTGGTGACGTGTTCGCCCAGGCAGCGCCGGCCCTCGGCGCAGTCGGTGTCGTGGAAGCACTTGCCCGCGGCTGGCGCGCTCCAGCAGGTCCCCGGGGACCCGTACTCCAGACCCAGGCACACCGCGCCGACGGCGCATTTCGTGGCGTCCTCGCAGCACCCCGAGGGCCCCTGGACCTCGCCGGGCAGATCGTCGTGACCCGCGTCGCCAACGCTGTCGACCGGGGCGTCGCGCGGTGCGTCGGCCCGCGTTTCGGTCCCGTCATCCCCCCCGGAATCCGCCAGGGTGTCCGCCGGCTGCTGAACGTCCGACGCGCCCTTCAGGGGCTCGCACGCCACCCACGCCAGCGCCACCGCGAGGGCCAGCCCCATTCCAGGCCCGCAACCCTTTCGCATGGCCCCTCCCCACGATTCATGCCTGACACAAACAGTCTAGCACTCCGACCGAGGGTGTGCGCGAGGCGGGTCCTTCGAGGAGGAAACGGCGGCGGGGATGGGGGGACGCCCGGGGCCTACCCTCCGAACTCCTTCTTGACCAGCGCGAAGCAGTCGTCCGCGACGTCCAGCGTCTTCTGGATGTCCGCCTCGGTGTGCGAGTGCATGATGAACCAGTTGTGGTGCGGGTGCAGCAGCACGCCGCGCCGCGCCGCGCCGCCGCCGAACACCTGGCTGCGGCGGAAGTTCGTTTCGTTCGTGAAGGTCATGAAGGGCAGCGTCGGCGGGCCGCTGATGGTGACCTGCAGGCCCCGGTCCTCGGCCGCCTTCTTCAGCCCCTTCTGCAGCATCGTGCCCATCTTCATCATGTGGCTGAGCGTCTCGGGCTTCTTCAGCACGTCCAGGCAGGCCAGCGAGGCCGCCTGCTCGACCGCGGACGTGTAGTACGTGCCGGTGAAGAACACCTTCGAAGCCGCGGGCTTGTACTTGTTGGTACCACAGGCCGCCGAAATCGCGTAGCCGTTCGCCATGGCCTTGCAGTAGCAGGTCATGTCGGGCTTGAAGTCGAAGTACTCGTGGGATCCCTTGATGTCCAGCCGGAAGCCCGCACGCACGTCGTCCAGGATCAGCGCGGCTTCGTACTTGTCGCAGATGCGCCGCAAATCCTGCAGGAAGCCCGGCTTGGGCATCACCTGGTCCGCGAACGCCGGGTGGTGGTACGGCGTGATGATGACGCCCGCCACGTCGCCCGGGTACTTCTTGAAGATGTCTTCCACGCTGGTCGCGTCGTTCCAGATGAAGTCCAGCACGTGCTCGAAGTCGCTTTCGATGATGCCGCCCAGGCCGTGCCGGCACCACGACTGGCTGCCGTGGTACGCGCCGTGGGCCTTCAGGATCTTGCGGCGCTGGGTGTGTTCCCGCGCCGTCTGGACCGCGTACGCGGTCACGTCGGACCCGTTCTTGCCGAACGCGCACCAGTCGATCAGCGGGATCATGCCGACCAGCTTTTCGGCCAACTCGACCGCGGCGGGCGTCGGGTGGTTGAACGCCGTGCCCAGCTTGCGCTGGACGTCCGCCGCCGCGTCGACGACCGGGTCGTTGTACCCCAGCACGATCGGCCCGTACCCGGCCAGGAAGTCGATGTACTCGTTGCCGTCCGGGTCCCAGTACCGGCATCCCTCGCCCCTCACGGCGTAGTACGGGAACGAGCCCGGGACCGCGAAGGCCGGGTTCTTGTTGCCCGAGATGCCCGACGGGATGACCGCCGTGGCGCGCTGGAACAGTTCATTCGACTTGTCGAACTTGTAGAGAGCCATATCCGCCTCCGATGGGCTACTTCAGGTACAGCCCCACGCGATCGAACAGGTTGAAGTACTCGTCCACCAGCGCCAGGGAACCCGACGCCCGGATATCGCCGCTGCCGTTCGCGGCGAACGTGTCCACCGTACCCTGGATCAGGCCCAGGGCCAGGCCCATGTTCTTGATCGTGACGGTCGTGGACGGGTCGGCCAACCCGCCGGCGCCCGCCTCGATCACGCCATGGTCGATCTTCACGTGCGCCTTCGGACCGCCGATGACCTCGAACATCACGGTGCCACTAGGCAGGTCGTGGGCGATGCGAACGACCTTGGGGTCGTAGTCCACCAGATCCCGGGTGGCCATCATGCCCACCAGCAGCGACAGTTCCACGTGCCTGGCCAGGAAGGCCGGGTCGTCCAGCATGCCGGCGGGCGGCTTCAGGAACACCGTCAGCCGGTCGGTCAGCTTCGGCAGCAGCTGCAGGGCCTTCAGGTGCAGCGGGAAGGCCCGGAACGGGATCGGGGTGACCTTCTCGCCGTCGAACATGCGGTTCAGCGCGTCGCACGACGGGAAGAACAGGCCCACGTTCCCGCACCCCTCGCGGGACAGGGTCGCCTTCCCGCCATCGAAGGCCAGGACCGCCCGCGGGCCGTCGAAGACCCGGAACTCGAGGGCAACCTTGCCCATCTGGCGGGCCGTGGCCGCGGCCTCCTCGTCCAGTCGCACCAGGTGCGGAATGGCCCCGAGCACCGCGTGGAGGTGCATCCCGGCGCGGACGCGATCCCGCACCGACGGTGGGGTGTGCAGCCCCAACCGGGTGAGCAGCGGCGTGAACATGACTTCCTCCTGCCTAGCCCATGGTCAAGGAATCGAGGTGCTGCATGAACAGCCCGACGTCCTTGCTTCCTTCCATCGCGCCCTCGACCGTCAGGTACCCGTTCTTGACCGCTTCCACCGTCCCGACGCGCTGGGTCAGCACCTCGAAGGCCGCGGACACGTCCTTGAAGATCATGTGCACGTAGGGACGCCTGCGGGCATAGGTCCCCAGGCCGGCCTTGGACTTGCCCGCCTTCACGCGCAGGTAGCACGCGGGCCCGCCCCGCACCGTGAACTGGAACACCCGGTCGGGGCTCTTCTTCGCGTAGCCGCCCAGCACCTCGTCGCCGCCCTTGACCAGCTGCGACAGGCCCGACGCGATCATCTGCATCAGCATGCGGACCTTCAGCGCCTTGCCTTCCAGGTCTTCCGGCATCGCGGTCGGCATCAGGATCTTCAGCTTCAGCATGAACGGCAGGAAGCGCACCAGCGTGGGCAGGCCCCGCAGCCCGTGCACCCCCGGCAGCGCCATGCCGCCGGCGAAGAACGTGTTCAGGTCCTTCAGCGTCTTGAACGTCAGCGTGATCGACGGGTCGGGATGCTTGCCCGGCTTGACCTCGATCCCCTCCTCCGTCATGCCGACCCAGGCGCCCTGCTCGCTGTCGCGCGCCGCGAACTGCAGAACGCCGTTCGCGCGGCGCAGCAGGTGCCGGTACTGTGGACGCTCCGCCAGCACCACCTTCACGAGAGGCAGCGCGGAACGCAGGAAGACTCGCGCCTTCAGTTCCTCTCGGGCTTCAGCCATCAGATTTCGTCCTCCCAGTCCTCGTCCTGTTCGAACTCGGCCTTCAGGACCACGCCGATGGCGTCCAGGATGCCGTCCGCGTCGATCCCGTAGTTGTGCTGGAGGTCCTCGTAGTAGCCCACCATCGAGAAGCAGTCCTGGTAGCCCAGCTTCTTGAAAGCGCAGCCCTTTCCCGAACGGGCGATGACGTCCGCGACCGCGTCGCCGAGGCCGCCGATGACCGTGTGATCTTCGACCGTGATGATGCGCCGCGTGTCCAGCAGCGCCTCGCGCACGGCGTCCTCGTCCAGCGGCTTGATGGTGTGCATGTCCAGCACGCGGACCGACACGCCGTTCTGCGACGCGCGCTCGGCGGCTTCCATCGCCTGCAGCACCGTGACGCCCGTCGCGATGATCGTCAGGTCGCGTCCGTCGCGCAGCTTGATGGCCTTGCCGATCTCGAAGTCGAAATCCAGCGACTTGTGCATCGGCGGCTCGAAGCCACGGCCGATGCGGATGTACACGGGGCCCGGGTACTCGATGGACGCCGCCACGGCCCGCGCCGTTTCATAGGCGTCCGCCGGCGCGATGACCGTCATGCCCGCGAAGGACCGCATGATGGCGATGTCCTCGGTGCAGTGGTGCGTGGTGCCGGCCTGCCCGAAGGAGGTGCCCGAGTGCGTCGCGATGATCTTGACGTTGCGCTTCTGGTAGCACAGGTCCGTCCGCACGAACTCCGCGGCCCGCATGGACGCGAACGCGGCGAAGGTCGATACGACCGGGATCAGCCCAGCTTCCGTCATGCCCGCCGCGATGGCGATCATGTTCGCCTCGGCGATGCCGACGTTGTAGAAGCGCTCGGGGATCTTTTCCTCGAACTTGCCGATCTTGGTGGACCGCGCCAGGTCGGCCGTCAGCGCCACGACCCGCTTGTCCTTCAGCCCGATCTGGGTCAGCGTCTCGCCGTAGATTTCGGCCTGGGTCATGTGATCCGCGTCATCGATGGTCCAGGTCAGTCCCTGCGCCTTTGCCATGTCCGCCTCCTCGCCCTACTTCGACTTCCGGATGCTCGCCAGCGCCGCGTCGCGCGTGGCCTCGTCCAGCCCGCCGTAGTGCCAGGCGGTCTTGTCTTCCATGAAGTCCACGCCCTTGCCCTTCACCGTGTTGGCGATGACCATCACCGGCCGTTCGGTTTCGGCCCGGGCCGTTTCGATCGCGTCCAGGATCTGGTCGAAGTCGTGGCCGTCGATGGTCAGCACGCGCCAGCCGAACGCCTCGAACTTCTTGTCCAGCGGTTCCAGCCGCATCAGCGTTTCGGTCGGGCCGTCCAGCGAGAACCGGTTGCGGTCCACGAACGCCGTCAGGTTGGTCGCCTTGAAGTTGCCGGCCGCCATCGCCGCTTCCCAGACGGAGCCTTCCGCGCACTCGCCGTCCGACATCACCACGTAGGTGTGCCAGGACTTGCCGGTCTGCCGGGCGCCCAGCGCCGCGCCCAGTCCCAGCGCCAGGCCATGGCCCAGCGAGCCCGTCGAAAAGTCCACGCCCGGCACCTTCAGGCGGTCCAGGTGCATGCCGAAGGGCGAGCCGGTCTTGTTGAATTCCTTCAGCAGGGCCGGATCGAAGAACCCGAGGTCGCCCAGGATCACCGCGTGCCCGACCCCCCCGTGGCCCTTGGACAGGATGAACCGGTCGCGGTCCTCCCATGCCGGGCGCTTCGGGTCGATCTTCAACGCCTTGTAGTAGAGCGCGACCAGGATCTCGTGCTGGCTGAACGCCCCCCCCACGTGTGCGCCACCGCAGGTGAAGGTCACCTCGATGATCTTTTCGCGCAGCTCGCGGGCCTTGGTCTTCAGCCGCTTTCGTTCCCCGGCGTCGAGCATGGGACGGTCTCCTCGTTCAGAGGGTGAAATGGGCCCGGTGTTCCGTCAGACTTTGTACCGCCGCGTTGCGTCATTGGTCAAGAGGGTGAAAACGGTGTCCGTGTCGAACGTCCGGATCCGGGGGCAGCGCTAGAAGAGCGGGTAGACGAACGGCCCCAGCGGGCTCGATGCCGACACCGCGATCAGCGCCCCGACCATCAGCAGCGCCACCACGATCGGGACCAGCCACCACTTGCGACGCGCACGAAGGAAAGCCAGGAGCTCCTTCAACAACTGGTACACCGGCAGCACCTCCTTCAGAACGGGTGACGGTAGGATTCCGGGTCCGGGACCCGGGCGACCCTCGCGGACCACCACGACGATCGCGCGCGGTCGGGCCGGAGGTCCAGAGGATCGGGCCGGAACACCCGCCGGATCAGGCCGAGCGGCGTGACCAGCGCCAGGTGGACGACGGCGGTCAGCAGGAACGACAGCCCCCCCGCGACGACACGGACCGTCCGCATCCAGGGACGCTCGACGGCCGCCAGCCCCGAGGGTCGAACCCAGGCGGACACGGCCAGCAAGGTCGCGACGATCGCGAGCCCCAGGGCCGCACGCGGCGATTCCCAGGCCCACAGCGTCAGCCCCGCCGCCGCCAGCAGGCCGGCCGAAAGCTCCAGGCCGAACCGTCGCAGGCGTTTCGGCGGGGCGGCCCCGGTACCGGACCTCGTGGGGGGCAACGGAACGATCGGCAGCCCATCGGGCCGCTCGACCAGCCAGGAATCGACGACCAGCGCGTCCAGGTGGCAGGCCCGGAACGTCCGGCACGCGTCCGCGGCGGTCCGGACGATCGGTTCCCCGCGCAGGTTGAAGCTGGTGTTCAGCAGCACCGGGCAGCCGGTGCGGGCCTCGAACGAGCGCAGCAGGCGATGGAAGTCGGGGTCCACGTCCGCCGACACGGTCTGGACACGCGCCGATCCATCCACGTGGGTCACCGCCGGGATCACCGACCTCGGAACGTGCAGCCGATCCAGCCCCTCCGGCTCCGGCAAACCCGGGTCCCGCTCGACCCTCTTCGACCGGGCCACCTCGGCGACCAGCAGCATGTAGGGGCTGTCCGTGTCGAGGTCGAACCACTCGGTGACGCGCTCCCGAAGGACCGCCGGCGCGAAGGGCCGGAACCCCTCCCGGAACTTGATCTTTTCGTTCACGCGCCGCTGCATGTCGGGCCGGCGCGGGTCGGCCAGGATGCTGCGATGGCCCAGCGCGCGCGGGCCGAACTCCATCCGCCCCCGGCACCACCCGTCCACCTTCCCGTCGGCCAGCAGGTCCGTGACCGCCTCGAACAGGGCGTCGTCGTCCAGCCTTCGTCCGGGGATCCCCGCCCGGGATAGCGCCTCCTCGGCTTCGCCTTCCCCGATCCCCGGCCCCAGCAGTGCCCCTTCCATCGCATCCCGGGGGTCCGCGATCCGGGGCTGCCCCTGCACGTGGTGCCAGGCTACGTAGGCCGCCCCGATGCAACCGCCCGCGTCTCCCGCGGCGGGCTGGATCCACACCCGCGAAAACGGTCCTTCGCGCAGGATCCTCCCGTTGGTCACGCAGTTCAGCGCCACCCCGCCCGCCAGGCACAGGTTCTTCAGCCCGGTCAGCCGGTGGGCGTGCCGGGCCTGGCGCAGCAGGACCTCGTCGGTCACGGCCTGGATCGAGCGCGCGAGGTCCATGTCCGCAGGTCGGATGGCCGCCTCGGGGCGACGGGGCGGCAGCCCGAAGAGGTCCGCGAACCGGGAATTCACGGTCCGCTCGCCCTCCAGGAACGCGAAGAAGGAAAGGTCCAGCCGGTACGAGCCGTCCTCCTTGAGGTCCAGCAGCCGTTCCAGGATCCGATCGACGTATCGCGGCTCGCCGAAGGGGGCCAGCCCCATCACCTTGTATTCGTCCGAGTTGACGGCGAACCCGAGGAACTCGGTGAACGCCGAGTACAGCAGCCCGAGGGAGTGGGGGAACAGGAGTTCCTGCAGCAGTTCCACGCGCCCGCCGCGACCGACGCCCACGGTGTTGGTGGCCCACTCGCCGACGCCATCGACGGTGAGGATCGCCGCCTCGTCGAAGGGGGACGGGAAGAAGCTGCTGGCGGCGTGGGACTCGTGGTGCTCGCAGTAGAGGATCGGGCCGCGGTAGCCCAGCGTGCGACGCAGCAGGTCGGGCAGGCGGGTCTTTTCCGTGAACCAGGCCGGCATGCGCGACGCGAAGGACCTCATTCCGCGAGGCGCCACGGCCGCGGCCGTTTCCATCACGCGATCCAGTTTCGCCAGCGGTTTTTCGTAGAAGGCGACCTCGTCGATCCCGGACGCCGCGATCCCCGCCTGCGCCAGGCAACTGCGGATCGCCGCCTCCGGAAAGGACGCGTCATGCTTCACCCGGGTGAAGCGCTCCTCCTGGGCCGCCGCCACCAGTCGCCCGTCGCGCAGCACGCACGCCGCACTGTCGTGGTAGAACGCCGAGATTCCCAGGATCGTCATGTCGCAGGAGCCCTGGTCGGACCGCCCGAATGTAGGCGTTCCGGGCGTCCGATTCAACCCGGGATTGACCCGCGTCCCCGCCGGATGTATCACCAATCCACGCCGTCACGAAGGAGAACCCATGCCCCCCCAGGAACGGATCGACGACTGTCTTTCCAGGCGCAACGGCCACCTGTTCATCGAGGAGTGCGACACCGTCGACCTCGTCGCGAGGTTCGGCTCGCCGATCTTCGTGGTGTCCGAGGACCAGGTCCGCCGCAACGTGCGCCGCTTCCACCAGGCGTTCCAGCAAGGCTGGCCCGACGGCGAGGTGAAGATCCTGCCCGCCGCCAAGGCGAGCTGGTCGCTGGCGGTCCAGCGCATCCTGGCGGACGAGGGGTGCGGCGCCGACGTCTACTCGACGGGCGAGCTGGCGGTCGCCTTGAAGGCGGGCGTGATTCCGCAGTTCGTGTCGGTCAACGGCGTCCCGAAGGACGACGCCCACATCCGGCGCAGCATCCAGGCCGGCGCGCGGATCACCATCGACAGCGTCGAGGAGCTGGACGTCATCGAGAAGGCCGCGAACGACCTGGGCGTCACGGCGACGGTCCGCCTGAGGATCAAGCCGACCGTCAGCGGCTTCATCGATCGCACCGACTTCGTGGCGGAGGGGCCCGTGCCCACCGATCTGGCCGCGCTGGCCTACAAGGGCGGCCTGCCCGTCGAGGACGTGATCGCCCTCGGCAGGCGCATCCTGGGCATGGGCAACGTGCACCTGGTCGGCTTCCACCAGCACCACGGGCGGCACCACGCATCGACGCGGTACTGGGTGGAACAGATGAAGGCCTACGCGGCGGCGATCGGCGAGGTGTGCCGGGAACTGGGCGGATTCCGGCCGCGGGAGATCGACATCGGCGGTGGGTTCGCGATCCCGCGCGACCCGTTCAACAAGGCGACGAACTACACGGAACCGGCGCAGTTCGCGCTGCTGAGCGGCCTGTCGATGGGGCTGGAGGGGTTCGGCACGGCGGCCCGCTACACGATCATGGCGAGGATCATCGACCGGCTGGTCACGCATCCGAACACGACGCTCGCGCCGACCATCGAGGAGTACGGCGCGGCCTGCACCCGCACCTTGCGCGAGGAACTGCCACGGCACGGGGTCGATCTCCACGGGGTCATGCTGCAGGTGGAACCGGGG
>Ga0118677_10008244_pt1 | contig 16785 bp, 13 predicted proteins | sample AliMusrvi5mmetaG_FD_86154 | JGI IMG/M metagenome (GOLD analysis project Ga0118677, IMG submission 86154) | reverse complement strand
AGCGGGGAAAGCGTTTGATTTCGGACGGGGATTTGGGCTTGCGGCGGGACCGGCGGTTTTGCTAGGGTCACCGGCAGCTTCAAGAAAGCACTCAAGCGCTTCCGCCCCCATGAAAACATCCTCCATCCTGCTTGCCGCCGCCGCCACCGCCCAACTCCTCCTGACTTCCCCGGCCATTGCCGGCACCGACGCCCCGGCTTCCTCGGGCAACTTTGCGGAACCCCTCGGTGCCCTGCCACCGCCCTTCGGCGTCAGCGTCCTCTACACGTGGGAGCAGCAGGAATACGAGGTCACCGGCCTGCGCGCCACGGCCCACGGCTTCCCGGTGCCCGGCTTCGGGCCCGGCGCCATCACCAAGCTCCAAAACGAGGTCGATGACGCTATTGTGAAACTCGACTGGTGGGCACTCCCGTGGCTGAACTTCCACGCCCTCGCCGGGCGGGTCTCCGGCCAAGCTGATGCCGACCTCGCCCCGGCCCTTTGGCCCATGCTTGGCGGCGCCCGGCAGTTCAAAATCGACTACGACGGGGACGTGTACGGCGGCGGGATGACCCTCGCGGCCGGCTACAAGCACCTGTTCGGCCTGGTCACCGCCAACTACACCTGGGGCGATGTGAACCTCAAGGACGGGCGCGGCATGTCGCTGGTGGACCCCAACGGCGTCGAAACCCTCGTCGTCACGCCCAAGATCGGCTGGAAGTTCGACCGGGGTGCCGTCTGGGTCGGCGGCTACTATCAATTCACCCAACACACGCAAAGCGGCAGCATCAACCTCGGCCCGCCCATGGGCACCATCCAGTTCCAGGCCGACGTCAAGGACAAGTCACCGTGGAATTACACCGTGGGCGGTGAATATAAGATTACCAACAACTGGATCCTCACCGCCGAGATCGGCTTGGGTGGCCGCGAACAAGTCATGGCCGGAACCACCTACCGGTTCTGAGCCGGGAAATGGCAGGAAATTGGGTTTTCAAGGTTGGCCGTGACCGGATCGCCGAAGGGCGGATCGGAAATCGGGCGTGAGGGGCTTCGGCCAGAGTCCATGGGCGAAGCCACGTTTGCGAGGAGACGCACGTATTGCTTCTGCCACCCGGCAGGGATTCCAGGCAGGAACGGGTTTAAACAGCTAACGGGATATCCTTCGCCAGGCAAATCTTGGAGAACTCCCAACCGTCCACAAGGGTAACAGGGGCGCGGGCGGAAGCGGCGGACTCGATCAGAGCCGCTTTTGTGAAATAGCCGGTCGAGATCAACAACCCTCTGGCGTGCGGTTCCAAACTGCCCCGAAGTTCCGCCACTTCCTTGCGGCCTACGGAATGCATCCAGCGTTTGGCTTGAACTTGCAGGTGCAGTCGGCCAAGCGGCCACAGGGCTGGCCCCGCAAGTGCGTTCACATCAATTCCTCCGTCACCCGAAGCCTTGGTGGTCTGCACCTGCGAAAATCCCGAAACTTCCAGGATCCTCTTGACCGTACGTTCAAACCCAATCGGCGTTAGAGCCAAGAGGCTTTTTCTCTTCGACTCAACTTCTCCAACAGTCCACGAAGCTTCCCCGGCAGGTGATCCGGTTCCTGGTGGCTGTTGTTGGATCTCCTGATCCTCAATGGAAAGCGTTTCGATTTGCTCAGCGGCGGCCCGGGCGAGCGCCGTCTCGTCGCGAATCACGACTTCCTTTTGCATGGTCGCGATCCTATACTCGCAGACCCAAGCGGCACGGATCGAGCCGCCGGAATCTAGCTGGGTTTCCTTGAAGTGCCTCTGGTACTGCACCAATCCCAGGAACCGCCAACGCCTGCGCCCCGACTTGCGGCGATGGTCGGTGTTCAGGAACGCATAGACGGGTAGCACCCGCTCGGATTGCGCGATCAGTCGGGCGTTGACCCCGCTCAACGGTTGGTCGCCCGCACGACCGGCAGCGGTGAAGACCAGGGTATCACCCTCGATTCGGTCACAATAGGGATTCTCCTGCAGAATCCTGAGATTGGGGCTGGTGGTCATGATCACCAATCGCACAAGCTTCTTGTCATTTCCCATGGCGGGGCGGATTCCACCCGCGTTTCCCACGCCGAGGGTCTGATAGACCTCCTCATGGGTATAACATTCTCCCACAGTAAACTTGTCCATAGGTGAACCAATCGAATTAGCCGCAGGGCGACTGTGCGGCGAGGGGGCGGCAATGTCCAGCCACTTTGTTCCCACCATTCCCCTGACCCGCTGGTGCAACTTGGTGCAAGTGGCGTAGCAAGATGAAGCACGAAGGCGTCGCCCGTTTCAGCATTTCCCTCAACCAGGACCCGCTCCGGCAGCCCGGCGAAAGGACCGAGCAAGAAGGCTGCGACAACGGGTCCTTGGCCGTCGCCGACATCATCCGCGACCAAATTGGTCGAGCACCGGCAAAGGCCGGGCAAGAGACCGGAACCACGGCAACCCGGCGTGACAGGCCGGACTAGAGTCCTTGAAAAGTCAAAGATGTTGTCGTTAGATCAAATCTTTCGTCTTGGGTCTTCAAGTCTTGCGTCTTGGGTCTGAGGCGCAGGCTCGCTAGCCGTCGTCATCGCCGGAATCGCCGGCGGCCCACAGCGGGTAGGGAGCGCGGGGTTTGGCGGCATGCCAGAGGATGTGGTTGAGGGTGTCTTCGGAACAGGCGTCGAGCCGGTCGAGCGGCAGGCGGGCCGATTCGCGCGCGAAGGCGCGTTGCCGGCGGTCCTTGATCGCGCCGGGCTTCGGGTTGAGCTGGTCGAGCGGGGTCTCGGCCGGCAACGCGTGCCACGGCTCCATGTTGGGCTGTGTTAGAAAACAATCTTCCATTGGCGTGGCGGTGGCGTCGAGTTCGTTCATCGGCGGCAAGCCGAGGATCAGCTCGATGGTGCGGACCACGCTGGTCTGATTGTATTGGGTATGGACGGTCCGCTTGAGACGCGAGTATGCGCTGGCGACGTAGGCGGTGGTGCGGAAGGCGCTGACGTGGTCCCAGCCGTTTTGCGGATCATCCTCGATCGCGATCACGCAGGTGTCCTGCCAGAACTTGCTGCGGCTGAGTCCTTCGACGATGCGGCCGAAGGCGAGGTCGTTGTCGGCGACTTGCGCCGCGGGCACGGGAAAGCCGGCCACCGTGCCGTTGGTGTGGTCGATCGGCAGGGTCAGCACCATCAGGTTGGGCATGTTTCCGTTCTGTTCCCACTGCGCCAGTTCCGATAGAAACACCGAGGCGCGGTATTGGTCGGGAATCATCTTGCCCCACGACGGGTAATCCGGGCAGACATGGGGTTTGAGCGAGGCGATGATCGGGGTGGGAACGATCTTGAGGCTGTCGTTGTGTTCCTGCCAGTCGTGATAGGCTTCCAGCCACGTCGGCGCGGCCTTGCGCCCGGGATCCTTCCAGGTGACTTTGGTGTCGGTGAACTCGCCATAGATGCGCACGGTCTTGCCGTTGGCGAGCGCCGCGTCCCACAGGAAGCCGGCTGGCGACCAGGCCATCGCGTCGCTGTTGGTCATCTTCGAGCCGTCCGGATAGCTGCGCGGAAAGCCGTCGAAGGATTTTTCAAGGTAGTCGGTGGTGATTGCGCTGTTGCACCAGTTGTGGCCGTCGGCACTCAGGACACCGGAGCAATAGGCGTTGTCTAACAAAACAAAATCGCGGGCCAACTGGTGTTGGTTGGGGGTGACCTTGGCACCGAACACGCAGAGAGCCGGGTCGCCGTCGCCCTCGGGCATGTCGCCTAACACCTGGTCGTAGGTGCGGTTTTCCTTGATGATGTAAACGACGTGTCGGAACACGGACGGTTCGCCGGCGCGTTCCGGCACGGGCTGCGGGGCGCGGCCGGGGCGGGGTTTGGCGAGGGCTTGGGCGATCAACGGCGCGCGGTGGTTGCGCAGCACGGCGGCGGTGTGGGCGGCGAGGGTGGCGGCATCCGGCGGCAGCGGGATCAACGACACGATGCCGTGCGGATGGAGGGTGTTGAACTTCTGTTTGGGCGGCACCTTGCCGTCGGGTTCCGTGACGGGCACCCCGCCACCCAGGCCCTTGATGTTGGCGACGCACAGTTGGTTGCGCGACGCGTCGAACATGATCGCGCCGGGATACCAAGCGGTGGGGATCAGCCCTTCCAACTCGGGGCGGCTGCCGACGAGGTTGACCACCGCCACCGCGTTTTGGGTGCCGTTGCACACGTAGAGGTGCTTGCCATCGGGCGCGAAAACCACCGCGTTCGGCGCGGCACCAAACAGGTCGGCGGGCGTCTTCTTCGGCCAGATCTTGCCGGTCGCCTCGTCCGTGGCGGTGTCGATCACGCTGAGGAAATCCGCCGCCGCGTTGGCCACCACCAGCCGCTTGCCGTCCGGCGAAAGCGCCATGCCCGCCGCGTGTTTTCCTGTTAGGATCTGTTTGGCGACGACGCCCTGCTTGAGATCGACCACGGTCACGCTGCCTTCGGCGGCGACGCAGGTGCGGGGATCGACGCGCACCGGCACCAGCATGCCTGCGGGGCCGGTGGCGGTCTCGCCATCCGGCTGGCGGCCGGCCCAATTGCTGACGTACGCCTTGTTGTCCAACAAAACCACGCCGTATGGCAGCATGCCGGTGTCCCACGAACGGAGCAGCTTGCCGGTGGCGGCGTCGATTTCGGCGAGTTTGTTGGAAAAGCTGAGCGCGGCATAGAGGCGGGAGCCGTCCTTGGAAACGGCGAGCCCGGCCGGGATTTCGCGGGCGCGCATCCCGTTGCCGGTGGGCGGCAGCGGGATGGTGAACGACGGCGCGACCCCGCCCGCCTCATCGACCGCGAACACCTTGATGCTGCCGTTGACATTCGACAGATAGAGGTTCTTGCCGTCCGGCGAAAACACCAGGCCGGTATAGGCGAGCGCGCCGTGCGGGTCCGGGTGCTGGATCATCTCGGACACCGGCTGCGGGGAATCGATCGTCTCCGCGGGCAGCGGCACCTTTGTCACCAGCCGCCCGTCGGCCGGATCCAACACCACCAATTCCGCCGTCGAGCCGGCCACCACTAACAGTTTTCCGTCGGGGCTGATGGCGATCCCCTGCGGGCGCATGCCCGGCAGATCCACCTGCCTGCCAGCCGGTGTCAGCCAGTGATTGTCGGGCGTGACGACGTGTTCCGGTCCGGGGCCAACGCGTTCTTCCTTGGCGGGGGGCGGCGGCTCTTGGGCGACTGCCACGGCGAGCCCGACCGCCGCCCCGGCGGCGAGACACCAGATCCTTGGTCGCGTTTCCATGATGGCCCGTGATACGGCGTCGAATTTTCCAAACAAGCATCGAATTTACCAAGGAACCGGACTTCGTTGCGTTCCTCCATGCTCGCCCGGCATGCCCCGCGGAAGATGCGGTGCCTCGCATGCGAGTCACCTTGACAGCCCACCGGAGCAGGTGCGAAGATCGGGTATGTCCACGGCGGAACTGAAACAACTCATCGAGTCGATCGCAATCTTCCAGCGGGAGACAGATCGGCAGATGAAGGAGACAGACCGGCAGATGAAGGAGACGGACCGGCAGATGAAGGAGACGGACCGCAAGCTCAAGGAACTTGGCAAGCAAATCGGCGGTTTGGGGAACAAGTTCGGGGCGTTCGCGGAAGGTTTGGCGTTTTCTTCCATCGAGCGCATCCTGCGGGCGGATTTCGGCATGGAGGCGATCACGCCTCGCTTTTCGGTGGTCAAGGGCGGGGAGAGTGAGGAATACGACGTGTTGGCCTACCGCAATGGCGAAACGAAGCAAGGGCTGATCGTGGAGGTCAAGAGCCACCTGGACTTGGCGACCATCGAGCAGATGAAGCGGAAAATGGACCATCTGTTCCGCTGGATGCCGGAGCATCGGGACAAGGAGTTCCAGGGCATGGTGGCGTATGTGGAAGGCCGTGCGGCGGCCCGCCAAGCGGTGTTGGCACAAGGCTGGCACCTTGTTCATGTGGGCGAGGATCTGTTCGAGTTGAAGAACCCGCCCGGTTTCGCCCCGAAGATCTATCGGGCGAATGCGGTTTGAGATCCGGGCGGTGTTCCGGCGTTGCGATCAGCAGTCAACGCTTGCGGGGTCTCGGCGGGGCTGCAAGGCCGTCCGGTCTCCATTCACCCCTCAGATTTCTGTTTGATTGAAACTCTTGGAGGGTGTTCTAGCCGGTGAATTCTCTTTCCATGACCAGTAATAGGCACGTTCTCGATTTGTTATTGCATATGCAATTATATCATTTACGGACTTGTGCATCCCGGACATTCTAGGTCTCTCTGTCAACTTTGCCGATTCTTATCGTCGCTTGGCTGCGGAGCTGGTCCTTGCAAGTCATATGAAATTGCATGGGATACTAGTCTGAAAAAAGATCATAAAAATCATTTGACGGATTCGTCACCGTTTGTAATCTGCCCAAGTTATGAAGAAATCACCCAATCGTTTCTCCTCCACGCTCGCACTGGTCGCTCCAACCGCCGCCTTGCTCGCGTCAAACGCAGACGCCGGCTTGTTCGTCAAGTTCGACGGCATCGACGGCGAATCCAGCCTCAAAGGCCACGAAAAATGGATCGAACTGAACTCCTGGTCCTGGGGCATGTCGAATTCCGGCAGCCAGGCATCGGCGGGCGGCGGGGCCGGGACGGGCAAGGTGTCGATCTCGAGCTTCAACATCATGCACCGGATCGACAAGGCCTCACCCCTGCTCTTTCTCCGCTGCGCCCAAGGCCAGCACATCGCGACGGCCACCCTCAGCTTTACCCGTACCATGTCGAATGGCACGGAAATGGAGTATTACCGGATCGGCCTGGGCGATGTGGTGGTGGGCAGCATCAACGGCAACACGCCGCCGCCGCCGGCCGCTGGCACGACCGGAGGCGATGACCGGCCGACGGAGTCCCTGAGCTTGAATTTCCAGAAGATCCGCTTCGACTACACGCCGATCAATGACGTTACCGGTCAAGCGGGTCCCGTGGTGTCGGCCACCGCTTCGTTCAGTCCCCCGCAGCACTGAGGCGACGTGCGCTTTCCCCACTTTTTCCGATCATGAAAGCCCGCCTACCGACCTTGTGCGCGGCAGCCTTGCTGCTCGCGCTGCCGCACGCCCAAGCCACCAGCTTCGCGGTGTTGCTGGCCACCGGAATTCCGGGCGAGTGTGCCGATCCGGCATTCCTGAACTGGATCGAACTCACCTCACTCGGACTAACAGGTCCGTTGCCGGCCGGCACGCCGGGCACCTTTTCGATCTCCAAGCGGATCGACAAGGCCAGTCCGCTGTTGGCGCGGCAGTGCGCCAGCGGCCAGCACATCAAGGAAGCAAAACTGGTGCTGCGCCAAACCAACCCGACCCCCGGCAGTCCGCCGGTGATCTGCGTGATCACCATGAGCGACCTGTTGGTTTCCAGCTACCAGGCCTCGCTCGGTGACGGCAGCGTGCGTCCGACCGAGACGGTGGGCCTGAATTTCAGGACCATCGCCTACAGCTACTTCACCTTGGACGGGACGCGACCTGTGACCATCCCTGGCGTGGCACGGAATGACGACGATGATGTCGGCGGCTCGCTTCCCCCGGCGAACAACCAGGACGAAGACGGCAGCGGTTTGAGCGCCGGGCAGCTTGCCGACCTGGGAGCCACCGGGACGGTTGGCGGGCCGCAGTTCTCAGCCAGGCTGACTCCTGCCGCGGACGACCCGCAAGGGATGGACGTTTCCTGGAAAGCCGTGCCCGGCACCCGCTACTTCGTCGAGTGGACCCCGGACCTGAACCAACCGTTCGTGCCCCTGAACAGCGACGGGGTGGTGGCCGACTCGCCGACCGCGACGTTCCGCATCCAGAAATCCGGGCCGACCGGGTTCTTCCGCGTGCATTCCACCAGTCCCTGAGCAAGCCGCGACCAACCAATGTTCCGTTTTTTTGACGCATGGGATCCGGCGCCGCTACGGCGTGCGCTGGAACGCGGGGGTTACACCCAGGCCTCGCTCAAACAGTTGGGCCTCGGCGGCACGGCTTTCCAAGGTCGTGCCGCCGCGCTGTTTCGCGAGTCCCTGCCGCCGGGCTCGCCGCTCAAGGCGCTCACCCGGCTGTTCATGCTCGGCGACGCGGTGCCGACGGTGGATTTGTTGGGCACTCTTGGGGCCGAACTCGGGCCGCTCGCGGATCTCGGCCTGGTGACCCTCGCCGACGGCCAGGTGCGCGCGAAGGTCCACTTGGTGCCATATGGCGAGGGGTGGTTTGCCAGTGACTTCATGCGCCTGCTCACCGAAGCCCCGGCGGATTACGTGATGGGCCTCAGCCCGGTGACGCGTTTGCTGCTGTCCCTCACTCCAAGGCAACGCGCCAACTCGGTGCTTGAACTCGGCTGCGGCGCCGGCTGGTTGTCGCAGCAGTTGCGCCGCACCGGCATCCGCGCCACCGGCACCGACATTTCGCCACGCGCCATCGCCCTGGCACGTTTCAACGAACGGCTTGCCGGCCTCAGCGGCATTGAATGGCTCCAGGGCAGTTGGTTTGAACCGGTGGCCGACCGCCGTTTCGACTTGGTCTGCTGCAATCCGCCGTACGTCCAATCGCCTGGCGGACCGCTGACCTTCCGCGAAACCGCACCCGGCAGCGAGTTGCCCTGCGCCCATGTCCTGCGCCACGCCGTCGATCACCTCAATCCCGACGGCATCGCCTGCGTCCTGCTCAATTGGTCGCACTCCGGGCCTGCCGATTGGACGCAGGCCCCCCTCGCATGGGCACCCGCCGCCGGAGTCCGCCGCTGGCTCTTCCAACTCGAAGCGCAAAGCCCGGTCGAATACGCGTGGCACTGGATCCGACCCGACCCGCGCTTTGCCAGCGAGGCCTCGGTCGCTGCCGAAATGGACCGCTGGCTCGCCCACCACGCCGCCGCCGGCACCGCTGCCATTTCCTCCGGCTTCCTCATCCTGCAACGTTGCGCGCCCGGTGCCGAATGGACCCGCACCGACTCCCGCGCCACCGGCGAACTCGCCCCTAACGCCCACGAGGAGGTCACCCGCGTGCTCGCCAACGAAACGTGGCTCCAAAGCCAACCCGACACCACTGATCTGTTAGGACGGCGCTACCTGGTCCCCGACGGCATCCGCGCGGCAATCGGCACCGCCCTTGGCGACCACGGCTGGCAGGAACGCACGATCCGCCTGACCAGCCCGGCCAAGCTTGCCTATGACGGGCAAATCGACGAAAACCTGATGCGCCTGCTGGAATTGTGCCGCAAGGGCCAACGTCCGGCCGACATGGTGGATGAACTTCGACTGCGGCCGCAGTTCCGCGAGATCCCGGACCTCGACCAACAAATCGCCGCCCTCACCCGCGAACTCGTCCGCTTCGGCCTGATCACCCCGGCCTGAGCCGTCCATCACTTCCCGACGTCAAACCACTCCCGCGACCTCGGCGCCTTCGCCAAGGCCGCCAGCGCAAGCGCAAGGCGGTCGCCCGCCCCGATTCGACGCTTGCGGTGCCCCCGCGCGAACTGCCAAGCTCCGGCCATGAAGCTCCCGCTCATCCTGTTTGCCGTGCCGTCCTTGCTCGCCGCCGTCCCGCCGCCCGCCCCCTGGGGCGCCGTGCCGAGCGATGCCCAGGCCGCCTGGCACGAACGCGAAGTGTACGCCTTCTGCCATTTCACCACCAATACCTTCACTAACCGCGAATGGGGCAACGGCGATGAAAACCCGGCCGTCTTCAACCCCACCGCGTTTGACGCCGACCAAATCGTCGGCACCCTCGGCAAATGCGGGTTCAAGGGCGTGATCCTCACCTGCAAGCACCACGACGGCTTCTGCCTGTGGCCGACCAAGACCACCGAACACAATCTCACCAAATCGCCGTGGCGCGAGGGCAAGGGCGACGTGGTGAAGGAGTTCGCCGACGCCGCCAAGCGCGCCGGCATCGGCTTCGGCGTCTATCTGTCGCCCTGGGACCGCAACAGCGAATTCTATGGAGGCCCGCGCTACGTCGAGATCTATCACGAGCAATTGCGCGAACTGCTGACCAATTACGGCCCGATCTTCGAGGTCTGGCACGACGGCGCCAATGGCGGCACCGGCTATTACGGCGGCAAACGCGGTCGCCGCGGGATCGACCGCAAGACCTACTACGAGTGGCCCAAGAATTGGGAAATGGTCCGCACCCTGCAGCCGCAGGCGGTGATCTTCTCCGACGTCGGCCCGGACCTGCGCTGGGTGGGCAACGAAAGCGGCCAGTGCCCCTATCCGAACTGGGCGACTTTCTCGCCGGTTGCGCCAGACGGCGGTCCGGCGGCGCCGGGACTGTGCAAGACCCAACAAGGATCACCCGACGGCAAGCTGTGGATGCCCGCCGAAACCGACGTTTCAATTCGTCCCGGGTGGTTCTGGCACGAACAGGAAAATGCCCGCGTCCGCTCGCCCAAAAACCTCCTTGACCTGTACTTTGCCTCCGTCGGGCACGGTTCGTCCCTGCTGCTCAACGTCCCGCCTGACCGACGCGGCCTGATCCACGAAAATGACGTCAAGGCTCTGACCGGCTTCAAGCAGGCGCTCGACCGGATGTTCGCCAACAACCTCGCCCAAGGCGCCAAGGCCAGCGCCGACGCCACCCGCGGCGACGGCTTCGAGCCGGCCAAAGTGTTGGATGACGACAGGCAAAGTTATTGGGCGACTCCCGACGAGGCGCGCACCGCGACGTTGGAACTCGCCTTGCCCGAGGCGCGCACCTTCTCGGTCATCCGCCTGCGCGAACCGGTCCGCCTCGGCCAGCGGATCCGCAAGTTCGCCGTCGATGTCCGTGATCACGGCACCTGGCAGGAATGGATCGGCAACGGTTCCTCGGTCGGCCCGCAGACCCTGCTGCGCGGCAAGCCGGTCACCTCCGACGGCGTGCGCGTCCGCATCCTCGAAAGCGCCGCCTGCCCGTGCCTGTCGGAAGTCTCGCTGTGGCTGGAGCCTGCCGACGTGCCGGATTCCATCTAACAGTCAAAGCGCGGGAATTTCATCCCGGTCGCGCGAACTGCCGCCGGGCGCGTTCGACCTTGGCGCGGAACCCGCAGCCGTCGAGGTGGTCGTTGACCAGGCCCATCGCCTGCATGAAGGCATGACAGGTCGTCGGCCCGACGAAAGACCAGCCGCGGCGGCGCAGGTCCTTGCTCAGCGCCAGCGCCGCCGGGGCCGGCCCCAGTGCGGCCAGGGTCGCCTGGTCGAGCCGCCGCGGGCGTTCGCCGGCCGGCGGCTCCCAGTGCCAGAAATACGCCGCCAGCGAGCCGAATTCGGCCGCCAGCTCGATGGCGCGGCCGGCATTGTGGATGGTCGCTGCGATCTTGCCGCGGTGGCGGACAATCCCGGCATCACCTAACAAAAGAGCCGTCTCCCGCGGGCCGAAGCAGGCCACCTCGCGGAAATCGAAATCCCGGAACGCGCGGCGGAAGTTCTCGCGCTTCTTGAGAATCGTCAGCCAACTCAGGCCACTCTGGAAACCTTCCAGGCAGATTTTCTCGAACAAGCGGCAATCGTCGGCCACCGGGCGGCCCCATTCGTCGTCGTGGTATGCCTGATAGATCTCCGGTTGCGCGGCCCACCAGCAGCGGCGGACGCGGTCCGGGCCGACGACGATTCCGGCGGGAGTTGGCGGCAGGTTGCTCATGGCCGTTGGCGGGTTCCCGGTTGCTGCGGCCGACACGGCTTGCCGCCGCCACAGGCCGCACATGGCGGGCGGCGCCGGCCGCGCAGCAAGCCGCGCAGCAAGCCCAATGCGGTCAGTGCCACGATCAACGCCGCCGCCGCCGTTTGCCAGTTTGTCGCAAGCCAGGTCATTGTATGTTAGAGTCCCGCCAGGAGGCCGGCCTGGCGCACGACAAAGGCGGCCGCCCAGGCGAATCCCGACATGAAGACGAACTGGCCGAGCGCCCATTTCCACGACCCGGATTCGCGCGCGACCACCGCCGTCGTCGGCAGACACTGCAACGCGTAAATGTAAAACACCAGTAGCCCGACCACCGTCAGCGGGTCGAAGAGCCGTGACCCGTCGGGCCGCCGTTCCGCCGCCAGGCGGTCGCGCAAGGCGCCGCGGGTCGCGCTCTTGTCGTTGCTTTGTTCGACGTGGTGGAGCACGGCCATCGAACTTACGAACACCTCGCGGGCGGCGAACGAAGTGAGGATCGCGGTGCCGGTGCGCCCGTCGAAGCCCAGCGGCGCGAAGACCGGTTCGATCACCGCGCTGAGCCGGCCCATCGCACTGTGGGCGAGTTGCTCGGCCGGATCACCGCTGGCGGATTTCGGATAGGTGACCAGCGCCCACAAGATGATCGAAAGCCCGAGAATGATGGTGCCGGCGTTCTTGACAAAGGCCCAGCCGCGCGACACGACGTGGCGGAAAATGTAATCCCATTGCGGTGCCCGGTACGGCGGCAGCTCCAACAGGAAATGCGTCTTCTGCGGGTCGGGGCCAAGCCGCTTGCGCAGCAGCCGCGCCACGCCAAACGCCGTGACGGTGCCCGTGAGGTAGATGCCGGCCAGCACCAGGGATTGGACCAAGCCACCCTCGCGCCCGCCCAACAACATCGGCACCAGCAGGAAATACACCGGCAAGCGCGCCGAACAACTCATCCACGGCGCGACGAAAATCGTCACCAGCCGCTCTTTGGCGGAGTCGATGGTGCGGGTGGCCATCACCCCCGGGATCGCGCAGGCATAGGAGCTGAACAAAGGCAGGAAGGCCTTGCCGCTCAAGCCCACGCGCGCCATCAGGCCGTCCATCAGAAAGGCCGCGCGCGCCATGTAGCCGGAGCTTTCCAACAGGCCGATGAAGAAAAACAGCAGCAGGATTTGGGGCAGGAACACCACCACGCTGCCCACCCCGCCTATCAGCCCGTCCACCAGCAGGCTGCGCAGGTCGCCGGCGGGCATCGCGCCCGCCACCCGCTCGCCAGCCCACTTTTGCAGTGACTCGATCCAACCCATCGGGATGCCGGCAAACGAGAAGATCGACCAAAACACTCCTAACATCGTCACCACCAGCACCACCCAGCCGAACACCGGGTGCAACAGCAGCCCGTCGATGCGGTCGGAGACCGTCAACTGGTGCGCCGCAGGCCGCCGCGCCGCCGCCAGGCACAGGCGGTCGATGAATCTCCGGCGAGCGGTTTCGGTCTCGCCCGCCTCCGGCCCGCCATCCAGCCAGCCCGCTGCGGCTGCCGCCGGAAAGGGAATCCGCAGCGCCTGTTTCAGCTCGACGAGCCCCTTGCCGGCATCCGCTTGCAGCGGCACGACGGGCACGCCGAGTTCCTCGCTAAGCTTCACCGGATCGAGGCGCAAACCGCTCCGCTCGGCCAAGTCCACCATGTTCAAGGCCAACACCACCGGCAGGCCAAGCTCGATGACTTGCAGGACCAGCATCAAGTGCCGCTCCATGCTCGAGGCATCCACCACGCACACCACCAACTCCGGCCGCCCCGCCCCGCCTTCCCCGAATAGGGCCGCGCGCGTCACCTCCTCGTCGGGCGACGCGCCGCGCAACGAATAACACCCCGGCAGGTCAATCACCCGCAACTTGCGCCCGTGCGGGGTGAACATCTGCCCCTCCTGCACCTCGACGGTCACCCCGCCGTAGTTGCCGACCTTGGCCAAGCCCCCGGTCAAGGCGTTGAACAAGGTCGATTTCCCGCTGTTGGGGAAGCCGACGAGGGCCAGCGTCGGTATGGAATGTTCCTCGGGCATGCTTGCTTGTCGCGGCTCAACCGGCCGCCGAAACCATCACCTGCTCCGCCAACTCCCGGCTCAGCGCCAAACGCGTTCCACACACCGAACAAATCAGGTTGCGCCCGTTCGCCAGTTTCCTCACCTCCAAGGTCTCGCAAAACCCCAGATCGCGCAGCCGGTCACACGCCGGCCCCGCCACCTGCCGAATCCGCAAGTCACACCCCACCCGCGCCTGATTCAAGGTCATCAGACTGTCCGCCGCCAGCTCCTGCACCATCGCGTGCGTCATCAAAAACAAGAAACTACAATTGAGACGCGATTGCAATAAGAAATTTCGCGATCGGTGGCGAGGAGCAGGGCGATGGCCAGAAAACCAGCCCATGCCGGGCGGGGGGATGCGCCTGAGGTGACGCGCGGAATTTGCAGGGCGGGCGTGTTCATGGTGTTTTCGTGGTTGCGGTTATGCGGTTGAAGGGATTCTCAGGGTTTGGTGATCTCGATGCGGTAGAATTCCTGGGTGTTGGTGGCGGCGGGATCGGTGACGGTGCGTTCGCTGCCATTGTCTTGGACGATGCCACCGGCCAGCGGCTGCCAGGTGATGCCGGCGCCGAGTGTCGTGGCGGTCAGGACGGTGTAGGTGCGGGTGACAAAACGCGGGCTGAACACCAGGTTCTTCTTATTGGGGAAACCGGGCACCAGCTCGATGCGGAACAGGAACCGGGACAGCGGATCGGTGGGCACCAGCCCGGCGGCAAACTCGAATTGGTTGTTCTGGCCGTCGCCGTCGGGGTCCTTGGCGGGTGCCGCATCCGGGTTGTTCAAGCCGAAATACTGCACCTGCCAACTGTCGTCGATTCCGTCGCCCGCATAGCTGCCGAAGTTGTCGGGATTGATGTCGAGCACGGTGAATCCGAGGTCGGCGCTGAACCCGCCCCAAATGCCGCGGGCGGTGGCCGGGGTGTTCTGATAGACGAGGCCCGCCGTGGCCACGCCGGCCGCGTTGATACCGGTGAGCGGGCCTGTTAGCACGCTCCAGGCCACGGCAGTCGGATTCAGCGCCAGGAACGTGGCGTCGTCCAGCGCGGCCTGGGCGGCGAGTTGACGGGTTAGGCCTTCGTCGATCGTGGCGGGGGTGGCGGCCAGGGCCAGGCCGGTCACCTCATAGAGTTGGCCGATGTAGCCTTGTTTGGCGGTTTCGGCGGGCGAGACGACGGCAGAGATTCCGGCCACGCCGCCCATGCTGGCGTCGGACGTGTAATTCGTGCTGGACGTGCGCTGGCCGCCCGCGTCGAGCGATTGCGGATTGGTCGCGTAGTCTGTGCTGGTGCCGGCCACGGCGCTGCCGAGGGCCAGGGCACCAAGGAATATGGGAGTCAGGAAGGTTTTCATGTTAGTTTCCCGGTTGTTGGTTGAGCCATTCATCGTAATTGCGTTTGGACAGGGAATGGGAGACCACGGCAAGCGTTTCGGGCGTCGTGGCGGTGGCGGCGAAGACGCCGAGGAGGAAGGCGGTCGGGTGGAACGTTTTCATGGGAGTCCCGTGGTTTTGGCCAAGCACAACGCAGAGTCTCCGGCAGGCTAATTGATCACCCAGATCCGTATGCGGGTGTAAACGAACAAATCGTCGCCGACCAATCGGTTCACAAAGAGGTCCAAGGGGTTGCCCGGAATGAACTCGTAGAAAAGCCCCGGGCCGAGAGGACCGTCATCATAAGGAGGAACACCAAGCGCGTGCCAAGGCCCCACCATGCCGGCGGAGTTCTTCCACAATACCTGCACGAACAAGTTGCCGGCGTCGCTTCCGAGCGATGCCGGCAACGTCCAGGTTTCCGCGTAGTCCGGCACGGTGCGCACCCATCCGCTGTCGTAGGCCGGGCGCGGAAAGAAGGCTCCGCCGCCGCTGCTGCCCGTGATGGCGCCGGTGACACGAATGTTGCCGGTAACGACCAGGTCGCCTTGGGCTTTCACGGCGTAATCGCTGCCACCAAGCCAGCCGATCTGGTTGCTGGCGGAATTTTCTCCCCGGACCGCTTCGGCTCCGCTCTGGCTGACGTAACCGTAAACGCCCACGCCGTTGCTGCCGGAGGCCACACCGGCCACGCCGGTTCCGTTTCCGGCCGGCGAGAAGAAATCCCCCCCCATCCCATCCCCGGTGGGGCTGGTGTCGGTCGATTCGCCGTTGACACCCGCAATGCCTGCGGAAAAGAACTGTCCGCCATAACCATAGGTGCCGGTGGCTTCGCCACAAACGCCGCTGCCATCCGGGCCCGCGACCTTGAAATAGCCACCCCGGTTCGCGGCCCCTGCGGCAGTGGAGGTGGCTTCGCCGTAAACGCCGCTGCCATCCGGGCCTGCGGCCTTGAAATAGCCACCATAGTTCGTGACCCCTGCGGTAGTGGAGGTGGCTTCGCCGTAAACCGCCCTGCCGGTGTCCCCGGCGGCCTTGAAGAATCCCCCGTAGTTGAGATACGCTCCGGTACTGGTCGCCTCACCGTAAACGCCACGCGCGGTCGTGGTGGCGGAACGGAAGTATCCGCCGTAGCTGGTGGCTGCGCCGGTGCTGGTCACCTCGCCTTCGACGCCCCGGCCGTTCATGCCTGCGGACTCGCCGTAAGCGCCAATGCCGTAGCGGCTGGCCGCCTCGAAGAATCCGCCATAGGTGTTCACGAGTGAGGCAGTGTCGGTGGCTGCGCCATACACCGCGCGGGCGGAAGTGTGGGAGGAAGTGCTCGAGAGACCGGGCGTCTGAGCCGCGGTAAGGGTCAGCGCACCTGTCATGCTGCCACCGGCGCGGGCGACGAACTTCGCGTCCGCCTCCGCCTCCGTGTAGTAGATGGTATCGTGGTTGTGGATGGCCGTCGCAAAGCCGGTCGCGTGGATCCCGTCGAGCAGATCACTGTTCAAATTGCCCACCACCGTGGTGCTGTCCACCGTGAAGGGAGACGTCGAACCGGAGACGCCGCCGTTGAAAGCCGGCAGCCCGGTGACCGTGACGTGGGGACCGAACAGCTCGTTGGCCACCACGAACGGCCGCGCCGCCGGCGTCACCCCGGCTGTGACCAGCAGATCGCAGGCTCTGCGCACGACCGGCTCCGCCAGCGTGCCGCTCAGCAGCGCCACCGGCTTCTGCCTGCACGGCAG
>Ga0118677_10008243_pt1 | contig 16786 bp, 15 predicted proteins | sample AliMusrvi5mmetaG_FD_86154 | JGI IMG/M metagenome (GOLD analysis project Ga0118677, IMG submission 86154) | reverse complement strand
GTTTTGAAATGAAACCTTTCGCATCCGGAACCATGACCATGGCAAAGGTGATTGCCGAGACCAAGTGCCTGAGCATCATTGGCGGCGGCGACAGCGTTAGCGCAGTTAACAAAAGCGGGTTGGCAGGTAAAATGACTCATATCAGCACAGGCGGTGGAGCGAGCCTAGAATTCCTTGAAGGAAAGCAGCTCCCCGGTGTTGCTGCACTCAGTGATAAATAAGGGGACTCTGATGGTTAAGAAACTAAAGAAGAAAATAATTGCAGGAAACTGGAAGATGAACAAGTCTGTCGCTGAGGCGGTGGACCTTGCTTCTGATATTAAAGATGAACTGTCAGACTTTCGGGACGCGGACATAGTTCTTTGCCCGCCGTTCACGGCATTGAAGGCGGTTGGGGATATTATAACCCAGACACACATCAAACTTGGCGCGCAGAATATGCACTGGGCCAGTGATGGCGCCTACACGGGCGAAATTTCCGCGGGCATGTTGCGCGATATTTACTGTCATTATGTCATCCTTGGACACAGTGAGCGCCGTGCCATGTTCGGTGAGACCGATGAAATTGTGAACAAGAAGGTAAAGGCAGCGCTTGCCGGGAATCTGCTTCCTATTGTCTGTGTTGGCGAGGTCCTTCAGGAGCGGGAGTCAGGATCTGCAAAGGATGTTGTAAAGAATCAGATTACTGGAAGTCTTGACGGATTGGGTGATGATATCGGCAAGGTGATAATTGCTTATGAGCCGGTATGGGCGATTGGCACAGGCAAGGTTGCCACGCCGGAGCAGGCCCAGGAAATGCATGCTTATATCAGGCAGGTGCTTGCCGCAATTGCCGGCGAGGAAGTTGCCCAGTCGATACGGATTCAGTACGGCGGCAGCATGAAGCCGTCAAATGCAGGAGAGTTGCTTTCCCAGCCTGATATTGATGGTGGTCTTATTGGCGGCGCAGCCCTTGATGCGCGATCTTTTGTTGAGATAGTAAAATTGGCGAAATAGTCTGTTCGCTGGAAAAGGAGTGGAGAATCATGGAAATACTCAGATATTTTCTTCTTTTTGTTGAAGTTGTTACCTGCATTCTTCTGGTGGGAGTTATCCTTCTCCAGAAGACGAAAGGGCAGGGAATGGGCATGGCGTTCGGGGCCGGTGTTGGTGAGGCGCTGTTTGGCGCCCAGGCCGGAAATGTTCTGACGAAGACAACGGTTGTCCTTGCGATTATTTTCCTGACGAACACAACGCTTCTATCCCTGATTGGAGTAAGTCACAGATCGGGTGGCAGGTCTTCTTCTATTGCGGACAAGATTCCGGTGACTAGACCGATGTCGGGTCAGTCCTTGCCTGCGGGTGCGGCAAACAATGAAATGCCTGCCGGTGGAATTCCTGCCGGCCAGATGCCTGCTCCCGTTGCCCAGCCTGGCGTTGATCAGCCGGCAACGGCTCTACCTATCGCACCGGTGGCTCCTGCACCGACCGCTCCAGCGCAACCACCCGCTAAATAGTAAGCAGTATCTGGAATTATTTTGCCCCGCTGAATTTATTCAGCGGGGCATTTTTTTGGGTTGGAACTTCTTCTGTCTTATAGCGGCGAAGCCGTTTTTGGAATGCGGCGGCTGCCTGTCCGCCATAGCTCCTTGAGCGACGGAGGGACGCCGCTTTCTGCAACCCGGCTTGCCTGCCAGCCGTCTTGTCCTGCGAAGCCTTGGCGAAGCGGGAAGCTTCTGAGCGAAGGAGGGACGGGTTGCAATGCAAACAGTGGTACATCTAGGCGAAATGCAAAACGGCGCGTCAAGCCGCGCCGAAGAAAAGCGGCGTCGAGCCGCCTCAGTCCAAACAACATTTTTGGGAGGGTTGCGAAAGCGCAGGCGGTTTTGGCGAGCCGTCATCCTCGGCACACCTCCAGGATACCCTCCCGCTATTTGAAACATAAGAGTCGAAGGTTGAAAGTCATGGTTCCATTCTTCTGTCGGTTTATTGCCTTAACATTGTTTGCCTCATTCATTGGCTTGATGGCAACCAACGTCCAGGCGGCAAGCGGCACTTGGACCAATCTGACCTCCGGCGGTTTGTGGAGTGACGCCAATAATTGGAGCGGCGGAGTTGTAGCTGATGGGTCTGGGTTTTCGGCCATTTTTACCAACATTGATATCACGACGGATAATATAGTGCATATGAATGGCTCACACACGCTCACTGCCTTGAGCTTTGGCGACACCTCAACAAACACAGCCTCAGGCTGGATTGTGGATAACAATGGCAACCAAGGCAACATCCTTACCCTCGCCGGTGCGCCGACAATAACCGTAAATGCCCTAGGCAGCGGCAAGACAGCCACCATCGGTACTGTCATCGACGGCACAGCCGGGATCACATTCAACGGCACGGGCACGCTTGTCCTGACCAATGCGAACACCTACAGCGGCACTTCTACAATAAATGGCGGCGGTGCGGTGCGGATTACCCGTGCCGACTCGCTCGGCAGCAGCGGTATCGTTTGGGCCAACTCTCGTGGACAACTTGAACTCGACGGTTCGGGTGGAAGCATTATCTTCACAAAGAACCTTGGATCCACCAGTGGCTATATCATCCGCAACGTGGCAGGAACCAACACTGTAACCAGCGGAGGGAGCATGTATTCGGGTGCCGGTTACACTCAGATTGCCAGTGACGGAGGTGTTCTTTTGTTGACCGGGAACTTCAACGTTGGTCAGGGCGGACGAAAATTACAATTGATGGGAACTTCCACCGATACCAATACGTTCAGCGGTTCGTGCAGTGGTGGAGTTGCCGACGGACTTCAGAAAAGTGGTTCAGGAACCTGGCTACTCTCCGGCGCAAATACCACCACAGGCGACACACTTATATCTGGCGGTACTCTGGTACTCGCGAACCAGAACGCGGCGCAGAACAGCACCGTGACCATGAGTGGTGGCAAGCTTGTATTCAGCAGCGGTGTCACCAGCTTCACGTTCGGGGGCCTGGCCTCCAGTGCAGTCGCCAACCGCGACATTGTCCTGACCAATAGCGCTGGAGCCGCCGTGACTCTGACAGTTGGAGGCAACGACAGCACCAATAGCTACGCTGGTGTTCTCAGCGGCAAAGGCTCTCTGACGAAAAACGGCGCAGGTATATTGACGCTCTCCACCAACAACAGCTATTCCGGAGATACCACCGTCAACGCGGGGACATTAAATATCGGGGCAGCCTCGGCAATCTCGAATAGCGTGCTGAATCTTCAAGGCGGCGCGCTAATTTTTGGATCCATCACCAATGCCACATTTGGCGGGCTCAAGGGTGTCCAGAACATGGCTTTGTCCAATAGCGACGGGAATGCCGTGGCTCTGACCGTGGGCGGTAATGGCGGCAACACAACCTTTTCCGGCATTCTCAGCGGGGGTGGTTCAATTATCAAGAACGGGACCAACACGTTGACGCTCAGCGGAGTAAACACGTATACAGGCAACACCATGGTCAATGGTGGAACGTTGAACATCATTAATGCCTGCTTATGCACCACCTCGTCTGTATACATAGCCAAGGATGCGAAATTGGCCCTGAGTTTCGTCGGGACCGCCACGATCTGTTCATTATATCTTAACGGGGAACCTCAGACCCCGGACACATATGGCGCCGGCGCTTCATGCGGCGCATATTTCAGCGGCAGTGGCAAATTGCAGGTGACAAATGGTCCTCCTGCACGGGGGACGGTCCTCGTGATCAGGTAGGGGGCAGGGAAAATTGGTGCCAGGCATGACAACAAGATGGACGGTTATTCTTACGGTAGTGATTGCACTCTCGGCAGATTTGTATGCACAGGAGGCAGGAGGTTATCTTGAACGATTTCTCCCGAGTGACGGCAATAATATCTACCAGGAGAAGGGATTGCTGAGAACCTGGCCGAAAGAAGGTCCGGCTGAGTTGTGGCGGATACATATCGGTTATGGCAAATGCGCCATTGTTGAGTCGCATGGCCGCATTTATACGGCAACTGAACAGGAAAAGAAACAATATGCCGTTTGCCTGGATGCACTGACAGGAAAGACCATATGGCAGAAACTTCTTCTGCCGAAGGGCAACAGTCATGTTGTCAAGGGCCCTGTGAATTCACCTTTGCTGGATGGTGACTATGTTTATCTCTTTCCATATGACTGCCTGAACGGCGATTTATGGGAACCGCGTTGTCCTTGTTTCTGTCTGCGTGCTGCGGATGGCAGTGAAGTCTGGAAGGAAGACAAAGCTTTCAATGTTTCAGAAGGGTCCACAGCGCTCATTGTCGGAGATGTTCTTTATGTTGGCGGAGGCGGCCGTGATTGTGCGCTGGCTGCAGTGGATAAGCTGACCGGCAAACTGCGCTGGAAAGTCGAGGAAGACAGGGATACAGGGAGCAAGCATGTTTTTGGGACCGGCGCATCGCTGGTTCAGCAGGTGGTTGAAGGAATTCCTCAGATTATTGTGTCGGTCTACAAGAACGATCTTGTGGGAGTACATGCCGGCAGCGGCAAAATCATGTGGCATTGGCCGATCACGAATTCAACCGCGTCAGGGATGGTACCGACGCCGGTGGTTGTCGGTCAAAAAGTGTTTATTTCTGCAAGCCAGATGGGCGTGGCTTATTCGATGTGCTTTGAGATGGCGGCGCATGACGGTACGATTGTTCCCAAACTTCTTTATGAAGACAAGCGGCTTCAATGCAACGCTTATCATACGCCAAGTATTATTGAAGGCGCAGTTTTTGGTTTTGGCAGGGGACAGGAGCATGATGCCATGCAGTGTACGAGTCTCAGCGACGGCAAACTGCTATGGCAGGAGGAGACTCCTGATTGGAACAGGGAACGGCAGTTGACCATTGCGGATGGACTTATTTTTGCCATTACCAGAAAAGATGATGTTGTATTGCTGGAAGCCTCCCGGACCGGTTACAAGGAACTTGGCCGGTTCAATCCAGGAATTAAACTTGGAATTCCACAACAGCCGATGATTGTCGGCGGGCGCCTCTTCATTCGCGGTGATGACACCCTTGTTTGTTACCAGATCGCAGGCCAGTGATATTTGCCGGGAACAGTTGGAAAGGATCTTTGGCCAAATAATTTGCAAATCGTTTGGTCAATTTCCTGTAGGACGTGAGTCACGTTGGGACGTGCCAACGTCCCTCACGGGAGCCCTGCACCGCCAGGGCGAATCTTCTCTTCTGTTCGCCGCGACCCATGCTTCGCCAAGGCTTCGCAGGGCAGGCAGGGGCGCGGCTCCTACACTTCAATCTGCCTGACCTTGGTTACAACTCCGCTTCGGCTATCGCCCGTTTCGGGCATCATGTTTCGTTGCTTCAACGAAACATTGCGCCTGTCTTGCTTTAATCTGAAAAAGTAATGTTGACTTGTTTTGCTCATGTGTTATATTTCGCCATATAACGAAATGAATACAAATGTAGAGTGGAGAAAACAGGATGAAAAACATTGTCAGGATTACCAAGGCGCTGGCTGACCGGCAGAGGCTGCGGATATTGATGTGGCTCCAGAAAGGCGAGCTGTGTGTATGCCAGATTGTTGAATTGCTGAAACTGTCGCCTTCGACGGTGTCCAAGCACCTTTCGATATTGAACTCAGCCGGTCTTGTGGACAGCCGCAAAGACGGGCGCTGGGTTTATTATCATTTGCCAAAAGATAACTCCGGTAATCGTCCCATGATGGACTGGCTGAAGAAGGCTTTGAAAAAAGAAACAAGCTTTTCGGAAGACATGAAGAATCTCGACAGGGTGCGCAAATGCGACCTGGATGTCATATGCAGAAAATACAGGCCAAACTGATGGCAATAAAATAGAGGCAACGGATGCGATGAAGCACAAGGAGACGTAAATAATGAAAAGTCCAGATGAAGACCCGAGACTAATCGACAAAACAGAATTACCCCGAGCCCAGGAATCAGCATGTGGTCCGGGGTGTGCATGTAACGCATCGGGGGCGTCAGGCCGGATGCGTTGCATAGTTGGGATTGTTGTCCTCATTGCCGCCGCGGCACTTGTAGCCCGTGCCATGATTAAGAGCAAGGGCATCTCGGCAAGTAAGTCGTCATCCGGGTATGCGACTTTGGCTGTTGCGCGGCAGACATCTGTATCTGAAAGTCCAAATACGCCATCGAACACGGTTGCGATTAAGGAAATAAATGCTCTTTCGGAGCTCAACGAACTTGCAAAGGATATGGCTGGGGCTTTTGTGTATCTGCCTGGCAATGCTGAAACGACAGCCCGGGTGCCTGCGGCGTTAATTGTTAGAGTAGCGAAAATGGTGGAGCCTCAGGGTGGAGCCAAGATCGGTTTGTTTTTACTTAAAACCGGATCGCCTGATTATCAACAGGCGGCATTGCAGATGACTTTTCCAGGTGTCCTTGCAATGGTCAAGGGCGGAGGGATGGCGCCTGTTTCCGGAGAAATAACTGAAACAAAACTTGTTCAGGCGTTTGTGGCTGCATCGAGTGCCGGTGGCTGCGGGCCCGGCGGGTGCGGACCGGAAGGGTGCAAGTAAGAGAGGCGTTATGACAGACATGTTGAAATGGGTTACAGAGACGATCCAGGCGGCCAGCATGGGACCGGCTGCATTGCCGCTGGCTTTTCTTCTAGGGTTGGTGAGCGCTGTAGCCAGCGCCTGCTGTACCTTGCCGGCCATGGGCATGCTTGTGGCCTATTCCGGCACCCGGGAAGATACCGACAGACGTACTGCATTCGTATCTGCAATCTCGTTCATGATCGGAACCACTCTGGCTTTGATAGTTCTGGGTTTCGTTGCCGGGGTTGTTGGCCGGGCCACACAGGCGCTGCTCGGCAGATACTGGAAAATATTTGCTGGCGCCATCGCAGTGATTCTTGGCCTTGCAACTCTCAAAATGTTGCCGGTGAAAATGCCGCATTTTACTCAGAAGACAGAAGCACGTTCTTTAGTCCGTGGAATGTTGGGCACGGTGATTGTTGGGTTATTAATGGGGGGCGGAGTGGCGGCCAGTTCATTGCCGTGTAATCCCGGAATTTTTATAGTCATCGGTGCCAGTGTGTTGATGGGCCATGTCCTCTGGGGCATGATTCTCATGGCGGCTTTTGGTGTGGGGTTCAGCCTTCCGCTCGGCGCCATACTGTTTGGCATTGCGTTCGGGAAGGCGTCCATCAAGGCGCAGAAGGTCGAAGCGGCGATCCGAAATATAGCCGGTGTTCTACTCGTCTGCGCGGGATTTTATCTGCTGGTTACGTTTTGAGAATAATATTCGGATAGGTCCGTCGTGGAAGTGCTGTTGATCAGTACAGGTTTGGGTTTGTTGAACATGTTTTAAATGGAGGTAGGAGATGAATGATACAGTGAAAGACAACGGAAAGAAGAAAGGCTGGTTTGCGTTGTTGAAGGAGTCGATTGCCAAGAGTAATGACGGATGTGGTCCTGGCTGCGGTTGCCACGCTGCAGATGAGAAGAAGGCGAAGGGCGACAAGGCTGGCGAAAACGGAAAGAAGAAGTAGCAATAGAGGATTCTCATGTCCGATTCTGATGGTGTTCGTTCTGAGAGGCACCGGGAGATATTAGTGCTTGCCCTTGCGCCTGCGCTGATCCTGGCCTTGATCCTGGCAAGTTGGGTGCTTGCCCACTGGCATATTGGCCCCGTATACCTGAACGCGGCCTTGGCGTTGGCGGCCGTTCTGCTGGGTGGAACCCCGCGGTTTATTGCGGGTTTCAAGGATGTCTTTCGTGGCCGGATCACTGTCAACGTGTTCGTGACTGTGGCGCTTGCAGCGACCATTGCCGTAGGAGAATTCCGGCCGGCAGCGGTAATTATTCTCATCATGTCGGTGGTCGGAGCATTGGAGAGCTACGCGTTGGATAAGACGCGTCGCAGTATTCGAGACCTGCTGGATCTGGCACCGCAGACCGCGACGGTGCGCCGGAATGGACAGGAAGTCACTGTGCCGGTTGCCGAACTTCAGGTTGGCGACCCGGTCGTGGTTCGTCCGGGCGAGAGGATTCCTGTGGATGGCACGGTGGTAGCTGGTGCGAGCAGCGTCAATCAGGCGCCCATCACCGGCGAATCCATGCCGGTGGAGAAGTTGCCAGGAAGCTCCGTGTTCAGCGGAACGTTCAACGAATCGGGCAGGCTGGAGATCAAGACGGAGAAGGTCGGTGAGGGCACTACGTTAGCTCGGATCGTCCGCCTGGTGCAGGAAGCCCAGGGCGCACGTGCGCCAATCCAGAACCTGGCTGACCGGTTTACGACATGGTTTTTGCCCACAGTTGTTGTGTTGGCCGTTGTGGCCTACTTCGTTACCGGCGACCTCAAGGCGGCGGTCTCGGTTCTACTTGTGGCATGTCCCTGCGCCTTTGCCATTGCCACACCGACAGCGGTGACGGCAGGTATCTCGAATATGGCCAGGAGGGGGATTCTGATCAAGGGAGGGATGTTTCTGGAACTCGGCCACAAGCTGGATCACCTGCTGGTGGACAAGACGGGTACGTTCACCTTCGGCAGACCGAAAGTCATGGAGATCGTCGCTTTCAACGGGAGAATGCCGGACAACATCCTCCGTCTTGCTTGTATCGCGGAGAAGTACTCCGAACACCCCCTGGGCCGAGCCATCCTGGCGGACGGAAGGGAAAAGGGGTTTTCTATTCCGGAACCGGACCACTTCAACAGTGCCGCGGCCATGGGTGTTGAGGCCGAATGGGAAGGCCATCGGATTCGAGTTGGTAAGCCGGTATACCTTCGCGACGCAGGTCTGACCATTACGTCAGATATCGACCAGGCGCTTGCAATGCAATCGGACCAAGGCCGCACCGTGGTGCTGGTAGCGCAAGATGACGAGCCTCTGGGCCTGCTGGCGATTGCCGATGAAATTCGTCCGGAAATACCCGCCGCCATTCGCGCCCTCAAGGCGATGGGCATTAAAAGGATCACGATGCTGACGGGAGATCACACTAAGGTGGCCACCGTCGTCGCCCGTGCGATCGGAGTCGACGACTTCCAGGCCGAACTGCTTCCCGAACAGAAGCAGGCGTTTGTTAAGAAGTGTCAGGCAGAAGGTCAGACGGTCGGCATGATAGGTGACGGCGTTAACGATGCGCCTGCCCTCGCCCTGGCCGACGTGGGCATTGCCATGGGCGCTGCAGGCACCGATGTGGCCATCGAGACAGCGGATGTCACTCTGATGAACGACGACATTTCCGGAGTTGCGGACTTCATGTGGATGTCGGCGAAAGTGCTTCGACGTATCAAGCTGAACATTTTCTTTTCGATGATCTACAACATCATCGGCCTTGCCATGAGTGTTGTCGGGTTGATGACGCCCATTGTTGCGGTGATCTTCCAGGAAGCGGGTTGTGTGACGGTTGTGATCAGTTCAACGCTGTTACTCTGGTCAAAGGGGCGACCGCCAACGGTATGAAGCGAGGTTGAGTGCCTGCGATGACAAATAAATTGAAGATTCTTTTTCTTTGCACAGGAAACTCTTGCCGGAGTCAGATAGCCGAAGGATGGGTACGGCATCTCAAGGGCGATATTATCGAAGCGTATTCCGCTGGTATCGAGAAGCACTGATTAAATCCGAAGGATTAAATTGCCATGACTGAAAAAATTGCAGGAAAGCTGTCGTTTTTGGATCGTTTTTTGACGCTTTGGATATTCCTGGCAATGGCAGTGGGTGTAATGCTCGGCCATTTTGTGCCGGCGGTGGGCACATGGATCGGGTCGTTGCGTCCGGCGGGGACGCAGACGAGCATTCCCATAGCATTTGGCCTGATCCTGATGATGTATCCGCCGCTGGCCAAGGTGAAATATGAGGAGTTGGGTGATGTGTTCCGTGATGTCAAGGTCTTGGGTTTGAGTCTGCTGCAGAACTGGGTGGTTGGTCCAATTCTCATGACCGGCTTAGCCATCGCTTTTCTGCGTGGCCAGCCTGAGTTCATGATCGGGCTGATTATGATTGGGTTGGCGCGGTGTATTGCCATGGTGATTGTGTGGAACGATCTGGCGAAAGGGGATACGGAATATTGCGCGGGGCTTGTGGCCTTTAACTCCATTTTTCAGGTTTTTTTCTACAGTGTGTACGCTTGGCTATTCGTGACAAAACTCCTGCCGCTGCTTGGTATTCCTGGTGTCGTGGTGAATGTGACGATCAAGCAGATTGCAGAAAGCGTGTTTATCTACCTGGGTATCCCGTTCATCGCCGGCATGTTGACCCGCTTCATCCTGGTGAAGGCGAAGGGCAAGCAATGGTATCATGAGACATTTATCCCGAGAATCTCGCCGATTACGCTGATCGCCCTGCTGTTCACAATTGTGGTGATGTTCGCCATGCAGGGCCAGAAGATCATCGCCAAACCTGGGGACGTGGTTCTTATTGCAATTCCACTGCTGATCTACTTTGTGGTGATGTTCCTTGCGAGTTTCTGGATGAGCGCCAAGGCTGGTGCCAACTACGGCAAGTCTGCAACGCTTTCCTTTACTGCCGCCAGCAATAACTTCGAATTGGCAATAGCAGTTGCGGTCGGGGTGTTTGGAATCAACCATGGCGCGGCATTTGCCGCAGTGATCGGGCCGCTGGTGGAAGTGCCGGCGTTGATAGGGCTTGTGAATGTATCTTTATATTTCCAGCGCCGGTTCTTTTCTTGAACTGAAAGAGGGGAAGGCGGAGCGAAGCGGGATGCAGAGGCAGGGGAGAAGAGGCGCGCTGCAAGCAGCGGCCCTACGAAGAGAAGGAAATGGGAAGAAGATGCGCTGCTCGACCGCAGGCCTGGCAGCAAATTGCCGGTTATTTGAGTGCTACGGAGTATTATCGTGATAAAGCAAGATCAATGCGGTGAGGAAAACTCAGGTGCAGGGCAGATTTATTGTGGTTGTGGCACGAGTGTAGACTCCAAGCCCTGGTTCGCCGGCTGGATTGATACGTCTGCCGGTAGAGTTCCTCGGGTCTCAACGGAGTTCGGCTGGCAGGATTTCCTGGGGGCGGTGCGGGTGCGTTTGAACATCGGCAGAATGGAGTATTCTATTCCGCCTGGTTTATATGCAGTGGGCAATCCAGATACCTCATCGCCTGTGCTGGTATCTGCAAACTACAAGCTCTCGTTCGATAGTTTGAGACGCGAGCTAACAAGCATAGATGCCTGGATTCTTGTGCTGGATACAAAAGGTGTGAACGTCTGGTGCGCGGCGGGGAAGGGCACTTTCGGCACTGGAGAGGTGATCAATCGTGTGCGTGTCAGCGGCGTTGAGAAAATTGTTATCCACCGCAACTTGATTCTCCCCCAGCTTTCGGCGCCGGGTGTGGCGGCTCACGTGGTCAAGAAAGAGTGCGGTTTCTCTGTAGTTTATGGACCGGTGAGGGCAAGTGATATAAAGACATTTCTGAAGAACGGTATGCATGCCACACCTGAATTGAGGCGTGTTGAATTTAATCTGATTGATCGCATGGTTGCAGTGCCTGTCGAGTTGGTCCAATGGTTTTCATGGTTGCTGCTTCTTTCTCTTCTAATGCTCGGGCTGTCAGGTGTTGAAAAAGGCGGTTACAGTTGTTCCCCGGTCTTTGTCAGGGGTGGCTGCGCAGTGGCAATGATAGTAGCTGCTTACCTGGCGGGTGGAATTGTTACGCCATGCCTGCTTCCCTGGCTGCCGGGCCGGGCTTTTTCCCTGAAGGGATTCTGGGTTGGACTGGCGTTGTGGGCAATGTTCTTAACCAGAGATACTCTTTTGGTGCCAGGAGGAAATACACGCATGGCTGCTCTGGCATTTTTGTTGATTATTTGTGCTATTACTTCATTTATGGCCATGAATTATACCGGCACCTCTACATTTACGTCTCAGTCCGGAGTGAAGAAAGAAATGCGGTTTGCTGTTCCGTTGCAGATTGCGGCGCTGGTTGCGGGTGTTTGTTTGTGGGTAATGTCGGGAATTTTCTTTACGCAGGGCCTGTGAACGAAGAGATTTATGAAATATCTGTCAAATGTTGTAACGCTAAAGCTTGATGAACAGAAATGTATCGGGTGTGGAATGTGTGAGGTTGTCTGTCCTCATGCTGTCTTTAAAGTACCTGCGGCAAAGGCTGTAATTTTGGATATTGATGCCTGTATTGAGTGCGGGGCGTGTGCAATGAATTGTCCGGTTGATGCCATATCAGTAAACACGGGAGTCGGTTGTGCAACCGGCATCATCAACGGCCTTCTCGGAGGTGGCGGGGCATGTTGCGGAGAAAAAGGCGGTTGTTGCGGGAAATAATTTCCGGTGCCATACGGTAACTTAATAAGGCTGGTTAACGCCCACAACCCAATTCACTTTGCGGCCTTTGTATTTCCGCCTTCTGGCGGAAAACTCCGGAGAAAAGAATTCAACGTAAGGGACGCAAAGAGTGCAGGCAAAGAATGAGCGCAAAGTAAAGACCGAGGCGAAAGAACGGGATTAAGCCCTTGCCATTCATCATATCTTTGTTAAGGTTTTTCAACTGCCGGAAGGTTTATAGATATGACAGTATTAAACGATAAGATTGGTCGCCGTGAATTTCTGAAGACATCAACTGTAGCGCTGGCAGGGCTGGCGCTCTCCTGTGGTTCTGTTTATGGCGCACAGAAATCTCCCGGAAAATCCCCGAATCTTGTCTTCTTGTTTGCTGACCAGTGGCGTGCGTCTGCCACCGGTTATGCCGGTGACCCGAACGTTAAAACTCCCAATCTTGACCGGCTGGCAAAGGAAAGCATTAACTTTGAAACAGCAGTTTCCGTATGTCCGGTTTGCACGCCTTATCGTGCCGCGCTTCTGACTGGCAGGTATCCCACCTCAACTGGCATGTTTTTAAATGATCTCTACATGCCTGATAAAGAATTGTGCATGGGGGAGATATATAAATCTGCCGGTTATGAGACAGCATATATCGGCAAGTGGCATCTGGACGGGCATGGCCGCAGTTCGTATATCCCGCCTGAACGGAGACAGGGGTTTGATTACTGGAAAGTTGCCGAGTGTGATCACAATTATCCAAAGTCGCACTATTATAGCGGAAATTCTCCGGAGAAGAAGTATTGGGAAGGCTATGATGCATTTGCCCAGACAAAGGACACCGGACAGTATATCCGCGACCATGCAAAGGGAGAGAAGCCGTTTCTCCTGGTTGTTTCATACGGAACGCCGCATTTTCCTCACCAGACGGCCCTGAAAGAATACAAGGATATGTATCCACCGGAGAATCTGAAGCTTGCTCCAAATGTTCCCGAAGGCATGAAGGCTGCGGTTTTGAAAGAGTTGCCCGGTTACTATGCACACTGCACAGCTCTGGATAAGTGTATCGGTGAAATAGTTCAGGCTTTGCAGGAGGCGGGAATTGCTGACAATACGATCCTGGTGTTCACGTCGGATCACGGTGAGATGATGGGTGCCCAGAATATAAGACCGTCGACGAAACAGGTGCCATGGGATGAGTCCTGTCGTGTGCCATTTCTCCTGCGCTATCCGCCTGCGCATGGCAAGAATGGCCGAACTATCAAAACACCAATCAACACTCCTGATATACTGCCGACTCTGCTGGGACTCTCAGGGATAGAGATACCGAAAACAGTTGAGGGCGCAGATTTGTCATCATTGATCAAATCTGGAGGGGAGGATACAGGCAGGGCAGCGTTGATTATGAGCGTGTCTCCATTTACTTCCAATCTGAAGGAATATCGCGGTATTCGAACGAGCCGGTATACTTACTAAGCTTCCCATAATAGTCTGGACATAAAATGGATTGTTTGCTAGTTTCTTGTGCATGAAACAAGACGCTAGAAGGCTGAATCGAGAATCGTTGACTGATTTGAGGCGAAGAGCCGTTGCGAGTGTACAAGAAGGCAATACGCCAGACGAAGTGGCTGACACGTTGGGCGTGAGTCGGGCCGCTGTTTTTGGATGGCTTGCGCTGTATCGAGATGGAGGATGGGATGTGTTGGATGCCCGCAAGCGTGGAGGCAGGCCGAGAAAACTGACGGGCAAACAGATGCGCTGGATTTACAAAACAGTGACGACGAAGAATCCTTTGCAGTTGAAATTTTCGTTTGCGCTGTGGACGTTGGACATGGTGAAAAAAATTATTTACAAACATCTTGGCGTTACGCTGAGCCGGTCGTCGGTTGGTCGCTTGATGGATCAATTGGGGTTGAGCGCCCAGCGTCCTTTGTGGCGAGCGTATCAGCAAAATCCAAAGGCTGTGACGAACTGGCTGCGCAGGGAGTACCCTCTCATCTGCAAAGAAGCCAAAACCCTTGGTGCGCATATCTTTTTTGGAGATGAAGCGGGAGTACGATCGGATGCGCATAGTGGAACCACATGGGCACCACGAGGAAAAACGCCGATTGTGTCTACGACGGGAGCAAGATTTGGCATGAACCTGATTTCTGCGGTCAGTCGCACGGGGCAAATGCATTTTGCCGTTGTAAAGGGGCGAGTTACTGCGGAAGTTTTTGTCGAATACCTGCGACGACTGATTCACGGGCGCCGCCGGCCAGTCTTTCTGATCGTAGACGGCCACCCGACGCACAAATCTGTGATGGTCCGTCAATTCATCGAAAAGTCTAAGAATAGGCTTCGACTTTTCTTGTTGCCTCCATATTCTCCGGAACTGAATCCCGACGAATATGTGTGGAATGATTTGAAGAATCATATCTTGGGTCGAATGAGAATTACAGGGCCAGACCAAATGCGCCGCACGGTTCTGTCCAGACTGCGCTGGATGAAAATGCAACCTGCGCATGTCGCCTCGTTCTTTTGTGCGCCTGAAACAAAGTATGCAGCTTAAGTCCATATTATTATAGGAATGTTAGTAAATGGAAAAGGTGTCGGCAGATTTTAGGCGGATGCTGATGACTGTGGTCTGTGGACTGTAATCTGTTGACTGTGGGCGGAGGGAAATCTCACAGAGCGCACCCATGCTTCGCTCAAGAGAGCTTCGTAGGGCAAGCAGGGTACACAGAGAGAAGATTTTCAACGCTTAGCGCGCGAAGGGAAAGAAGAAAGCTCGCAAAGAACGTGATGGATTTGATATTATACGATTCAAATATCGTGGAGGTGTGTAGATGAAAAAATATTCAGTTACTTTGCCCCTGATCGCCATGCTGGAGGGTGTTATGAACATTCAAAGTAAGTCGAACCGACCATTCTCAATCCTCAAGTCGCTGGCGAAATCCGCGGTTTCTTTTCCAATTCTGCTGGTCGCGGGGTTGCTTTTTGCCACGGGGTCCGCGGAGGCAGTCCCCACCAATGGATTCAATCAGGCTGCTGCGGGGCCGTGGGATTACAACACTCCCGGGAATTGGTTCAACAGCACAATTAACGGCACTTGGGACGCCTCCCTGACTTTGGCCGCAACCCAGACGGTCACCTTTGCCGCCGATACCTCTCTGGGCACGGGGCTGACATTCAACTATGGCGGCAACTATCCTCTCACACTCAAAGCCAGCGCGGCCGGAACGAAAACCATTACGCTGGGTGGCGACATCGGCCTGAATACCGGTGGCGGGACAACGGCGAACCTCACGATTGGCGACAGCGCGAATCATCTCAATATGGACTTGGGCGGCGTCACCCGCACCATGACCACGACCACGCCATTGCGCGGGCCGGGTACCTGACCCTTGACCAGGATCAGATTCATTTCGGGGCGCACGTCGACCACGACCAGGCTCGGCACGGTAACCGTGCGCGCACCCATGTGGCCAGCCATTTTCTTGCCCTTCATGACCTTGCCCGGCTCGGTGTTGTGACCGATGGAACCGCCGGAGCGATGGGCCTTTTCCGTTCCGTCCAAATTGTAAATTCGCAGGTCGGCTTTGAGGCCCTTCAGGGGAACGCGCGTCGTGTTGGCGACACGGATCCGGTCATCTTCGCTATTCCAGAAGATGTGGACCGGCTCGCACGCTTTCTTGGCCCCCCAATAGGCCCCCGTGGTGTCGTAATAGTAATCATACGTTTGCCAGACAAAGCAGGGATAGGCCGGATGACTCATCCAGATGATCATGCCCGCGGCGGTTTTGTCACTGCGATCCAGCCAGCCTTCAAACATGGCCTTCATCGTCTCCAAATTGAAGAGTTGGGCTTTGCGGCAGAAGTCCTCGATGTTGGAAGGCTCTCCATAGTGCACGCCTAGCTTGGTCTGATAATTATCGGGGAAGGCGTTTCTGGCCTTGGGCCCGAAATAATGCCTGTCCCAAGTCTGATTCCGCGGCCACCAGGCTTCCTCGGGCATGAACTTCTTGAAGCTGTCGAAGCTCGTGAAGGCGGCTGTGCCCAACTCGCTCCGCATGCCGTAGGCCTCCTTCTTGCCTGAAGGTTTTTCCACGCCAGTGAAACTGAACGTTCCCCGGAAATAGACCGGTGGGTCGAAATTGGTCCAGGGTCCGCTACCACTGAGATTACCGCTGTTAGAACAAGGATGGTATTGGCGGTCTTCGCCGTCATAAGTCTTGATGATGTCTGCGAGCAGGTCATTCACCTCGGGCACGGGGATTCCCTCATTCATCGCGACCCAGAATGCGATGCTGGGATGATTCCGGAACTGCTTCACCTTCTCGATCACATTGGCATGATAGACGGGAATGTCGCCCGGCTCGCCGTTGTGCGCATTGAGCCAAAACTCGTCCCAGACCATGATGCCATTCCTGTCGCAGGCCTCATAGAACGCCTCATCGGGCACGGATCCCATCCAGTTGCGGATGATGTTGAAATTCTGCTCCTTGTGGAGGCGGACACGGATGTCATAATCGGCGGCTGTGCGGTTGCGCATCAGATACTCGGGCAGGCCCCAGCTTCCCCC
>Ga0118677_10008242_pt1 | contig 16789 bp, 10 predicted proteins | sample AliMusrvi5mmetaG_FD_86154 | JGI IMG/M metagenome (GOLD analysis project Ga0118677, IMG submission 86154) | reverse complement strand
GAGGGGGATGGGCATCGTTGGGCCATCCTTGGTCACGACGTGATAGGCACCGAGTTTTTGGATGTAAGCGATGAGGGCGACGGCCTTGGTGGTATGGAGGTAGTTGCGGAGGTCACTGCCGGCGAGTTGGGGTTTGGATGGCAGATCGACTTTGGAGGCGACCAATGAGGCGGCGATTTCCTGGGACTGCTTTTCGACTTGGGCGAAGATTTCGTTTTGGTTCATGGCGGGCCAAGGGACGCCGATGCGCACTTGGGCGGCGATCTTGGCAGGCAGCGACTTCACGTCGGCTTCCTGCTCGAAGAGCCAGGGGAAGGCGGGCATGTTGGAGCCTTCGGAAATTCCTCGAGGGTTGAGGAAGTGACTGAAGTGCCATTGGTTGCCGCGTTTGCCGGCGCGCATGTACTTGTATTCCTTGCCCTGCGCATCCTTTTCCAGAGGGCCGCCTTCGCGGGCCAGATCGGGACCGGTGCGTTTCGAGCCCCACTGATAGGGATGATCGAAGAGCGTCTCACCCAGATGCGAGTAGTCATCGATGACTCCGGCGCGGCCATAGCGGAGGATATCGGCGGAGAGGGTGCGGATCATTTGTGAGTGGCAGAGGTAGCAACCTTCGGCGATATAGATATCCCGGCCGGCGAGTTCCAGGGGGGTATAGAGTTCCTGGAGGCGGCCCTCGACGTTCTTTTCGCGATTGACAATGAGGGTGGGAATAATCTGGACAGCCCCGCCAATAGCCGCCGTCACAAACACCAGCACCGCAAAGGGCAGGTAATTCTCAACGATGCGCTCATGCCATTGCGTCCATCCGTCATTGGAGGACTTGAACGCGAACACCGCCTTGATCGCAATAAGCACGGTCAATACCAAGGCCGCCTTGTCGGCGTGGGGCGGCAGGAAGAACCACAGCAGAGTGGTGCAGATGCCGAGGAAGATATAGGCGAGCGGATCATTGATGAGAGCTTCCGACCAAGTCATGCCATCCTTGCGCTTGGGCTCGAGCACCACCACTTCGACGGATTCATCGCATGGACTGCCAGAACGCGCGGTTTTCCAAATATTGATAGCCAGCATCACGAAGCCACCGAGATACAGAAGTCCGCCAATGACCCGGAAGATATAGTAGAGCTGGATGTTTTCGAGCGTTTGCAGGAACGTGTACACCAGCGTGGCACCGTCAGGCTTGAATTGGCTCAGCATCAGGCCCTGGGAAATACCCGAGAACCACATCGCCACGATGTACAGGAGCACGCCAACCAAACCGATCCAAAAGTGCATGTCGGCCATGGCCTTCGACCACAGTTGGGTTTTCCAAAGGCGCGGGGCCAGCCAGTAGAACATGCCGGCCGCCATGAATCCGTTCCAACCTAGAGTACCGGAATGGACGTGACCGACAGTCCAATCGGTGTAGTGGGACAAGGCATTGACCGAGCGGATGGCCATCAGCGGCCCTTCGAAAGTGGCCATGCCGTAGAAGGTGACGCCAGCGACGAAGAATTTGATAACCGGGTCGCTGCGCAATTTGTCCCAAGCACCGCGCAGGGTGAGCAGGCCATTGAGCATGCCGCCCCAAGAGGGTGCCCACAGCATCAGTGAGAAGAGCATGGCGAGGTTTTGCAGCCACACTGGCAACGCGGTGTTGAGCAGATGGTGCGGCCCCGCCCAAATGTAGATGAACACCAACGACCAAAAATGCACGATCGAGAGCCGGTACGAGTACACCGGCCGGTTCGCCGCCTTCGGCATGAAATAATACATGATCCCCAAAATTGGGGTCGTTAGGAAGAAGGCCACCGCGTTGTGCCCGTACCACCACTGCACCAAGCCGTCCTGCAAGCCTCCGAAAATCGGATAGGAATGGGTGAAGGACGTCGGAAGCGACAGGTGGTTGACCACGTAGAGCATGGCCACGGTGATGATGGTGGCCATGTAGAACCAGAGCGAAACGTAGAGGCTCGGTTCATTGCGCTTGGCCACGGTCCAGAAGAAATTGATGGCGAACACGACCCAGATGAAGACCACGGCGAGGTTGATGGGCCAAATGAGTTCGGCGTATTCCTTGCCGCGGGTAAAGCCGGCGGGCAGCGTCAGCGCGGCGGCAACAATGATCAGCTGCCAACCCCAAAAGTGAATCGCCGTCAGCCGGTCCGAGGCAATGCGCACCTTGCACAGCCGCTGCGTCGAGTAGTAAATCCCGGCAAACATCATGTTGCCGACAAAAGCGAAGATCACCGCGTTGGTGTGCAGCGGCCGCAGCCGTCCAAACGTCAGATAGGAAATGCCGTCGGTTTGGATAAATGGCCACCAGTCCCAACCGAATTTGGCGGTGAGCCAGTCATGCAGCGGTTTGGTCAACACTTCCAGAATATGCCCGTTCATTTGCCACCACGATAGCTGGCTGCCCACCAGCACCCCGAGGGTCATGCCGATGAGTGCCCAAAAAATGGAGGCGATCATGAAGCGCCGGACGGACGTGTCGTCGTAGGTGATGGTGGTGGTGGTCATGGGCTTGGGGCAGTGGCTGAGGGGCGTGACGATGGCGTCAGAGAGGGCTGGGAAAGTCGGTTGTGGTGGCGGGTGCCGGTGAGCTGGGGTTTGCAAGGTCCAACGGCAAGAGTGAATCACGCTCCGGGCTGGAGCGCCGGCTGCGGCGAACTTCCGCCGCAAAGCATACGATAAATATTCCGGCCAGACAGACGGAAATAAAAATGGTAAGTGCCAGAACGTTCACGGCGCGCACCATAAAAACGACTGCGGGAAATGCAAGCATCGCCGTGGGTTTTATCAAAAATAGTTCCTTACAATCCGTGCAATTGATCTAATTTCCGGTCGTGGGCGTTGAGCCACTCGAGGAAGACGTCCCCAACGATCTGCGGCAGACAGGTGATTTGGAACAATCCCGGGTTGAGAATGATGTGGCACTCGGTGAGTCCGTCGGGCGGAAGACCAATGCCAACATGAAAAATATTTTTCAGTCCGCGGGTGGCGGCCGCAGCCAAGGGCGAGTCCAATACCAGATGGCCGCGGATGGCCAGCGCCGTCAGTGCCCGCTGAACGCCAAAGGGCTGGCTGTGGGGATTCGGGGCGGCTTCCTCCTTCAACCCGAGCAGGTGGCGATGGCGTGGATCCTCAGCAATGAGGGGCACCAATTCGGGTTGGAGTGCCAGCCAGCGGCCGTCGCCGGCATCGTCATATTCGTTCAAATAGGCCGCGATATCGGACCAAAGCCGCAAACTGAGCGACGGCGGAGTGCCGTGCAAGACAATGGAACAAGCTGGCGGCGAATCGGGCGCGGCAGCGAGCAACCATTGGTGAAAAAGGGCGATGGAGGGGACGGCGGACATGATGCAACCAAGCAGTTACAAGAAACATCATGCACGAAATGATGGCCATAAGCTCCGCGCCGACTCTGGAAGGGTGCGCGGATTTTCGGAAACCTGCTTTTGCGTTACATGCGGAAGTCCTCGCCCAAGTAGTGTTTGCGGGCGATCGGATCGTCCACCAATTCGAGGGAAGCCCCCTCGAGGATGACGCGGCCGTCGTGGATGAGGAAGGCGCGGTCGGTGATGGTGAGGGTTTCGCGCACCGAGTGGTCGGTGATGAGGATGGCGAGTCCATCGCGTTCGCGCAATTCCCGGACGATGCGTTGAATGTCTTCCACGGCGATCGGATCGATGCCGGCAAACGGCTCGTCAAGCATCAGCAGCGTGGGCTCCGAGCACAGGGCACGGGCAATGGCCAAACGGCGCTTTTCCCCGCCGGAGAGCGTGATGGCCAGGTGTTTGGCGAGTTTGGCGATGCCGAAGCGCTGCAGCAGGTCATGGGCTCGCTCCAAGCGCTCAGCGCGGTTGAGATTTGGGCGCGTTTCGAGAATGGCCACGAGATTATCCATGACCGAGAGTTTGCGGAAAATGGATTCCTCCTGCGGCAGGTAGCCCATGCCGAGGCGTGCGCGGCGATGCATCGGCAAGCGCGAGATATCGTGCCCGTTGAAGCAGACCGAGCCAGCATCTGCGGGAATAAGCCCTGCGATCATGTAGAACGAGGTGGTCTTGCCGGCACCGTTCGGGCCGAGGAGACCTACGATTTCCCTGGGTTGCACCGTGATGGAGACGCCATCGACCACCGCGCGGCCGTTATAGGTTTTACGCAGGTTGGAGGCGAACAGGACGGAGGATTCAGCGTGGCAGCAGGTCGAACCGGGATCGTGCATGGGGGTGGAGACACAAGACAGCAAGAAAGACGCAAGACTGCAAGACGCAAGCACAAGAAGACAGAAGACCGCTGCGCTGCAAGACAAGACAAGACAAGGAAGATCCAACGGACCGCGCATGGCGCTTCTTGCTGCGGGCTTCTGAGTCACTTAAATGAACACAATCATTTTCAAAGATTTGAAAAAACAGCTATTTGCCAATCCCCCCCCTGCCGTGCCCTAGATCCTTGTGAAGGATCTAGTTTTCCAGAACCGGATTGATTGACGATTGACGAGTGTTGATTTTCGATTTTTGAAGTGAGCTTGGCTCGTGCATAATCTCGTGTCCAAGCTCACATCACAAATCAACGTTCACCAATCGGCAATCATCAATCGTTCGACTGGGCCCACGCCGAAGTCGTTCGACTGGGCCCACGCCGAAGTCGTTCGACTGAGCTCACGCCGAAGTCGTTCGACTGAGCTCACGCCGAAGTCGTTCGACTGAGCTCACGCCGAAGTCCTCTTCACCTCTCGCCCGGTTTGAAGCTCCACCTCGCTAAAGTTGAAGTTGCTGCTTGCGCCATACCCGCCCCGGGTTCCGAGCTTCTGACTATTTTTTAGGTGGTTTGACTTGATCGACGGGCAGGATGGTTTCGGTGCCGCCCTCGGAGAAGGTGAATTTGCCGTCGAGAACCCGCAATGTTTGGTTAGACTGTTTGGCGCGGTTGATCATGCCGCCTTTCCTAACCCAAGGCTTAGCCCCACTCAAAATGATCTCGCCGGTCTTCACGTTGTAGGTGAAAATCGCCCCTGCCGCCTCAATCGCCTCGGTTTTGACACCGGCTTTGACCTCGGGTTTCTGGAGTAGGTGGACCGCTCCGGTGGCCACCACGCGCTCCACATCGCCAAGGTTCACGTCAAGGCCTCCGGGCACCGGTTTGTCGCCGGGCTTGGGAGCGGCCTTCGGGCTGGCTGGCTTTTTCTCAAAAAACACCTTGATTTCGTTGGCTCCATCCAAGGTGAAGCGAGGGTCGGCAACCGTCACATTTTTCAGATAGACCAACAGTCCTTTGTCGGCATCGAAATACACGCCGCCATCGCAATTGATGACGGTATCATCGGGACCCGGGGTCACTTCGAGGGGCCGGGCTTGCATGACGACGGGCGGAGTGGCGGGCGCGGCACTGGCGAGGAGGTCCTCTTTTTCAAGAAAGGCGGTGGCGGCACGGGTGGCCTCCGCCGAAGCGTTCAGCGCCGTTCGCAGGCCCCTGCGGGCATCGGCGTTGGCGTCTGCGACGAGCGGGGCCACCGAAGTGGCGTCTTGAATCACCTCCGCCTCTTGAGCCACAGAGGCGACTACCGGCAGGGCGATGAGGGAAACCCCGAGAAGGGAAGCTAGGCGGCGGGGGGATTCAGAAGGATTCATGGCGGTTTTGGCCGGGGCCTTGATGCGGGTGGTGGTGGGGCCCATCAAAAAGCCCTGAGCTTGGTTGATTTGATAAGCCAGACCGGTGCCGACGGCGTTGAAGCTCTCGAAACGCAGCGTGACGGTGTTCTTGGCGTGCAGGGTGCCGGCCGCTTGGTCAAACCTGGCGGCTGTTAGGTCGAGCCGTGCCTTGGGACTGCTGTCGGGGTTGAACAATTCGATGGCGACCGTCTCGGCATCGAGAATTTCGGCGCTGACGAGGGTCATGCTCTTGGCGTGGAGCAGGCCGGTGAGACGGCGGTTTTCATCGTAGCGGGGGAGCAAGACGCCCGACAGAACGCTGCCCGGAGGCAGCAGTGAGGCCACCGGGATTTCGCGCTTGGGCGGGCCGGGTGGCTGGGCATCGCTCGCCATCAGCAAGCCGGGGGCGAGCAGCAGCAGGACTGGAAGGTGGCCGGTCAACAAAAGGCGGGGTTCGGGGATCAGTGCGATGCGTGATGGATGGCGATGAGCTTCACCAGCAAATCCTCGATGAATTCCAGCGGGATTTGGTTGGGGCCATCCGACAGAGCGTTGGCCGGATCCGAGTGCACCTCCATGAACAGGCCGTCCACTCCGGTGGCCACCGCCGCACGGGCCAGCACCGGGGCGAGTTCGCCATCGCCGCCCGTGCTGCCGCCCAGGCCGCCGGGCCTCTGGACCGAGTGGGTGGCATCAAACACCACCGGCAGGCCTTCCTTGCGCATCCAATAAAGCGAGCGCATGTCGGCGACGAGATTGTTGTAGCCGAAGGTGGTGCCGCGTTCGGTCAGGACAAAGCGCTCGCAGCCAAAGGCGCGGAGCTTGTCGGCAATGTTGACCGTGTCCCATGGGGCGAGGAACTGGCCTTTCTTGACGTTGACGGCGCGGCCGGTCTTGGCAGCGGCTTCGAGCAAATCCGTCTGGCGGCACAGGAACGAGGGGATTTGCAGCAAATCAACGTGTTCTGCGGCGATTTCCGCCTGCTCAGCGGTGTGGATGTCGGTGGTGACGGGCACGCCGAGTTCTTTGGCGATCTCGCCGAGGATCCGGCATCCTTCGCGGGGACCGGGCCCCCGGAACGAGCCGACGGCCGTGCGGTTGGCTTTGTCAAAGGACGCTTTGAACAGGAAATGGATGCTGGTGCGCTCAGCAATCTCCTTGAGCGAGCGGGCCATCTCCCAAGCAAATGCCTCACTTTCCAAGGCACAGGGACCGAGAATGAAAAATGGCATCGGGCCGCCGACGGGCACTCGGCCGATGTTGAAGGGATCGAAGGACATGCTGCGGATTGGTTAGGAGTTATTGCTGTTTTGGCCGGCGGCCTGGGCGTAAAGCGGGCGCAAATGGGTGAGTGCGGCGCTTAGCAGTTTGGCTTCCGGCGGGGTCAGGTTGCCGCGGGTTTTGGCGACGAGCATTTCGAGTGAATCTAGCACGGACTGGGCGGCCCGCAGGTTAATTTGCGGCTGGCCGCTGACCGGATGGGGGATTTGGCCCAGAAACAGTCCGGCATTCTGCGCTTGGAGCAGGATGAATTCACTGAATCGGGGATCGGTTTCGACAGCGCCGGGCATGCGGAAAGCTTGACGAGGAAATCCCAATCAGCAAAGCCGAAAAACACAGCACGGCAACTCGTGGCCGAATTTCGCCCGGGGCGGCAGTCGAACCTTTCGCAAATTTTCAGGCGTAAAACCCCTCCCAAGTGCCCGAATTCACCCCGTCAGCCCGCGTTCTATCCGATACCACCTGTTGCTGTATGGTTTGGCGGATGACGGCTTGCGGCCTGCATTTCAGGCGTAGATGGTCGCGCAATGGACTTCGTGCTTTGCTTCGGCGCTGACCGATGAACAGCGGGAGCATCACCGCTGGTGGCACGCCAGGGCTAAGAACATGCAGGCTGTGCATAACCTAGAACGTGCTCGCTGCTGGTCCAGTCCGCACCAATGGAAATGACTTCGTAGCATCGGCACGAGCGACTCGCGGTTTTCCGCGCTTCGACCAACGCCAGCACCGCCGACTTTAAATGTCCGTCCCAAAAGATAGCGTGTTTCGCATACTTGGAATCAAGGCGTTCTTTGTATCCCTTAAGAAATTCTTTTCTGGTTAGTCCAGCAGATAGCCGTAGCTGCGACGGGCGATCTCCAAGGAAATATTGAGGATATCATAACTGCGGGTTTGGCCGAGCACGTCGGTGGCCATGGCCGAGCATTCGGCATGGTTGAGGCAGCGGATGGCTTGGCCGACGCGAGCGACGCGTTGGGGGCCGACGGAGAATTCCTTGGCGCCGAGGCCGATGAGCAGCGGGGTGAGGCGGATATCGCCGGCCATTTCGCCGCAGATGCCGGTCCAGATGCCATGGGCGATGCCGGCATCGATGGTGTGTTTGATGAGGCGGATGACGGCGGGGTGGGTGGGACGGTAGAGTTCGGCGACGTGAGGGTTGACCCGGTCCACAGCGACGGTGTACTGGATGAGATCGTTGGTGCCGATGGAAAAAAAGTCCACATGCGGAGCGAGCAAATCAGCGCAGACGGCAGCTGATGGCACTTCTACCATGACTCCCACCGGGAGTTGATGGTCGAAGGGTACGCCCTCGCGGTCCAATTCATCCATGCAGCGGCGGATCAGCTCACGGGCACGCTCGACTTCCGAGAGACCTGAGACGAGCGGAAACATCACCGCGACTTTGCCCGCCGCGCTGGCCCGCAGGATGGCACGGAGTTGCTCGCGAAACATGTCGGGCCGGGCAAGCGATACCCGGATGCCACGCCAACCCAAAAACGGGTTGGGTTCCGGCTCGGTGAGCGGTTCAACGGGCAGTTTGTCACCACCGGCATCCAGGGTGCGGATGATCACGGGGTGGGGTGCCAAGGCTCGGGCCACCCGCGAGTAGGCCTCGGCCTGCACAGCCTCGCTGGGAATGTCGCTGCCATTGAGGAGAAGAAACTCGGTGCGGTAAAGGCCAACACCTTTGGCACCGCTGTGCGCAACGAGGTCGAGCTCCTCCAGCAACTCGATGTTTGCCGAAACGGTGAGGTGATACCCGTCCAACGTCTCGGTGGCGGCATGACGGGTGGCCTCCAGAGTGCTGCGAATGGCCTCCTTGGCGGCTTGCAGCTGCCGGTAATGCGCCAGCGTCTCGGGCGATGGATGCAAAATAAGCCGTCCGGCGTAGCCATCGAGAATCGCCGAGCTCAATGCGGTCACGTCAATGACTGATCGGCTCAGCCCGACCACTGCGGGAATACCAAAGGCACGGGCGAGGATGGCGGTATGCGAGTTGACGCTCCCTTGCTCGGTGGCGAAACCCAGCAAGTGACGGCGGTCCATGCCGGCGGTATCTGACGGGGTGAGGTCGTAGGCAATGAGGATATGGGTTTCGTCCGGCCCGAGGGTATGCGGTTCGCTGTCGGGCTGGAAATTGCGCAGCACGCGCTGTGAGACATCCTCGATATCGGCGGTTCGCTCGCGGAGGTAGGGGTCCGGGATGCGCCGCATTCCCTCAAGAAACGTCTGCATCACGGCGTAAAACGCGTACTCAGCGTTTTGGTTGCGGCTGGCGATGGCAGCTGCCACCCGGTCAAGCACTGCCGGGTCTTCCAGCATCATGATGTGCGCCTCGAAAATGTCCCCATGATCCTTGCCAGCGATGCTCTCCAGCCGCGTTTGCAGCTCGGCCAGTTGCTTCTTGGTGAGTTCCACGGCCAGCCGAAAACGTTCCTGCTCGTGGGCCACCTCACTGGGGTCAATCTCAAATACCTCGGGAGCCGAAAAGCCACGGGCGATGACGTGAACCGGGCCCATGGCAATTCCCGGTGACGCCGGGATGCCCTCGTGGACGACTTCAGTGGGGTGCGTGCTGTTAGCCATGGACGATGCCAGCTTGCTAGCGGAAAAGCTGACTAGCAAGGCGCAAATGCCTGAAGCGGCTCAGGATTCTTCGAATTTGCGCTCAATCAGGTCGCCTATGGCTGCGATCGCGGCGATTTCATCGACGCCATCGGCGGTGACGCAAATGACCGAACCATGGCCGGCAGCGAGCATCATCACTCCCATGATACTTTTGCCGTCGATTTCCTCGCCGTCGCGTTCAACGTAAATATCTGCTTGGAAGCGATTGGCGATCTTCACAAATTGCGCGGCCGGCCGGGCATGAATGCCTAGCTTGTTGAGGATGGTAAAATCTTTTTTGACCATGAGGAAAAGGCTCTCGCCGGGGAAAACTAGAAGCTGCCGCCCGCCGATCCAAGCCAAAAGTCCGAGAGAACCAAACTAACACATTATTCGGTGATCCGGCCGTGCCGGTATTGGGTGACCCCCACCCCTTGCAATGTCACCAAGCCACCATCCATCATGGCTTCAGCGGGAAGTTGCCTGGCTAAAATAGGGTGGATTAGCGGGGATGGGTGAGCGCGGCGGCCAGCAGATGGCCGAGCCACACGGCGGCGAGGCAAAGCACCATGCTGACAACCGCGTTGGAGCCCGCCTGCAACCAATCGCCATCGCGGGCCAGCGAGAGCGTTTGCAGACTGAACGAGGAAAACGTGGTGTAGCCGCCCAGCACGCCGGACATCACAAACTGGCGCCCGCTGCCGCTGACAAACACCCGACCGCCCGGTTCGGTCAGGGTGGCGAAAAAACCGATGACAAACGAGCCGGTGACGTTGACCAGCAAGGTGCCCCATGGGAACGTCTCGCCCCAGTGCTGGGCCGCATACCCGGAGATGGTGAAGCGCAACAATCCGCCCAGACCGCTGCCGAGGGCTACTAAAAAATAAATAAACATGGGAAAATGCCGCTTTGAGGTGCCACCACCATGCCAGCCACCCGCTGCCTGGCAAGCTCAGAACTCAGCGTACGACCTCAAAAGCGCCACAGGGCCGAGCAAGTTCAACTCCCTGAAATGGGTGTCAAGCTCAGGAGCCGCACAAGAATTTGTAGGATTGATAGAGGCGTGCCTGCCGTGGGAACCAAGACGCCTTGGCACGCATCACGGATGGAATGATTCCCATTCCCGGGCAAAGTGTCGATTTCCTCATTCGGGGGGATCGGATCCGGATGGTTTGGCGGTGATGAGCAGGTTCTCGATGGTGAGGTTAGTGGCGTTGTTGGGGAGTTGCTGCATCATGGGTACGAAGAGCAATTCGTGGCCGGCGGTGAGTTCGACTTCGGTGGAGATCGGCACTGGCGAGCCGTCGCGAGGGAGTTGCAGGGTGGTGATCTCGGCGGCACGTTGGCTGTCCATTTTGCGTAGCGCCAGCGGGCAGGTTTGGGCGTTGCCTTCCCACGGTTTGCTGCTGGCGCTGCCGCTCACTTGATAGATGCCGTTCTTCGGGGCGATGAAGGCGAGGACCGGGATTTTCGCGTATTTGGGGTCGGTGCCACCCCACGGACCGAGCGTCCCGAAGCTGACTTTGCCATCGGCGATTCGGGCGCTCGGGTGGCCGCCCTGCGAGTGGTCGGGGGCAATCCACTCACCATTGCCCCAGACCAGCGGCGAATAGTTCGCGGTCATGATGGCGTCGTCCGGATAGAGCCGACAGAGTTTCCAGATGGGTTTGCCATTGGCGAGAGCGACGCTGCCATCGCTCTGGCCCTTGGTTGAGCCCTCCCATGTCGGCGGCAATCGATAGGTTGGAGTGGCACCGGGGGCCGTGCGAACAAAGCTGGCGTTTTTGCGGTCGAGCGGGGTGAGTGCTGCGAGGAAGGTCTTTCCCGGTGTTTTTCCAGACGTGTACAGGATCACGGGCCGGCCGGTCTTGGATAGCATCAGGGTGCGTGATGCCTTTCCCACATTGCCCATGATGTCCTCGGCGAGGAGCGGTGCGCCGAAGTCGGGCAGCTCCACCGTCACGTCGCTCTTGGATTCGCGATCGGCATAGGCGATCATCACGCCTTTGCCATTGCGCAGGTCCTGGAAGATCGTGAAGTTTGCGCCAGGCGGACGCACGAAACCGACGACTTCACTGATCCCGATATGATGGTTGAGAACATTCCACATCGCAACCAAGGGAAGCGGATACTTATACCAATCCCACAGCAATGTTCCCGGTCCGCTATAGTCCCAGAAACTCTGGCCATGGTCCTCGTAGCCGGTGTGGAAAAGGATGGTCTTCTCCTGTCCCGCGACCGTCATCTCGGCGACGCTTGCCGCTTGGGCGTTGGTGCTTTCGGCAGATGTTAGATTGGTGCAGGCGATGGGTTCATCGACTGCGGTGTTGGTGTAGGCCCAGCCTTCGTTGAACCAGATTTCGACGTGCTTGCCGCCGGCTTCGTCCAAGCGTTGTTTCATCCGCTTGATCCCCTGCGCGTCGGTCAGCCAACCGGAGTGGTAATCGTGCCACGAGACGACATCGATATATTTCAAGCCGCCGGCATCGAAGAAAGCGGCATTCAAAGAACTCGGGATCCCATAGACATTGTTGAGCATGATCTTCGCCTTCGGGTCGGTCGCCCGGATGAGCTTGGCGGTGCGGATGGTGAACTTCGCATATTCAGGGACGAACTTGTCCCATTTGTCGAATTCCGGCTCGTTCGACAGCTCGAAGATCATCGACTTGCCTTTGAAATGAGCCGCCGCCGCCTTGACGAACTTGTCCCACGCGGTCTCGATCGTGAGATCATCCCAGCGCGGGTCGTTCGCTTGCCATTTCATGTCGAGGGGCAACGGTTGGCGATTGGGTTGACTGAAATCCGTGTCCATCAGACCCTTGGGCCAGCCGTAGAGAACGACATGCTGGGAAACCCCATAGGACGAGGCGAGTGCGAAATCCTCGTCATGCCAGTTGAATGGATCACCGGCTTGCGGTTGAAAGAACTGCCACTTGGTTTCGGGAAACCAACGCGTCCAGCCGAAGCCGAGCCGCTGGAATTTTTTCAGCATTTCTTCGCGACCCGCGAATGAGCCGCCGAAGCGTTCGCGATAGTCGGGCTTGGTGGTTTTTTTCGGATAGGGAATCGATGTCAGCGGGAAGTCGGACTTGTCGATGACCGTAGCGCCATCCTTCGAGTCCAACACACTGAGCCGCGCGAAGACGAAACCGTTGCGCGTGAGCGGAACAGGCGTGGTCGCCGTGTAGGTCTTGCCGGCGGGAATCGTCACCGTGTTATCGGCGGGTGGGGAAATCAACATCTCACCCTCGTAGTCCACGAGTTGCCAGCGCACGATGACCTCGCGGGGTTCTTTGCCGGGGTTGGCAACATGTGCAACCATCTGCGCCGTCGCGCCTTTGACAAAGGCGTTGCCCGCCGCGCCGTCCCAACCGGGGAGGTTCGCGCAGTCCGCCACCGCCTCGATCGGGCACCGCGACACATAGGCGGGAGTGCCCAGCTTGCCCTCGGTCACGGTCACTCCATCGATGAATAGCGCATGGCCTTTTTCGCCGCTGATCTGCACAAGGTAATGCGGGTTGGGCCAGAAGCCATCCGCCGGAACATCGGCCGCCCAAGTGAACGACAGGCGCCGCCATTCGGTGGTGATCTCCGCGCTTTTCCCCGCGCCTGCAACCCACAAGCGTCCGGATTTCTGCCCCACCTCACGGGCGCTCGGCGGCATCGAAACGTCCACGCGGCCTGGTTTTTCGCCCTTGGCGAAGAAGCTGACCGTGTAGGATTCCCCGCGTTTTGCAACAAATGGCGCGCTCATGATGAAGCTGGATTTCAGTTTGAGGGCGAACTCGCCGGTCGGGGCGTTGGCGTCCCTGACGAGTTCGTAATCCTTGGGCTCGAGGTTGTGCCAATACAGCAATGAGCCTTCAAACGAACCGTTTCGCAGCAAATTGCTCTGCTCGGACGCGGATACGAAAGTGACGAAAATCGTTAGAGCGAGGGCGGTGAAGCGTGTTTTCATAGGGCTGTGGGAAGGAACAAACGAGCGGCTCGAGCGCTGCCGCAAGGGAATGCAGTGGGTGACACGAGGCAAATATGCTCATTGCGGGGCGGATTGTCTATAGTGCGGAGCCAACGGTGATTACTCTAACCGTCATTGTATGGAGTGCGGTGGCAAGCGAAGCGCGACACCGCTTTGGCTAGATCCTCAGCCTCACTGCGGCCGCCATAAGCCCCGCTCCCTGAGCACGATTTCCCACGTTACCGGCTTTAAGCAACTGCGGATTAGGGGTTGATTGGCTCCTCCAGTTCCAATTTGATGATCGTGTCGGTGGCGTCGCGTTGGGCGGCTGGCAACGAGATCAACAGAAATTGTCCATCCTGCTTGACGCTCACCTGGCCCCCGGTAAGGGCCGATGCAGCGACGATCTTTTTCGGCAGGAGAGGCAATTGAAGTTGCTCGGCTGGCCAGTCGAACACATGGAGATAGACAACCTTGCCCTTGGAAACGCTTCCGCCCCATCGTCCGGCGGCAATGGGTCCGCCGCGAACTCCATAGAGGCTTTCGCCGTAGGTTGACAGCCAGGGGCCGGTGGTCTTTAGTCTAACAACATCTTCCGGCGTCACTTGACCGTCCGACATCGGCGGCAGGCCAAACAGATCATTGCGATCGGAGCACGCGATCGTTACCAGCGTGCGGATGCGATTGACCTGCGTTGTCATGTCAATCACATCGGCCTGGCGCGACGCGGGAGTCACCTTCAAGGACTGCATCCTGCCGTTGCGATAGACACCCTCCACGGTCGTCTGATAGGGCGCGTGCAACTTGAACTCGACATCCCAATCCTCCGGCCAGGCGGGCAACACGTAGATCTGTCGGTCGTTGGCTTGCAAGATCATGCTTTGCAGCCCGTTGGCGCTGTTGGCTCCATGATCGCTGTCGGGGGTATAGTCCATTTTGGTTTCCCAGAAGGCGGGGAACCGTGCCCGCGGACGACCCGGCTGAGGGGGCGGCGTGTTGCCTTGTTCGCCGAAGCGGTTATCGCCGAAGCACGGAAATTGGTCGGCGAAGTTCAGGCCGACCAGCCTGGCCGTGGCCTTGGGCAATCCGAGATAGGCCGCTTGCATGGGCGATTGGACCCAGCCGCCGGTCTGCCAACTTTGCGTGCCGGGAGTCCCGTCCAGACTCAGTTGGCGGACGGCGAACGATTGCCGCCCCACGGACAGGAGGTCCGGATTCCAGAGGGTGGCCTGGCGGAACGGATAGACGGCGTACAGTTCCGGCGTCTCGCAGATAAGCCGGCCGCTGTATGTCTCTCCCGGGGACAACAGCGTCTGCCCCTTGATGACCCGCGTGGGCACGGACGGAAGTTCGTCGAAGAGCTTGCGCCAATGCGCCTTGCGCTCCTTGCCGATCAACTCCTCATCCATCGCCGAAAGCTTGCCGAGCAGGTATCGCAGCCCGCACACCTCCGTGACCGGATTTGTTACTGGCTGATACGTTTCGACTGCCCCGGCTGGCGATATGACCCATTTTCCATGCGCGTCGCGCCGGGGAAAATGCTTCTCGAAAAATGTGACAAAGGCGTCGGCGCATGGCAAAAGGACTTTGCTGAGGAATTGTCGATCCTGTGTGTACTCGTAGTAATCGCCCATCATTGACGGCATCTCGACGTTGCTGGTGAAATGATACTGCAAGTGCCCGGGAAGGGGAAACATGGCCGACGCGCCCTTCCAGAGCATCGCCTCGGTCATCACCGCGCCGTCGTGCTTGAACCAGGCCTGCGAGCGAGCCTTGGAAACCTCCAAGGAATCGAACACCGCCTCAAAAACAGGCTTCATCAGGTCGAAGTCGCCGCGAGCGATCATTGACCAATACGGCAGCCGGGTATTTTGCCACATGATTGGCAAGTTCCCCCAATCGCGCTGGTCGGCATTAGCAGCCGCGCCGCGCGGCCCGCCGAAAGCGTAGGTCCCGGCGGGCATGTCCATCGTGAAGATCGAGCCGTTGAAGAGCAGCGGGAAAGCTCCACGGCTGGCGCAGGCCTGAACGAACCGTTCGAGGGCATAGCCCTGGGTGATCGTCTTCGCTTGTTCGCAACCGCCCACGACAATATGACTGCGTTGCCAGAATTGAGACCACCATTGGCAATGAGCCTTCCTCATTTCCATCGGATCGAGTTTATCCGTGTCCGCCGCCTGCTTCTCCAGTTGGGACTGCCACTGTTCGGTCGTGTCGGTCTGATCGTTTAGCACGTCGATCGAAAGATCCAGGGTGTGGGTCTTGGCCGATGCGACGAGCCCGTTGGGCGACTTGCGCAGAAGTCCCGTACCGCGGGCCAGCGCACCGAAGGTCCGGTGCAATAACGGATCCTTCATCTTCTTGGCCAACTCGCCTGAGCCTTCCTGGAGCAAATTCGCCGACCAAATCGAGCTTTCGTTGCGGAAGCACCAAAGCAGTCGATCGGCCTTGTCAGCCAACAACACATCCGGGGGGGCGGGCTGCGTATAGGCCGAAGCCAAGTTTTCCACTTGCCGCTGCGGGCGGATCGACTCGATGCTGACCTGTGTCTCGATAGGCAATTCGCTTTGACCGCGCAGATGAATCACAGGACGGTTGGCGTCAACCCAAACCTCCAGTGACACGACTTCGCCCGTCTTGCCGGCTTGCACTGAGATACGGGCGTTTTGCAGATCCAGTGTTTGACGAAACGGCAGCCCGGCGGCAAAGGGATTGGGTTTCAGCGCAACTCGGATTTTGCCTAGTTTTCGGTTCACGTGATTGCTGTCGAACGCATCGGCCTTGCTGATATAGAACTGCAGATCGCCGCCCTCTTCGACCCAGACGTTCAGGCCGATATCGCCGTTTCCCAGCGGCATCGAGCCAAAGGAATCTTTGCTCGGTGAATTCCAGATGACATTGCAATCATTGGGCGAACCCACCGCCGCATCCCGGTTCACCGTCGGTGCGTCCGACCCGCCGGTTGCTACTTCAGGCAGAGGCTCTGCTGAGACCAAGCTCAATGCCGCTCCCAAAATAAAGCCAGGCAGGATTCCGAGGAGTGGTGCTTGCTGATTCGGTCTTTTATTCATTGGTGTGCGGAAGTCGGGTTCCCTCAGTGTCGGCTGTGCGCGGAGCCGCCGACTACTATGGCTTCGTCACTGCGAGGCGGCCAAAGAGCGTTGTGTTGAATCCTCTCGGCACGGTGACGACCACTTCATCCATGCCACCTCCGATATCCGTGACCACCACACCGGTGCCACCCGGAATGGCATGGGGTGTCCAGATTGTTAGATTGTCGCTGTATTCGAACGTCTGGGTCGTG
>Ga0118677_10008240_pt1 | contig 16790 bp, 9 predicted proteins | sample AliMusrvi5mmetaG_FD_86154 | JGI IMG/M metagenome (GOLD analysis project Ga0118677, IMG submission 86154) | reverse complement strand
TAACAGAATCACAATTATCTATTAGTTTTGTCCTTTGACTACCATCTTTACACATCTTATATAAACTATTTTCAGCAATATTAGTTTCACTATCTTCAGTACTACTTGTGAAATAAAACCAGCCATCAACTATATTTAATTTGCCGTTATATTCAATATCCAAGCTACTTTTTTGTGTACCATCAGTTTTGATTTTATATATCATTTTTGAACTATTAATTGATGGATCCTCCACATAATAAATCCAATCACCCTCTTGCGCAACAAAGCTCACAAGTGCAGAATTGCCAATAGTATTTCCCCTTTTCTCCTTTGGCTTAAAAGTATTAAAAAGTATAGTTGATAGAATTATAAATGCTAGACAACTACTACAAGCAATAATAAGTATTTTCTTTTTCTTTTTTGATAAGTTGCTAAAATACCTTTGTATTCTTTTAACAAATAAAGGCGTTGCTTTTGCATTTCCCTCTGCTTTTTCCTCTGCCTCTTCCTCTTGTGTTCCATTTATTTTTGTGTTAAACCCGCCGCAATTAGGACAATGCGTTAAAGTCGCCTCAAATTCCTGACCGCAAATTTCACATTTACAAAAAGCTTCGTCCATTTTTTGCTCCTAAATTTTAATAGGTTTGGGTTCTAAAGGGTTCACAAGGGAAGCCCTCATTATTAAACAATGATGCTGTTGGACAATCGCTATAGCAGTATTGTGCATTTTTAGGGGCAGGTACATTTGCGGATTTTAATATTATTTTGTTGCCGTCAATGGTTGCAATTGCATCATAATATTTGTTGTCTGCACCGCAAATTTCAAAGCTCTTGCCATCGAAAATTAGCTTTAAGCCTGTACCTATGTTCTCTAGTTCTATAATTATACTATCTCCGCTCACTGAAAAGCTTTTATAGGTTGGACCTTTTAAAATGCCGCTTTCACCATATATTAATGACATTGCCGCCTGTGCAGCACGAATACCTACCGGCTCTTTATCCAATGGATGCAAGTTGTTTGCATCTCCATGGTCAATATTCACTGTATATGTAACATTTTTCGTGGTTCTGCCCACCAACGCTTGAGCCTCTCGAACAGTTGCCCATGCTCCTGGAAATTCATATTTGAATATTGGTAATTGTATGATGATAAAAGGAAGGTCTTCATTGTTAAATGTTCTGCGCCATCCACCTATAACATTTTTTAATAATACATCATATTTCTCCGCCTGTCCTTCTCCCTGATACCACAAGACGCCTTTAAACTTTACCTCTTTAAGAGGATATATCATAGCGTTAAAAAAGTAAGAGGGCTCGCTTGTATAGCCAGGATACGTTGTATGGCTAACGTAAGGAATGGGCTTGCAAAGCTCCGCTTCTTCCTTTGGAAGCCAAGCTGCTGCAAAGGTTCCACCAACACTGGAAGTAATAATTCCAATAGGAATGTTATACTTTTTCTGTAGGGTACTTCCATATATAACCGCTACGGTCGATAGACCCAGTATATTTGCCTTTGAACCGCTTACCCAATTTCCGCTGCATGTATCTAACTCCGTTTCGGAATAAGCTTGAGCAACACATAAATATTTCACATTTGTATTTTCATATTTGGCAGCAAGTGAGCTATCTATTTCCCCTATTGTTATGCGCATATTAGACTGTCCACCGCAAAGATAAACATCGCCAAATAGCACGCTTGGAATTACCTTTTTTTCTGTCGCATTGCGAATAGTGATGTCATAGGGACCTCCTGCAGCAATAGGCCCTGCCATTATTTCAAATTTTCCGCTCTTGCATTCTCCAAAGTATGCTGTGCCATTAATAATTGCAGCTACTGCGCCATCAGTTTGGCATTGACCCCAAATTTTTATTTGCATATCTCTTTGCAGTACCATGCCTGCTGAAATCAAGTTTGGCAGCGTAAAAGTTTTGCCTGTTGGCACATCACTATTTACATCAAAGGGCGCATCAGCAGGTGCAATAATGGCTGTTGTAGGTATTGGCGTTGCAATTGGCTGTGTAGTTACAGCACGCGCAGATGGAGTTTTTGGACTGCAACCAAACATTAGCGGATTTGCAAATGACATTATTAATAGCAACGAAAGAAGCTTCGTTTTATTTTTCATAATTATATTTCCTTTATTTATTATAAATACACAATAGCTATTTTATAGCAAATAAACTATATTTGCAATAGAAAACCTCAATTTTTTTAATATTGTGATTGTTTCAATTTGTAAATTAATATATAATATATCTATAGAAAAATTAATTTTATGGAGATTTTTATGAAAAGAGCAATAGGCATTGATATTGGCGGCACAAAATGTGCAGTGAGTATTGGCACAATGCAGGATAGCATTATTAGTGTACTGCAAAGGCAAGAAATACCGACCCAAGGCACGCCAATGGAGCTGCTGAATAAAATGGTAGACATGGCAACAGATATGATAAAGACTTATGGCACGCCTGATTGCTGCGGCATTGTATGCGGTGGACCATTAGATAGCAGCAAGGGCGTTATCCTCTCGCCCCCAAATCTTCCTGGCTGGGACAATATAAAAGCCGTTGAATTTTTCGCAAATAAGCTAAATACAAAGACTTATTTAACAAATGATGCGGATGCAGGTGCGCTTGCAGAATGGCAATTTGGCGCAGGCAAAGGCAGCCAAAATATGATTTTTATTACCTTTGGGACAGGTTGCGGAGCAGGGCTAATTCTAAATGGTAAGCTATATAGCGGCACAAACGATGGCGCCGGCGAATGCGGACATATTCGCCTTGCGAATATTGGACCTGTTGGCTATGGCAAAAGCGGTTCTATGGAGGGCTTTTGCAGCGGCGGAGGTATCGCTCAGCTTGGGGCCATACTTGCACGGGAGCAGCTTCAGCAAGGTAAAAAATGTGCTTTTTGTACCGATTTAAGTCAACTGGAAAATATAACAACAAAGTCAATTGCTATCTCCGCACGAGAGGGTGATGCACTGGCGCTTGAGGTTTTTAAGCTCTCCGGAGAGTACCTTGGCAAAGGACTTGCAATATTAATTGATTTACTTAATCCTCAAAAAATAATTATTGGCGGAGTTTATTATCGTTGTAATGATTTAATATGGGAGCATACCTATAAAGTATTACAAAAGGAATGCTTGCTCGCTTCGCTTAATGCTGTGCAAGTACTCCCTTCTAAGCTTGGTGAGCAGATAGGCGACTATGCAGCGCTATCAGCTGCTTTTTATAATATTAATTAGTTTGTTAAAGGAGTATTAAAATGAATGCTGAAACAAAAATGATTTTTGAAAGTCTTTTTACCTGCTACCCCATTCTTGAAAGCTGCAAGATAGACATTGAGGATGCTTTTACTCTATTGAATAACTGCTTTAATGCAGGCGGAAAGCTATTGCTTTGCGGCAATGGCGGCAGTGCCTCGGATTGCGAGCATATTGCAGGCGAGCTTTTAAAGGGCTTTAATAAAATGCGCAGACCAGTTCATATAGAGAGCATTGAAGGCAGGGCTGATATTTCTGCTATTCTACCACTATTGCAGGGTGCACTTCCTGCAATACCGTTAATAAGCCATAGCGGTGTTTTAACTGCCATTGCAAACGACACCTCCTCTGATATGATTTATGCGCAGCAGGTTTTTGCCCTGTGTAAAAAAGAAGACATAGTAATGGGGCTTTCCACCTCAGGAAATGCGGTGAATGTTTTTAATGCGCTGGCACTTGCAAATGCTATGGGTGCTGGCACAATTGCACTTACTGGAGAGAATGGCGGCAAATGCGCAGCCGTTTCCAGCGTGAATATTAAGGCTCCTGAAAAGCTTACATACAAAATACAAGAGCTGCATTTGCCTATTTATCATGCACTTTGCGCTATGCTGGAAGCAGAATTTTTCAGCAAATAGGCTTTCCTAACTTGCGGAACGACAAGGGCGCTGTTCCCTGCAGACCTAAGGCAGCTGAAATCGTAGTGGCTGCGCCTATTATACAACCCAATGCACGAGAAAAAGTGGCGCACTTCCGCCACTTTTTCTGTGCTATATAATCAGTTATTTAATTAAACTTTGCAATATAGGTTGCAGGATAATCGCCATCTTTTTTGGTGTACATTACGTTTATAATAATCTCATTAGGTAAATTAGATTCAGAAAAAATGCCATTTGTGCTATCTGCTAAATGTGTATTTGTTTTCGCTAAAATATCATATTTATTTATTGAAAAAATGAATTGCCCTGCATCAGCAGCAGTATTATCAGATATATAATAAAGTGCTGTGCTGTCACTGTTAAAGAAGAAATCTCCAATTACAAGATTTTTTACAACTTCGGTTTCAGTTTTGCTAACCGTATCATAAATCACTAGCTTGCCTAAGCCTTCGTCTGTAGTGGTATCTGTACGTTGAACAGCAATATATCTGCCATTTTTACTTACATCAAATTCGTCACCCTGAACAAGTGAAGTAGTATCTCCTGTATCTAGCTTGGTTTTTACCACAGTTTCCACATTGTCAACAACATCCACATAGTATAAATAATTATCTACACATTGAAGTATTGTTTCTACGCCAGGATAATCGGTAATATTCTTAGCTGTATTTGATGCTACATCATACTCTTTTAGCACTAGCATATCGGTTCCTGTCATAGCATATAGCTTTGTTCCGCTGCTATTCCATGCAATGCCAGAAATAGTTCCGCCAAAAACATCTTCCCCAAGTACTGTTATGCTTTTTTTATCTAAATCATATATGCTGCAAAGCTGAATATCTCCGCTTTGCTCGACAAATGCAAGTTTTTTACCATCTTGTGAAAAAGCTGCTGTAGCAACGCTTGCAAGGTTCTGGTCAAAAAGCAATGTCTTCATACCATCTTGGTCTGCAAGATACAGCTGTTCTGCAGGAACGCCTTCAGAATTATCTTGTGCCGTAGGCTTAGCAAAAAGTGCTCTTTTGCCGTCTGGCATCCAACATAGGAAGCGGGCATCAGCAAAGAACAATGGAAGATTAGTTTCCTTACCATCAATTTTAAGTATGGTTCTGTTAAGCACAGCTTGAAGGTCAAGGTCGTCATCGTAAGAGGGCAAATCATTTGTAACAAGCTGAACAATGTTTAGCTCTTTTCCGGATAGCCCAGAGGAGTAGCTGTTTTGTATGCGAGTACGGAAGCTCTCTGCGTCCTCCTGTTTATCAAAACGGCTGCTTATCATAATAACGCTTATTTTATCCTTACAAAGGGTGGGCGTAAGCCCCGCGCCATCTGGTAAAATACCATTTTGAAATTCGTAGAATAAGTTTCCTGTTACATAAAAGCCATTTACTGCAGCCTGATCGATTTTCTTTAAAGTTACAATTAGCTTTCCATCACTCTCCTCAACCTTATATGTAACATTGGAGGAAAGATTGAAATAAAACGTAGTGCTTGTAAGCGTATTTACAGGCATTAAGCGAAACATTCCTAATATTAGCCCTGTAGAATCATTCCATGAGCTATTCATTTGATAATCCCAATAATCTAAATTATCAACGCTAACAGTTAATCTTAAAGGATCTTTCAAAAAAGCTACCGAGTAATTGGGCAAGCCCACCATATTTTTCTCGTCGCCTGTGGTACTGGCACTTCCATTTACAAACTTAAAGGAAATAGCGACTTCCTTATTATCCTTAGTAACTGCAACTGAAATATCCTTTAAATTAGCATCATTCTGCTCTGCGCCGCCCGTGTAAACGTAAGAGCTTTCAAAATAACCATTCTTGTCTGGTTTTCCTGTATTATTGCAGGAAGTACATAATACAACCATAACCAACATTAATACAATTGAAACTGCTTTTTTCAAAATAAGCCACCTCTTCTAATTTGCTTTAAAAAGTGTTTTAACACTTTGCATAAACTTTGTTATTATAAGTTCTTTGTCTATTGTAACACATTTTCCGTCAAAGACAACCACTTTTCCATTGACAATATTTACTTTTACATCACTTTTTGCTCCGGAATATACTGCAATTCCTGCTGCATCATGCATTGGTATAAGCGAAAGGCTGTTATGCCTTAGCACAATAATATCTGCAAGCTTGTCTGCCTCAATACTTCCACCAGCATATCCTAAAGCAGCAGCACCATTAATAGTAGCCAACCTCAAGGCTGTATTTGCATCAACCAATGAAGCATCTTTTTTATTGCCCTTGTGAATAACTGCTGCCAAATACATTTCTCTAAACATATCAATATTATTGTTGCTGCCTGCACCATCTGTACCCAGTGCTACATTAATGCCCTTTTCAAGCATTTCAGGCACTGGAGCAATACCGCTTGCCAGCTTAAGATTGCTGGCTGGGTTATGAATAACCGATACATTATAGCTTTTTAAAATATCCATATCCTGCTCTGAAAGAGTTACACAATGCGCTGCCAATGCAGGCACATCAAAAACCCCAATATCAGCTAAAAACTGTGTTGGCGTTTTTCCTCTTCGCTTTATGCAATCCTGCGTTTCAAAATCCGTCTCACTTAAATGTATATGCAGACGAACGCCTTTTTTTTGTGCAAGCTCAGCGCTGCTTTTTAGTATTTCTTCAGAGCAGGTATATTCTGCATGAGGAGCAATAAGCACATTAATTCTGCCATTCTGTGTGCCATTATATTGTTCAATTAACTCCTCCGCCTCTTGCAATCGCTGCTCTCCGCTGCCCACAGAATCCATAACCGCTCTGCCAAGATATGCCCTTATGCCTGTATCAGCACAAGCCTTTGCCGCTGCTTCCATAAAAAAGTACATATCATTGACGCAGCCAATGCCCCCCTCCAGTGCCTCAATACAGGCAAGCGCTGTGCCATAATAGACGAACTCCTCATTTAGGTCGTCCTCCACTTTCCAAATGCTCTCCAGCCATTTTTGCAAAGGCAAATCAGAGGCATAGGAGCGAAAGAGTGTCATCGCCAAATGCGTATGCGCATTGACTAAGGCAGGCATGACAATGCCGCCGCAAGCATCTATTTCCTGCTCCGCTTTATAGGTTGGCGCAATAGCCCCAACATATTTAATAAACCGGTCTTCTATATAAATATAGCCATTATTAATTATTGTATTATTCTTATCAACCGTAATAATGGTGGCATTCTTAATCAGTATGCTCAAAAATCAGCCCTCCCAGCTTTGCAGATAGGTGCTTTGCTCCTGTGTGAGGGCATCAATGCTAACGCCCAAGCTTTTCAACTTCATCAACGCCACTCTTTGGTCAAGCTCTGCAGGTACGTCACAAACCTTATTTTCAAGCTTAGTATAGTTTTCTGCCAAATAACGCATACACAAAAGCTGAAGCGCAAAGGAAGTATCCATTATTTCGGCAGGATGTCCATCGCCCGCTGCAAGGTTAACCAGTCTGCCCTCGCCCAAAAGATGCAGCTCTATGCCGTTTTTAAGCTTATAGGTTTCTATGTTATTTCTGGCTGGCTGCACGGAAATAGAAAGTGCCGCCAAATCCTGCTTGTTTACCTCCACATCAAAGTGCCCTGCGTTGCAAAGTATAGCCCCATTTTTCATATTTTCAAAATGCTCTTTATTGATTACTTCTTTGCAGCCGGTTGCTGTTATAAAAATATCACCCTGTGCTGAAGCCTCCTTCATGGACATTACGCAATAGCCGTCCATTACTGCTTCAATGGCTTTAATTGCATCAACTTCGCATATGACCACTTGTGCGCCTAATGCCTTAGCTCGCATTGCTATGCCCCTGCCGCACCAACCATAGCCTGCGACCACTACTTTTTTGCCCGCGATTAATAAATTGGTGGTACGCATGATAGCATCCCAAACAGATTGTCCTGTGCCATAGCGATTATCAAAAAGGTACTTGCACTTTGCATCATTTACTGCCAGCATGGGCACCAACAATTTTCCTTCTTTAGCACGGGAACGCAGGCGTATTACTCCAGTAGTCGTTTCCTCTGCACCGCCACGCAAAAACTCACGGGCATCTGCCATTTTCCCATGAAGTAATGCAATAAGGTCTCCACCATCATCGATTATCTGATGCGGTTTATGTGAAAGTGCAGCGCATAAATGTGCTTCATACTCTTCCATAGATGCGCCATGAACAGCATAGACCTCCATACCCTCGTGCACAAGCGCAGCGGCAATATCGTCTTGGGTGGAGAGTGGGTTGCAGCCTGTAACTGCCACCTCTGCACCGCCTGTTCTAAGCACCTGTGCCATATAGGCTGTCTTTGCCTCTAAATGAATAGAAATAGTAATTCTAAGCCCTTTAAGCGGCAAATCCTTTAGAAATTCCTGCTCCAGCGCATTAAGAAGGGGCATATTTTTGCGTACCCAGTTTATTTTTGCCTGTCCTGCTGGATATAAATTAATATCGCGAATAATACTCATTTTTTACCTCATTACAATTTTAATGTTTTTAAAAAAGCAGTGAACTCCTGGTTTAAATCATCCCTGCGCAAAGCATACTCTACTGTCGCTTCTAAAAAACCCTCTTTGCTGCCTACATCATAACGTCTGCCTTCAAATTCATAGGCAAACATTCGCTCTTCCTTGGCAAGCATTCTCAAAGCATCTGTCAACTGTATTTCTCCTCCGGCACCAGGGGCGGTGTTTCTAAGAATATCAAATACTCTTGGCATTATAATGTATCTGCCTAGTATTGCAATATTGCTTGGCGGATTACTCTTTGGCTTTTCAACTAAATCTTCTACCAAATGTAAGCCATTACTGCCACTGCTTGTCTTCACTATACCATATTGAGAGGTTTGCTTTATATCTACCTTTTGAACGCCTAGAACAGAGGTTTGCTCTTTGTCAAAAACGTCCATAAGCTGCCTCAGGCATGGTTTTTCATCATTATAGACAACATCGTCACCAAGCAGCACTGCAAAGGGCTCGTTCCCTATAAAGGAATGCGCACAAAGTATAGCGTGCCCCAGTCCCTTTGCCTCCTTTTGGCGAACATAGTTTACTTCAACCATATTAGAAATGCTTTCAACCATTTCCAGCATATCCATTTTCCCGGACTTTTTTAGCTCTGCCTCCAGCTCATAGGATTTATCAAAATGGTCTTCGATAGAGCGTTTGCTGCGTCCTGTAATAATTATAATACTTTCAATGCCGGACGCTACCGCCTCTTCAACAATATATTGAATAGTGGGCTTATCCACTATGGGCAGCATTTCCTTTGGTTGCGCCTTTGTCGCTGGCAAAAATCTTGTGCCAAGCCCTGCCGCTGGTATAATGGCTTTTCTAATTCTCATCTGTCTTATCCTCCGTGCTTAGTAATATAAAATATTATACTACAAAGTTAAAAAAGTTTCTAGCAAAAAATATTAGACTATATTATATACAGGGTTTATCCCCATTCTCAATAGCAGCAAATGTAGGCTTTTCTAAAACAATAACCGCCCAAGCCTAATAGACTTGAGCGGTTATTAAAACTTAATTTGTTTTTATAGAGTTTGTTTTCTAAGGCGCCTTCTAGCAGTCACCAATGTGCCTATACCTATAATTGCCACAATGGCATAGCCAAGCAACATTGAGTCACCTGTTCCTTTAACGCCATTAACAAGGTTAGAAAGAGCTGCAGGTGCAACCATTGTGGTTACATTCGCAGAAACATCTGTGGCGTAACCTAGTCCCTTCCATATACCAATTGCTGTTGGTCCAGCTAAAATAAAGGTATCATCTTTCGCAATTCCCGTAACATTTAAGCGGACTACTGAAGTTGCGCCAAGTGGCTTTGTGCTATCATAGAATGGGTCAGTTGCTGTGGCTTCAAAGTAATTCTTAACGCCAGTCACAGTAAGCTTTGCCACACCGCCAGCGGGAACTACTACATCACTGCCAATTGCAGAAGTTTTGTTGTCTCCTGTATGCGACCAGTACCAGCCTATGCAGAGATTAAATGTAAGAGACTTTGAGCTTGTGTTCATTACATATAAAGTCGCTGTGTCTGTGGCAGCGTTATAAAGTCCTGTTACAGAGTTAAGGTATATATTAAACGTGCCATTGGATGCAAGGTCATTTGTGCCATCAACCTTGTACTTATAGGCCTGAACTGGAGCGGCAGTCACAGTACCTGCGCCTACCTTAGCTTTGTCTATTACCATAAAATCGTCCACATAAATATCGATGCCAGTGGCTATGCCATCTACGCAGAAATTATATTTATTTGTGGTAGCCGCTACATCTTCTGCTGTAACTGTAATATCAAAGGTTAGCTGTGTCCATGTATTCATAGGAGCCTTTACAGCAGGTCCGGAAATATATGCCTGACCGTTAAGCACAGACATAAAGGATGCTTTTTTAGTAACATCTGCATCACCACGTATTATAATCTGTGCAGCTGCAACATCTGTGTCCTTAGGATATACCCACATTTTTAAAGTATAGTTTCCTGCACCGTTTGCCTTTATCATATCAAAAATATTATAAGCAGGAGAATACCATGTCCCTGTTCTGCCTGTTTCTTTAATGGAATTTGAGCCGCTGTGTTTAATAGCAGTATCGAGTGTCATTGTGGCGGGAGCGACCTCTGTCCAGCCTGCAAGAGGCGTGGCGCCCTCAATGTCCCCCGCAAAGAATATATTCCCATCTGGTCCTACCGTGGGAGCTACTGTGGCACCCGGTATTGGTGTAGCACCTGGTGTGTAATTGTCACCTGCGTCTAAAGTAACCAAAGAGACCGTTGTGTCAGGAATGTCGCCATTATTAGAAGCAAGCGAAGATGCTTTAGTTACATTAGTAATGTTGCCAATAATAAAGGTACTGCTTGCTGTAAGCCCAGTAAATCTAAGCAGTAAAACAGTATTAGTTATAGGAATGCCTGTAACTGTTAATGTTCTGATAGCACCTGCCGGAATGGAAACAGTTGCACAGACAAGTGAACTTGCAACGGACCATGTAGCATTGAGCGATTCAAGATATACGCTAAAAGCCGCACTGCTTGTATTCTTGATAACTACATTAGAAATGCCTGTGGTGGTATTTAATACGTCGGTTCCTAAAGAATCTACTCTTTGCCATGCTCCAGTTGCAGTAAAGGAAGGACTATAAGAAAAGCCATAGCCATAGGTGCCTACAGGAACAACAGCAGAAGCCGCATAATAAGAAACACTCACATCGTCAAAATATAGACTTGAAGCATTAATACCGTCACAGCAAAGGCTCATATTGCCAGATGCATTTGCTAAATCAGCAGCAGAAACAATTAACAATCCTTTTAACTGAGTCCATGTTTGGTTTACAACGCTTGATATACCAAAGTATGTGTAAGTTTGACCTGCGTCTAGGAAAGAATATTGAAGTGCAGAGGATGCGCGTATCATAATTTGGCTACTGGTTGTAGCAGCTAAGCCATCAGCATATACCCACATTGAAACCTCATATACGCCTGCACCATTTGCTTTTAACAAATCATAAATATTATATGATGGTGACATATAAGCAAAAGTTCTGCCTGTTTGAAGAATAGAATTTGTACCGCCATGCGCTTTCACGGTAGAAATGGCAGCTGCTGGGCCTGCAATAACTCCCCAACCTGTGGGTACTGTTGCAGATTCAAATGTACTTTTATCCCCTACTAATAGATTTGTTGATGCAGCACTTGCATTGCTTGTAATGGTTATAGCTGCAAACATAGTTGCGAGAATGGCTATAGACAAGACAAGACCTAGTAACTTCTTCATACATTTACCTCCTAAATTTACATTAATAGTATTCTTTAAATACAACCAACCTTATTATAATGTATTAGAATGAAGATTACATCAAACAATCTTGCTAATTAATAGCACTATCTTGCAAATATATAAAAATGTAAATAATTATTTCAAACCTTTTCCAGCTCTTCATATTCGCCCATTAACTTGCTTGCCACTAATATTTTAGAATTTTTCCATTTCCCTGATATTAAAAACGCTACGTTTGCAATCAAGCCTACAAAGGGGCCAAGTATCATGGCATAGTATATGCCGTGTATGCCAAAACCCAATACTTCTGAAAAAATTATAGCAGCAGGAATACGAACAATATATTGTGAAAAAAGCGATACAAAGAGAGTGTACATAGTTTTGCCTGACGCCAGTACAACGCCTCCGGCTGTCCACATAACTCCAAATGGAATATACATAATTGGGATAGTGTGCAGATACATAGTACCTGTTGCAACTACTGCGGGATCTGTATTAAAAAACATTACAATACTCTTTGCAAAAACATAAATCAATACTGTCATCACTAGGCTGGTCACCCCAGCAAGAAACATACCATTAATCGTAGCTTTTTTAGCACGATCATAGTTTTTCACGCCTAAGTTTTGAGCCGCAACTGAGCTTACAGATAAGCCTAATGCCTGTGCAGGCAATATGGCAAAGCTGTCTATCCTGCTGCCTATTCCGTAGGCGGCAGAGGCAGCAGCGCCATAACCGTTAATAAGTCCATTAAAAACAGAAAAAGAAACGGCTAGCAGCGTTTGTTGAAGCGAGCTTGGTAATCCTATTTTTACTATTTGCTTCAAATAAAACTTATTTATTGCAAAGCTTTTTTTGTTAAAACGAATAATATGGTCATTGCGTCTAAAGTAAATAACGCCCATAACAAAGGCAACTCCTTGAGCTATTACGGTAGCCCACGCAGCACCTGCTACTCCCATTTTAAACCAACGAATAAATAAATAATCTAACACTATATTAGCAACAACAGATACTATAATAAAATACATAGCACTTTTTGAATCTCCAAGTCCGCGCTGATATGCACCTATTAAATTATATCCTGTCATAAATATTGTACCGGTAAAAATAATGCTAAGAAATTGAATCGCCATAGGAAGAACCTCTGGCGGAGTATTCATAAGCATGAGTAATGGGCGGCATATAAGCAACCCAAGTACAGTAATTACTAAGGAAACTATTAAGAAAAAACCATTTGCCGTGCTTGCAATGCTCTTAATGCCCTCAGTGTCTCCTCTTCCTTGATGCTGACCAATAAGCACAGTAACTGCCATCGCCATACCAAGCACAGCTGAAACAAGCATAAGCATAATAGGACCGCTCACAGTAACCGCCGCTTGTCCAGCTGTACTAACATACCGTCCCACAAAATACATATCAATAACATTATATAGCATCTGAAAAAGATTAGAAAATAATAATGGTATTGCGAACTGAACAACGTGTTTGAATACGCTGCCCCTCGTTAGGTCTTTATTAAGTGCCATTATAAAATCCTCCGTCCCAATTTCACAAGTATAGACTTTTAGAAGGATTGTGTCAAATTAATTCTTATATAATACTTTATTTAATCTTTCTATTATATTATTGCATTTTAATATTGCTTTTAAAATAAAATAGACAAAAACCTGCATTTTTAATGCAAGTTTTCGTAATTGATGGGCAAAATGTCGACTTAATTAATTAAAACTCGTTCTCTTTCCAGATGCGAATTGCAATACCTGAAGCGCATCTGTTGCAGTTACAAGACTATTATTGTCTACATCTGCTGCCAGTTTATCTTCATCATTCAAAGTTCTCTTCCCGCTTGAGGCTTGAAGCACCATCAATGCATCTGTTGCGGCCACTGTTCCATTATTATCTATGTCTCCATACTGTCTCCACTTGGCATACAAGTTAGTGTTTGCAGTCAAGGCATCCTTGCTAAAATCCCACACGTTTGTGCAAGCTGTTTCCTTATACCAGCCACAAAATAGATAATTAGCTTTGCTTAATAATTCTGAAGAAGCTATTGCAACGTTTTCCGGTATCATTTTCGAGTAGCTTGCAACATCGTTTTGGCTATTAAATATAACTTGAAATGAATTTACAAAAGGTATAGTGTTTGCGCTTGCGTAGGTTTGCGCATACGAGCCATTGCTTCCATAAATAGACAAGCTGTCACATCCAAAAAATGCATCTGTACCTATACTTGTTATGCTACTGGGTATCCCTATTTTTGTCATTGCAGTGCAACTTTCAAATGTTCCATCAAGAATCTTTGTAACACTAGAAGGTATGTTTATTTCTAAAAGCGAACTGCAATACGAGAATGCACTTTCTCCAATACTTGTTACGCTATTCGGAATTTTTATATCTATTAATTTTTCACAATAATAAAAAGCGCCGTCTCCTATGCTTATTAGCCCTTTTGGCAAAGAAATGCCTGTTAACAAATTGCAACCGTCAAATGCGCCCATGCCTATATTTATAACATTTGCAGGAACTATATAGCTTCCAGCAAGACCTCCAGGACATTGTATAAGTGTTATTATATTCTTATCAAACAATACTCCGTTCAAACTGGAATAGTTTGTATTACTTGCATCAACATTTATTGCTGTTAAGGCATCACATGCTTCAAAGGCTGATGCGCCTATAATAGTTACACTTGAAGGAATATTTACGCTTTGTAGCGAACTGCAAAGTGCAAAGGCGGCTCCGCCTATAGAAGTGACACTTGAGGGGATTGATAGGCTTGTTATAAAATCGCAATAAAAGAATGTCATGTCACCAATACTAGTAACTCCAGTAGGTATTGTAACAGTGCTTGAAGTGCCCTTGTAATATATCAATAGATTATTTACTACTACATAATCACCCACATAATTATCCAGCCATGCCGTACCATAAAACGCATCAGCACCTATGCTTGATACGCTGCTTGGTATATTGATAGTTGCCAAAGAGGTGCAGGCTTCAAATGTATTTGCCCCAATACTCGTTACGCTGCTTGGTATGCTTACGCTTGTTAAAGTATCGCATCCGTAAAAGGCATAGCCGTTTATGGTTGTAACGCCGCTTGGTATGGTAATAACGGTTGCCGTGCCTTTGTAATATAACAATGTTCCATTTACTATGACAAAATCATTTGGATAATTATCCTGCCATGCCGTATTGTAAAACACATCGCAGCCTAAGCTTGTTGCACTACTTGGTATAGTTATATCAGCCAATGAAGTACACCCTGAAAACGCACCATTGCCTATTTTTGTTACGCTATCTGGAATAATAACGCTGGTTAATGTAGTATTGTCTGCAAATGCTAGTGCGCCAATTTCATTCACCGGCACACCGCCAATGGTAGGAGGTATTTTTATATCAGTATCGCTTCCTAAATAAGCTGATATTGTGCCGGTTGTCGCATCAAAGTCAAAATCCTCTTCGGAAGCATAGCCGTTGACTAAGTTCGACAGTTCTGCTGGAAGAGCAATTTGAGCCAGATTACTCATGACATCTGGCGAAGCACCAATTCCTTTTATCGCAGAAATAGATAAAACGCCTGCCATTACAAATGAATCGTCCTTTGACGCTCCCTGTATGATTAAACGAATGATCGAATTAACGCTAAGTGTTTTTGAAGAATCATAATATGGGCTGGTAGCTGTTTTTTCATAATAATTTTTTAATCCTACAACCGCTAACTTTACAGCTTTTCCTGCAGGTATATCAACTATGTTACCGAGTGCAGAAGTCATATTAGTTCCAGTCTTATCCCATGCCCAGCCAATACACATTTGGAATGTAAGTGTTTTGCTGCTAGTATTCATAATATATAAAGTGGCTGTATCTGTAACCGCATCATAATGTCCAGTTACGCCGCTAAGATATAGATTAACTACATTAGATGTCATATCTTTTGTGCCATCAACCTTGTACTGAAAGGCTTTAACTCCCGGTGTTGGTGTTGGTGTTGGAACAGGCGTTGCCGTAACAGTTGTAAATAAGCCTGTTCCATCTATTTGTATATAGGTGATTGCGTTTGGCGCCCCACTGCAACCTAAACCAGTAACACCTGATTGAGTTATATTGCCGCCAATTACAAAGGAATCCCCTACTGCAATTTTATTTAAATCGAGAACAAAGTGTAAATCCGCCGCTGTAACAGCAAGCGTAAGCGTTACAAACTGACCGGCAGGTATAGTGACTTTTGCAGTTGCTATACCAGTTGCCCATTCACTCATACCATCCGAACGGCGGGTAGAGGCAGTAACATCAATGGAATTAGTTCCAGTGTTTTTTACGTTTAAGGTAAATACATTATTCACAACAACATCCGTCTTGATAATATCTAAAAGAACATATCCTGTTGTTAGAACATATCCTACAGGAACAGTAAACTTATAAGCGGGGGTACTAGCAGGTACAGGCGTAGCCGTAGGGGAAACGCCAAGTGTTAACGATACATCATCAATATACACGGCATCGGAATTTATTGAATCTATGCAAAGAGACATCACGCCCGTTGTTGGGGCAATATCTGCAGCAGTCACTGTAAATGTACCTGTAACTTGTGCCCATGTGTCTGCTGCAAGTGTAATGTTAGTGGGTGCGATTCTGGAATAGTTTGCAGGAACACCGCTGAAAACACTTGCAAAGGAATACTGTCCTGCCGATGCAAAGCGAACAAGAAGCCCTACGCTGCCACCCGCACTAGCACGAACCCAAAGGCTTGCAGTATATGTACCTGCTCCATTTGCTTTAACAATATCATAAATATTATAGGCAGGGCTATACCAAGTGTTTGTTCCGCGACCAGTAAGTGCTAAGGATTTTGTGCCATTATGGAAAACGGTAGTTGATTGAGCCAATGTTCCACCAGCTAGAGCAGTCCAAGCTACCGGAACAGAGGCACCTTCAAATGTGCCTAAATCCCCTGTAATTAAGTTTGTGGAAGTAGCTCCAACATTTCCTATAAAGCTAATAGTCGTAAACATGGTTGCCAAAATTGCCAAAGTAAGAATTGCTACAATAAATTTCTTCATTTTTCTCTCCTTAATATTTAGAATAATGTTTATTATAACATTACATAAATATAAAT
>Ga0118677_10008239_pt1 | contig 16791 bp, 7 predicted proteins | sample AliMusrvi5mmetaG_FD_86154 | JGI IMG/M metagenome (GOLD analysis project Ga0118677, IMG submission 86154) | reverse complement strand
GGCTTCAAGCTGAGCGATCCGCTGTAGCCATCCTCGAGAAATGAAAAACGCGCTTGAACCCTTATGGTTCAAGGAAAAATTGCAAATGCGAAGAGGGGAACGTGCGTTACGACGCGGATGCGGTCGGCAAGCTTCCGGAAGGAACCAAGGTCAAGTGGATGCGCATCGTGCAGGTCATCCCGCAAATGTTAGACAACTGGTTCAGCCTTGAATCGGTCGCGCAGGTGTCGTTCGCCACGGATTAGATAGGCCGCATGCCGCTTGGAATCGTGCCGGTGGAAGAGGACGGCAGCGTCTATTGCGAGGCGCCGGTCGGCAAGGCGATCTACTTCCAACTGCTGGATGAAAAGGGCATGGCCGTCCAGTCCATGCGCTCCGCCACCTATGTTCATCCCGGCGAAAGCCTGAGCTGCATGGGCTGTCATGAGGACAAATGGAATGCCAAGTCAAAATATGCAGCGCCACTTGCCATGAAACGCGCGCCCTCCAAGCTCGTCCCCGAGGTGATTGGCGGTGCCATTCCCTTCAATTTCTATCAACTTGTGAAGATTCCGGTTTTCGACAGGAAATGCGTGGACTGTCACAAGAAGAATCCCAAGGCGCCGGACATGAGCTTCAAGTCGTTGGCCAGGAATGATCTGGCCTTCAGTGGTTGCCATCTCACCACTCAGGACAATCCATTGTTAGGCATCCGTTCGCCACTATCCCCCTTTGGCCAGTTTGAGTCGCACAAGGCCCACCGGAAAGAATCGCCGGGCCTTGTCCTCACCCGTATAAAGCATGGTGAAGACGCCCTTGCCCTCATCGATCAGGCATAGGGGCGTGCGGATGTCCGTCGACCAGTTCTCCGCGCCATCTTTCTGGACGGTGATGCGTCCGCCGGGCAACCAATGAATGCCATCGGCCGAACAGGAGTATCCCACCACGTGGCCATCGGCTTGATAGGTGGAGGCCCCAACCGTCGTGGCATCGTAGATCGCCACGTACCGATCGCCAATCCGACTGACAATCGGATTCTCAATGAAGACATTCTCGATCGGCGACGGATTGCCCGTGGCACAGCGCTTCCACGGACCCGCAAGCGCGCCCGCCTCCGCCAATCCGACCTCCCACCGGACCTTGTGGCTGCCATAGAAGGCATACCAGCGTTTGCCTACCTGATAGGGAAAAAACGAATCGGTTCCCTGTTCCCCTTCCCACGGCTGGCTATCCGCATCGGGTTGCATGATGACGCCGATTTCCTGGTATGGCCCGCCGATCCCGCCACGGCCCGGAGTGCTTGAGATGGCACGCCAGAGCTTGCCAGCGGAAGCGCCACCCTGGAGATAACCGACGTAGAACATGTCCCAATGGTTCTCGGCCTTGTTGAAAACCGGCATCGTGGCCCATACCGATTCGTAGTGACGCCCGGTCACGGACATGGGTTGGCCGGAGGTTTCCACGATGGTACCCTGCCGTTTCCACTGCACGGCATCGCTGCTGGTCCAATGCGATTGCCGCATCCTGACCCAGAAGGGATCGCCGGCCATCTCGCCGACGAACATGTGATAGGTACCGTCAACCTTGACCACCGTGCCACCTTCAAAGCCATACTTGTTGTCCGCAAGGTCCGGATGATCGAAATCAATCACCGGTTTCACAAGCGCCTCGACGACGTCAAAACGGATAGGCAAACCCGGCGGCGGCACGGCAGGGGGCCGATCCTCAGCCGCAACAGCAAGGGCAGCGAATAGGGATACGGCTCCGAAACGGAAGATTGAGGATTGACTGAGAATCATGGCGTCAAACCCCAGAGCTTTTCGCGAGCGTGCACGGAAAAATGCTTCGCTGCGTCGCTCGGTCATGGGAACCAATAGAGGCAGCCAATGAGAGCATGGCAAGGACAAAGCTGCAAGAAATGGGCCAAGGACACGTCGGGGCAATGAGACTAAAGAATGCCTTGCATTTTGCGCCGCGACGAATACGTATCCCTCCATAAGGCACAAGCCTCAATGCTTATGAAAACGCTCCGCTCCGCCCTTGTTGCGTCTTTGGCCCTCGTCCTCACCGCCGCCGCCACACCCCGGTTGTTGGTTTCCACGCCGTCAATCACCCCGGAATGCGACATTCAGGTGATTTTCGACCTGCCAGTCGCCCAAACCACCGATCTCGGCAAACCCGTGGCCAACACCTTGCTCGAAGTCAGCCCGGCCTTGCCCGGAAGACTCATCTGGAAAGCCCAGAACATCGCTCAATTCCTGCCTGATCGCATCCCCACCATGGGTACCACCTATCAGTTTTCCGTTGCCCCCGACCAACACCATCTCGACCACTCCGCGATCCCCGCCGGCGGCTTTGCCACCTGCGCCAGCGAGCCACTCCAAGTCAAGTCCGCCACCACCAAAGACCGCTGGTCCTCCGAATTCTCGCCCGCCACGGCCGAGTGGCTGGTTTTTTTCAATGACGATGTGAATCCTGACACAGCGGCCCCTTTCGTATCATTCACCTCCAAGTCCGGCCAACAAGTCGCCGCCAAACTCGCCCAGGCCACCGTCGCCCGCACCGGAGGGGACACCTCAAACTACCGCTCGTGGGCCCAGCGCGGCAAAAAACAATCCTCGCCCGCCGCCGCTCCAACCGCCCCGGCCGCTCCCGAAACCCCTGTCCCCAACGCCGTCATCGTCAGCCCGCTCACGCCGCTCCCGCCGGGCGAGGAATGGAATCTCGTCATCCACAAGGGCCTTCCTAACAAATCCGCCGACACCAGTGCCCTTTCCGAGTCCGCGCATCAGATCGGCACCATCCCCGACTTCAAGATCGAAGCCATTGCCCCCCGCGTCACCGCGGAGAGCCCGCGCGAAATCATCGCCAGCTTCTCCCAGCTCGTCCCCAATCCGCTGCCTGCGGATTTCCTGACAAAATGCGTGACCCTCACTCCCCGCCCCGCCGACCTCCGCGCCGAAGTGGAGGACCGCAACATCGTCTTGCACGGCAACTTCGCCGACACCGACAAATACACCCTGACAATCAAACCGCCCCTCGCCTCCAAAGTCGGTCACCCGCTCGCCGCGCCCATGACCAAGGAACTCATCTTCGAGCGGCTCGATCCCGAATTGGTTCTGCCCAGCCACGATCAAGCCCAACTCGCCAGCGGCAGCCGCAGTTACCGCATTCGAACCGTCAATCTAGCAAGTCTCCATGTCCGCATCAAACAACTCAGCGGCTTGGATGCGATCCGCGCCTATCAAGGGTACCGCAACTACTCCGGCGACGGACCGGATTTCACCGCAATCGAGAAAACCGCGCCCCTCCCGTACGCCCTGGTCGCCGGCGCCGCCCTCCCGGATCGCGAAATCCCGCTCGGCAACCCCATCGACACCGCCAAGGAAGTCACCCTGAACTGGGATGATCTCCTGCCCAAGGACCTGCCTAACAGCGTCCTCTTCCTCGACGTCACCGGCATCCCACATCCGGACCTGCACAAGACCGGCCACCGCGCCGCCCAGGCCATCATCCAACTCACCGACATCGGCCTCGCCTGGAAACTCACCGCCAAGGAGGCTTTCATCTATGCCTTCTCCTGCGCCACCGGCAAGCCGCTCCCAGGCGTCAACCTCGAGCTGTTCGGCGAAGATGCCGCCGCTCTAACGAAAGCCGCCACCGACGCCTCCGGCCTGGTCAGCGTGCCGCGCGACAAGGCCACCCGCCACCTCCGCGCCTCGCTCGCCGGCGACTCCTTCATCACCGCCTTTGATGGCACGCTGGCCACCGTCGGCCTCTGGCATTTTCCGGTTCATGCCAGTTGGCAGAAAGTCCCCGAAGCCGCCCGCCGCGCCTTCCTGTTCACCGACCGCTCGCTCTATCGACCGGGCGAGACCGTCCGCCTCAAGGGCATCGTGCGCACGCTGCGCGGCAATGCCATCGAAGCGGCCAAACCGGCCGCCGCCCGCGTCGTCATCGTCGCTCCCGCGGAGAAGGAGATCTTCACCCAACCGGTGACGCTAACAGCCGCAGGGTCGTTTGACCTTGCCTACACGCTGCCCGCGGGCCAGACCGGCACCCACCTGATCCGGCTCGAGTATCCGGAGGAACTCGCCGCGGCGAAAACCACCGAGGATTGGGCGGAAAAGGAGGCCCTTTCTAACAACGCAAGCTTTGAAATCCCGCTGCGGGTGGAGGATTTCCGCCGCAATGCGTTTGAAATCACCCAAGCCATCGCCCCGCCCGCCACTGCCGCCGCCACCGTGGAAGCCGCGCTGGAGGCCCGCTACTATCAGGGCCAGCCGGTCGCCGCAGGCAAGGTGAGTTATCACACCCGCATCACCGCGACCAATCCCTATCCGGAGCGCTTCCGCGATTTCCTCTTCGGCAATCATCGCAGCGAGGACTGGCGCTATTGGTATCACTACTTCGGCTGTCGTTGGGATGCCGAGGGCGATGGCGATGAAAGCCCCGGCGTGGATGTCGCCCAACTGCAAGGCGAAACCATGCTCTCGCCGGACGGCAAGACCACCGTCTCGATCCCGCTACCGCAAACCGATTTTCCCACCTGCCGCGAGGTGCTGGTCGCCTCGGAAGTCACCGACGCCAATAACCAGACTCTAACAGCAAGAACCACCGCCACCGTCCATCCCGCCGCCACCTATATCGGCATCTCGCGCACTGACAGTCTCATCCGCGCCGGCGAGGAGCTGGCGCTGCGCGTCGTGGCCATCACCCCGGACGGCGAACCTCTGACCAGCGCCACCACCGTCAAGGCCACCCTCACCCGTGAAATCAACAACGCAGTCAAATCCGAAACCGACTCCGGCGCCACCACCACCCGCAACGACGTTCATGAGGAACCCGTGAGCAGCGCCGATCTAACCATCGAGGCCGGCACCTCCGCCGGCAAGGGCCAGCTCTTCACGGTCACCCCGCGCGATACCGGCCTGCACTTTCTCACGCTGCGCGGCACCGATGCCGGAGGTCACGCCTTCGCCACCGTCACCAGCTTTCACGTCTATGGCACCAAGGACTACCCGTGGCTCTATGAGGACGGTCTGCGGGTGAAACTCGTGGCCGAAAAGAAATCCTACCGCCCCGGCGAGACCGCCCGGTTGTTAGTTCTCTCGCCGATCGAGGGCACCGCACTGGTCACCGTCGAACGCGAGAAAATCCTGCGCTCTTTTCTAACAGAACTAAAGGCCGACAACCCGGTCATTGAAATCCCGCTTTCGCAGGACGACGCACCGAACGCCTGCGTGTCGGTACTCATCATCAAAGGCGCCCGCGATTCCGCCCGCGAACACAAGGAACCCCAACTCCGCCTCGGCTACTGTGAACTCCTCGTCGACAACCTCCGCGACCGCCTCGCCGTCTCGGTCAACGCCAATGCCAATTCCGCCACCGCCGCCACCAAGACCATCGCCACCGACGCCGCAGCCACCGCTCCCACTTTCCGCCCCGGGGACAAGGTCACTCTAACAGGCAAGGTCACCCTGCCCGATGGCAGCCCCGCCGCCAACGCGGAAGTCACCCTCTATGCCGAGGACGAGGGCACGCTCGCCGTGATGGGCTACAGCACGCCCGATCCGATGGCCTTTTTCTATGCGCCGCGCTTTCTCGCCGTGGAAACCGGCACCTCATTTGCCACCTTCATCTCGGAGAACCCGGAAATGCAGGGTTTCTTCAACAAAGGCTTCTTTATCGGCGGCGGCGACGACTTCAGCAAACTCGCCGACCTGATGCGCAAGAACTTCGACCCCTGCGCCACCTGGGCACCCGCCCTAACCACCGATGCCACGGGCGCGTTCAGCCACACCTTCAAGGTCCCGGATACCCTAACACGTTATCGCATCATCGCCATCGCCCATCATCAGGCGGCGCGCTTTGGCAACACCCAGGCCGCCATCATCGTGAACAAGCCCCTGATGCTCGAACCCAAGACCCCGCGCTTCGCCTATCAGGGGGACTCGCTCAGCCCGCAGGTGCTGGTTCAGAACGCCTCGGAATTCACCGGCACCTGGTCGGTCACCTACACCGCCCACGCCGCCACCGGCACTCCCGTCTGCCGTTCCCTGGCTCCCACCACCGCGACCGTCACCCTGGCTCCCCGCGCCTCGGCCACCCTCGCGTTCCCGAGCATGTTAGAAAACACCGGCGAGGCCGTCTCCGCCTGGCAGGCCACCCCGGTTTCACTCTCCGGCACTCCTCTAACACCCGAACTCACCCGATCCCTGTCCGACTCGGTGGAAGCCCGCTACCCGGTGAACTATCCGATGCCACTGCTCCGCCAATACCGGTTTGTCAAGTTGGACCAACCCGGTGCCAAGCGCAACCTCCTTGAGAACCTCGACAAAACCCTCCTCGACGGCAGCGGAGATCTCAACCTTGAGTTCTCCACCTCGCCTCTAACTGAAGCTGCCGGAGCGGTCGATTTCCTCCTCACCTATCCGTACGGCTGCGTCGAGCAAACCACCTCTGCGCTGATGCCTTGGTTCACGGTCGGCCCGCTCCGGTCCGTCGTCCCCGCCTTTGCCGACATCCCGCGCGAAAAGGTCAAGGCCGCCATTCAGACTGGTGCCAACCGGCTCCTCACGATGCAACTCGCGGATGGTTCATTCACCTATTGGCCCGGTGGCACCGGGACTGCCAAGTGGACCAACTCCTATGCCAGCCTCGGTCTGCTGCTCGCCAGCAAGAATGGTGCCAATGTCCCCGCCTCCGCGGTGGAGAAAATGACCGCTTATCTCACAACATCACTGCGCGGCCTCTCCAAGATCAAGTCGTCATGGGAACTCGACGAACACGCCCGCGCCCTGTGGGTGCTCGCCCTCGCCGGCAAACCGCAACCCGCCTACCAAGACCTCATGGAACAGCGTCTCGCAGACCTATCGCCCGCCGCGCGCTGCCTGCTTGCCCTCGCCATCGTCAACACCGGCGCCAAACAGGACATCGCCACCGCCAAACAAATCCTCAACTCCAAGAAACCCAGCAACCTCCCACAGGACTGGTGGATGCCTTACTCCTCCGATGATGCCTTCAAGCTCCTGGCCTGGACCGCAGTTGATTTCAAGAGCAAAACCACAACCACAGCGCTCGACCGCCTCCTCAACGAGCGCAACCCCTACGGCCATTGGCAAAACACCTGGGTCAATGGCTGGAGCCTGCTCGCCATCTCGTCATACGCCGGCCGGGACAAGGCCGGCGAGTCTCCCACCACCCTCAGCCTCGAAACCCCGGACGCCACCCGGTCCATCCAACTCGATTCTAACAAACCGACCGCCGCCGCCGCCTTCACGCTCAGCTCCGGTCTCAAGCTCGACCTAACCAACAACAACAAGGCCTTCATCCGCATCCGGCTCGCGGCCAAACCGAAAATCGCGCCGCTCCGACCGGTCGCCACCAACGGCTTATCCATCGACCGCTTTTACGAGCGCGTCAATGCCGATGGCACGACGGCCACTCTAACCGAACCCGCCCTCGGCGATCTCATCCGCGTCTCGCTGCGCGTCACCCTGCCCAAGGACGACACCAGTTATCTCGTCATCGAGGACCCGCTGCCCGCGCTGTTTGAAACCGTCAACAGCAATTTCAAATCCCAAAGCGCCGCGCTCGGCACGGCCACCACTGAGAACAACTGGTCCGTGAGCCACACCGAACTGCGCTCCGACCGCGCCGTGTTCTTCCTTGATGATGTCGGCCATCGCGGCACCTACACTCTCACCTATCTCGTCCGTTGCACTCTTGCCGGCGAATCCACCGCCCCGCCCGCCAAGGTCGAGTCAATGTATGACCCCAGCCAATTCGCACTCTCCGCCTCGCGCGGCTTCAGGACGAAGTAGCCCGCACAGCCCCCGGTGCGGGCTTCATTCACATTCGTGGGCGCATTCGTTAGAATGCGTCTGGCCAGGGGCACGCCCCAGAGCGGGCGGGACTCTCCACTCCGCGTTGTGACCAACGCGCCTACCGCAAAGTGCGACGGTCACAGACCGCCGCCACCAGCGCCCCCGGTGCCGGGGCGATCCAGCATTTAACACAACACACCCGGCCTGCGTTCCGCGGGCCGGGTGTGTTGTCAGATTGCAAGTCTCAAGCCGTGGACGAATCCTCGTCCTCGTCAAAGACTTCCTTGGGGATGATGATGGGCTCGGGCTCCTTGACGGTGAACTCGAAGGTGGCCTCGCGGTGGGTGTGGAAGCCGGAACCGGCCGGGATGAGATGGCCCATGATGACGTTCTCCTTGAAGCCGGTGAGGTAGTCGACCTTGCCCAGAGTGGCGGCTTCGGTGAGGACGCGGGTGGTGTCCTGGAACGAGGCGGCGGAGATGAACGAGTCGGTTTCCAAGGACGCCTTGGTGATGCCTAACAAGACCGGCTCGCCCTCGGCGGGCTTGCCGCCGTTGGCGATGATCTCGGCATTGACGCGCTTGAAGGTGGACTTGTCCACTTGATCGCCCCAGAGGTATTGGTCGGCATCGCCCGGATCGGTGATCTTCACCTTGCGCAGCATCTGGCGCACGATGACCTCAATGTGCTTGTCGTTGATTTCCACACCCTGGACCCGATAGACGGATTGCACTTCGTTGACCAGATGCTCCTGAAGCTCCTGGGCACCGCAAGCTTCCAGCAAGTCCTCCGGGGACACCGGGCCTTCGGTGATCTGGTCGCCGCGTTTGACCTGGTCGCCATCGGTGACGACGATGTGCTTGCCCATGGGGACCAGGTGATCGACTTGCTCGCCGGTGGACGGATCGGTGACGACCACCTTTTTCTTGCCACGGACATTGGAGCCGAAGGAAACCTCGCCATCAATCTTGGCGATGACGCAGGAGTCCTTGGGCTTGCGGGCCTCGAAAAGTTCGGCCACGCGGGGCAGACCGCCGGTGATGTCCTTGGTGCGCGCGACCTTGCGCGGCGTCTTGGCAAGCTGGATACCGCCGTGAACAACCTCGCCTTCCTTGACGGAAAGATGAGCGCCGACGGGAATCGAATAGCTGGCTTTGATTTCCTTGGTGTCGATGTCGTAGATGACGACCTGCGGGTGGAGGTCCTCCTTGTGCTCGGTGACGACCACGCCCTTCTTGCCGGTTTCCTTGTCGGTTTCGTTAGCCACGGTGATGCCCGCGATCATGTCGCGGAATTCGACACGCCCGGCCTTTTCTGTTAGGATGGGGACGTTGTACGGATCCCAGGTGACGATGGTATCGCCCTTCTTGACATCCTCGCCATCCTTGATGGAGATGACGGAGCCGATGACGATGTTGTGGCTTTCCAACTCGAGGCCGTCCTTGCCACGGATGGACACCGTGCCATTCTTGTTGAGAACGACCCAATGGCCGTCGGCCGACTGCACGGTGCGCAGGGCCTTATAGACCAATTGCCCCGTGTGCTTGACCTTGATGATCGGTTGTTTGAACGTGGCGGCAGCGACACCGCCGACGTGGAAGGTGCGCATGGTGAGCTGGGTGCCGGGCTCGCCGATGGACTGGGCGGCGATGATGCCGACGGCCTCGCCGATCTTGACGGGCTTGCTGGTGGCCAGATTCAGACCGTAACAATTGGCACAGCAGCCGCGATCCGATTCACATGTTAGAACCGAACGGATCTTGAGCTTGAGGCAGCCGATGCGCTCGATGGCGGTGGCCTGGCGCTCGTTGACGATATCGTCGATCTCGATAATGATTTCGCCGGTGACGGGATCCTTGACCTGTTCGCAAGAAACGCGGCCATAGATGCGGGTTGCGAGCGATGCGGCTTCCTCATCGCCATCGACGATGGCAGCAACCGTGATGCCATTGGCGGTGCCGCAATCCTGATGGGTGATGATGACGTCCTGCGCCACATCGACGAGCTTGCGGGTCATGTATCCGGAGTCCGCGGTCTTGAGCGCGGTATCGGACAGACCCTTGCGGGCGCCGTGGGTGGAGATGAAGTATTCCAACACGGAGAGGCCTTCGCGAAAGTTCGAGATGATGGGGCGCTCGATGATTTCGCCGGACGGCTTGGCCATCAGGCCGCGCATGCCACCGAGCTGTTTGATCTGCGACTTGTTGCCGCGCGCGCCGGAATCCACCATCATGAACAAGGGGCTGGCCTTGGCCTTGCCATCATTGTGCTCGATCTTGCGATACAACGCATTGGCGATGGTGTCGGTGGCGTGAGTCCAGACATCCACGATCTTCTGATAGCGTTCGCCATCGGTGATCACGCCGTTGCGGTATTGTTTGGTGACCTTGTCGACGTCCTCGTAGGCCTTGGCAATGACGTCCTTTTTCTCCTCGGGAATGACCATGTCAACAATCCCGATGGAGGTGCCTGAGCGGGTGGCCTCCTTGAATCCGAGGGTTTTGAGCAGGTCGAGTGTCTCCACGGTCTTGCGTTGGCCGGAAACCTGATAGCACCGCCAGATGATATCGCCGATCTGCTTTTTGCCGACGTTGTAGTTCACGAATCCAAGGCCGGCAGGCCAGATTTCATTGAAGCGGACGCGGCCGGGAGTGGTCTCGAGGATCTTGCTGTCCTTGTCCCCGAGCAGGGTGTCGCGGCCATAGTCGGCGTTGCGGATGCGAATCCAGCAGTGGTATTCGATCTTGCGGGAAGCGATGGCGAACTCGACCTCGGACGCGTTTTCAAACAACGGGAGATGTTCGAGTTTTTCGCGGTCCTTCTGGGTGCGCACCGGCGCCCATGTCAGATAGTAGGTGCCCAGAATGATGTCCTGCGAGGGCACCGTGATGGGGCGGCCGGACGCCGGCGAGAAAATATTGTTAGGCGCGAGCATCAACTGGCGGCACTCCAACTGGGCCTCGACGGACAGCGGGACGTGCACGGCCATCTGGTCGCCGTCGAAGTCGGCGTTGTAAGCGGTGCAAACGAGCGGATGGACGCGAATGGCCTCGCCCTCGATGAGCTTGGGCTCGAAGGCCTGGATGGACAGGCGGTGGAGCGTTGGGGCGCGGTTGAGGAGGATGGGATGGCCCTTGGTGACTTCGGCCAGGATGTCCCAGACCTCGGTGGTTTTCCGATCGATCATCTTCTTGGCCGAGCGCACGGTGTGGCAATAGCCGAGTTCCTTGAGGCGGCGGATGATGAAGGGTTCGAAAAGCGTCAGGGCCATCTTCTTGGGCAAGCCGCACTGGCCGAGCTTGAGGTCCGGACCGACGACGATAACCGAACGGCCCGAGTAATCGACGCGCTTGCCTAACAAGTTCTGACGGAACCGGCCGCCCTTGCCCTTGAGCATGTCGCTGAGTGACTTGAGCGGGCGGTTGCCGGCACCGGTGACGGCGCGGCCGTGGCGGCCATTGTCGAAGAGCGCGTCAACGGCCTCTTGCAGCATGCGCTTTTCGTTGCGGATGATGACCTCCGGGGTTTTGAGCAGGAGGAGGTTTTTGAGGCGATTGTTGCGATTGATGACGCGGCGATAAAGGTCGTTGAGGTCGGAGGTGGCGAAGCGTCCGCCTTCGAGGGGCACCAGCGGGCGAAGGTCCGGCGGAATGACCGGCAACACCGTTTGGATCATCCATTCCGGGCGCGACTTGGACGCGGCAAAGCCCTGGGTGATCTTGAGGCGCTTGGCGAACTTCTTGCGGTTCTGTTTGGAACGGGTGGTGGCCAGTTCCTCCTCGAGCACCTTGGCCAAAGCGGCTAGGTCGACCTGCTTGAGCAGATCCTGCAAGGCCTCGGCCCCCATGCCTGCGCGGAAGGTGCCGTCGCCATAAGTGTCTTCCGCATCGCGCAGCTCGGTTTCGGTTAGAAGCTGGCCGAGTTCGAGCGCGGTGTTGCCCGGTTCGGTGACGATGTAGTCCTCGTAATAGATAACGCGTTCCAACTGGCGGGCGCTGATGTCCAGCAGCAGGCCGATGCGCGAGGGCATGCACTTATAGAACCAGATATGGGAAACCGGCACGGCCAGTTCGATGTGGCCCATGCGCTCGCGACGCACGCGGCTGAGGGTGACCTCGACGCCGCAGCGGTCGCAGATGACGCCCTTGTGTTTGATGCGCTTGTATTTGCCGCAGGCGCACTCCCAGTCGCGGGTGGGACCGAAGATGCGCTCGCAAAACAGGCCGCCCTTTTCCGGTTTGAACGTCCGGTAGTTGATGGTTTCGGGGTTTTTCACCTCGCCCTTGGACCAGGAGCGGATGATTTCCGGCGAGGCCACGGTGATGGAGACCTGATCAAAGGCTTCCGGGCGCTCGTCAACGCCGAAGAGTTCGCGAAGATTGGTTTCAACACTCATAATGGGAACAGATTAGTTAGGATTGGGATTCGCGGGCTCGGATCAAAGTGTTAGATCATCGAGGGAATAATCGTCCAGGCCGCCGGTCATGCCGGAGCCATGGGTGGAGCCCCTGCGGCCGGGGCGCACGTCAAGGCCGAGGGATTGCATTTCCTTGATGAGAACATTGAACGACTCGGGGGTGCCGGCCTCAAGGTTGTTGTCGCCCTTGACGATGGCCTCGTAGATGCGGGTGCGGCCCAGCACATCGTCGGACTTGACGGTGAGCAGTTCCTGCAGGGTGTAGGCGGCGCCGTAGGCTTCCAGGGCCCAGACTTCCATTTCCCCGAAGCGCTGGCCGCCGTACTGGGCCTTGCCGCCGAGTGGTTGCTGGGTCACCAGCGAGTAAGGGCCGACGGCGCGGGCATGGATTTTGTCGGCAACCAAGTGGCCGAGTTTGAGGATATAGATCATGCCGACGACGACCGGGTTGTGGAACGCCTCGCCGGTGCGTCCGTCGTAGAGGATGGACTTGCCGCCGGTGGTGCCGTCCTTGCCATCGCCGATCCAGGTGTAGCCGCGGGTTTCCGCTTCGCCGGGTTTGCGCGGGCGGGCCTTGCCGGCGTCGCCGATGATGTTGATGCCATCGACTTTCTTGGCCTCGGTCATGAAGTCCCAGATCACATCTTCCTTGATGCCATCGAAAATCGGGGTGGCCACCTTGAAGCCGAGCGCCTTGGCGGCGACGCCGAGGTGGGTTTCGAGCACCTGACCGACGTTCATGCGGGATGGGACGCCGAGTGGGTTGAGGCAGATATCGACGGGCGTGCCATCGGCGAGAAATGGCATATCTTCCTCGGGCACGATGGTGGCGACGACGCCCTTGTTGCCGTGGCGGCCGGCCATTTTGTCACCGATGGAGAGTTTGCGTTTGGCGGCGATGAAGACCTTGACTTCCTTGATGACGCCCGGATCGACTTCGGTGCCGCTTTCGAGTTGGTCGAGTTTGCGCTCGCGTTCGGTATCGAGTTCCTGGAAGCGGGCTTCGAAGGAGGTGATAATCTCGATGATCTTGTTGCGGATGGGCGACGGATCGATCTCGATGTGGTCGTGAACCGAGGCGAGTTTGCGCAACAGGGTCTTGGTGATCTTGCGGTTGGCCGGGATGATGATCTCACCGGATTGCGCGTTGACCACGTCCAGCGGGATTTTTTCGCCCAGCAGAATGTCCGACAACCGTTCCGTTAGATCGTCGGTGAGCTTGTCGGCTTTTTTCTTGTGCTCGTCGTTGATCTTTTTGAGCTGCTTCTTGAGTTCGCCCGGATCGACTTTTTCGAGACGTTTCTTGGCGAAGCCGTGGGCGGATACGCGCACGTCCTGGACAATGCCCATGCAGCCGGACGGGACCCGCAGCGAGGTGTCCTTCACATCGGCGGCCTTTTCGCCGAAGATGGCACGCAACAGGCGTTCTTCCGGGGCGAGTTCGGTTTCCGATTTGGGGGTGATTTTGCCCACCAGGATGTCGCCGGGTTTCACTTCGGCGCCGATGCGGATGATGCCGTCGTGGTCGAGGTTGCGCAGCGCGTCCTCGCCGACGTTGGGAATATCGCGGGTGATTTCCTCGGGGCCGAGTTTGGTATCGCGGGCGGCGACGTCGAACTCGGAGATATGGATGGAAGTATAAACGTCCTCCTTGACGACGCGTTCGGAGATGACGATGGCATCCTCGAAGTTATAGCCGTTCCATGGCATGAAGGCGACCAGCACGTTGCGACCGATCGCCAGTTCGCCGTCCTCGGTGTTAGGTCCATCGGCAAGCACCTGGCCTTTCTTGATTTTCTGGCCGCGATGCACGATCGGCTTCTGGTTGATGCAGGTGCCGGCGTTGGAGCGCATGAACTTGCGCAGCGGATAGGCCATGATGCCCTTCTCCACGTGGGTCTTGACCGCTTCCGTGTCGCTGAGGAATTTCTCATCGGCCACCGGCATCGTGCCGTCCGGGGTGGTGACGATGATTTCCGCCGTGGCGGCGGCCACGATGCCATCCGCCTCGGCCACCACCACCGCGCGCGAGTCGCGGGCGGCCTTGCCTTCCAGACCGGTGCCGACCAGCGGGGCCTCGGACACCAACAGCGGCACCCCCTGGCGCTGCATGTTGGATCCCATCAGCGCGCGGTTGGCGTCGTCGTGTTCGAGGAACGGGATGAGGCCGGCGGCGACCGAAACGAGTTGCTTGGGCGAGACGTCCATGTAGTGAACGTCGGCGGGGGCGACTTCGATGAACTCGCCGCCCTTCTCGCGGGCCGTGATTCGGTCGGTGAGGAAAGCGCCGGCCTTGTTGATCGGATTGTTCGCCTGGGCGATGTGGAAGTTCTCCTCCTGGTCGGCTGTTAGATACTCGATCTCGTTGGTGACGCGGGAATTGACGACGCGACGGTAGGGGGTTTCGATGAAACCGAACTCGTTGATGCGGGCATAGGTGCACATCGAGTTGATGAGACCGATGTTAGGACCTTCCGGGGTTTCGATCGGGCAGATGCGGCCGTAGTGGGAGGGATGGACGTCGCGCACCTCGAAGCCGGCGCGATCGCGGTTGAGGCCGCCCGGCCCGAGCGCGGAGAGGCGGCGCTTGTGAGTGAGTTCGGCCAGCGGATTGGTCTGGTCCATGAACTGCGAGAGCTGGCTGCGCCCGAAGAAATCCCGGACCACCGCGGACAGTGCCTTGGGATTGATGAGCTTTTGCGGCGTCATGCCCTCGATGTTGACATCGAAGAGGGTCATGCGCTCCTTGACAAGGCGTTCGGTGCGGGCCAGGCCGACGCGGCACTGGTTGGCAAGGAGTTCGCCCACGGCACGGACGCGGCGCGAGCCGAGATGGTCGATATCGTCGATGACGCCGTCGCCCTTCTTGAGTTTCAAGATATAGCGGACTGCGGCGAGGAAGTCCTCGGGCACCATGATGCGCTGGTCGGAATTGACTTGGATGCCGAGCTTCTGATTGATCTTGTAACGGCCGACGCGGGTGAGGTCGTACTTCTTGGGATCGAAGAACAGGCGCTTGAGCAGGGCGCGGGAGTTCGAGGCGGTGGGCGGATCGCCGGGGCGCAGTTTGCGATAGATATCCTTGAGGGCGGATTCCTCGTCGTGGGCCGGATCCTTGCGCAGGGACTTGAGCAGGATTTCATCCTCGCGACCATCGATCACCTCGACCTGCGTTTGGCCCAGCGCGAGCAACTGCCGGACGATGCCGATGGTAAGCGGCTCGTAGGCCTTGGCCACGACCATCTCGCCATCGATGACGTCTTCGAACGGGACCTTGTGGCCGAGTTCGGCTTCGTCCATCTTGTCGCTAAGAGCCAGTTTCTCGATCGAGTAGAAATGACTGACGATGTCGCGATCGGTGGGATAGCCCAACACGCGCAGGAAGGTGGTGGCGAGGAACTTGCGGCGGCGGCGGCGGCGGTCAAGGTAGACGTAGAGCAAGTCGTTGGTGTCGAACTGCACTTCGAGCCAGGACCCGCGATCCGGAATGATGCGGAAGGAATGCAGGAGCTTGCCGTTGAGATGTTGCGAGATCTCGAAGCAGATGCCCGGCGAGCGGTGGAGTTGGGAGACGATGACGCGCTCGGCGCCGTTGATGATGAAGGTGCCGCGGCGGGTCATCATCGGCAGTTCACCCATATAGACGCGTTCCTTCTTGGTGCCGGTTTCGTCCTTGAGCTTGAAGGTGACATAAAGCGCGGCGCTATAACTCTCGGAATTGCGCAGCGCGTCGAGCGAAGTGATCTTGGGGTTCTCAATGTCATAGGTGACGAAGTCCAGGTCGATGGCTTCATCATAACTCTTGATAGGAAAGACCTCGCGAAACACGGCCTGCAGGCCGGTATCCGAGCGCTCGCTGGGAGCCACGTCTTTCTGGAGGAATTCGTCGTAGGAACGGCTTTGCACCTCGATGAGGTTGGGCGGTTCGATGACTTCCTCAAATTTCCCGAAATAGAGACGTTCAGCCATGGCGATTAGTGGTGTTCTTTCTTACAAGTTAAGCCCGAGCCGCGGACGGTCTCAGGCGAGGGTGGTTTACAGGCGTTAGAGAGGAATGACGGGATCGGAGCGAAAGCACAGGGATGAGTTGAAATCTCGAGCCGGTCTCGGCAGGAAGTCCCAGGGATGGATTGTGCCACCCCTGGGGAAATCCGTTGGCGTAAGTCACTTGATCTCGATTTTGGCACCAGCCTCGTCGAGCTTCTTCTTGGCTGCCTCGGCGGCATCTTTGCCGACAGCCTCGAGGATTTTCGCAGGAGCGCTTTCGACGAGTTTCTTGGCATCGGCCAGACCCAGGCCTGGAACCACTTCGCGCACCACCTTGATGACGGCAATCTTGTTGGTTCCGTGGTCGGTGAGGACGACATCAAATTCGGTTTTTTCTTCGACGGCCTCAGCGGCAACGGCAGGGCCCTGCATCATGGCGACCGGTGCGGCGGCGGAGACGCCCCAGGTTTCTTCGAGTTGTTTGACGAGATCGACAGCTTCCAGGACGGTGAGCTTGCCGAGTTGTTCTACGAGTTGTGCAATGTTTGACATGTTGTATTCTCCTTGTGCGGTATCGTC
>Ga0118677_10008238_pt1 | contig 16791 bp, 11 predicted proteins | sample AliMusrvi5mmetaG_FD_86154 | JGI IMG/M metagenome (GOLD analysis project Ga0118677, IMG submission 86154) | reverse complement strand
GAAGACGGACGAGTCATCTTCTTCGTGCGCGACAATGGCGTTGGGTTCGACCCGCAGTATGGCCACAAACTTTTCGGCGTGTTCCAGCGCCTGCACCGGACCGACCAATTTGAAGGCACCGGCATCGGCCTGGCCAACGTCCGCCGCATCATCACCCGGCACGGAGGGCGCATCTGGGCGGAGGGCAAACTCAACGAGGGCGCGACGTTCTATTTCACGCTGAAGACTGCACAATGAAGGAAAACAAGAAGGACAACGGCCATGAACACCGAAGTGAAACGCATCCTGATGGTGGACGACAGTCCGCGTGACATTGAACTGACACTCGACGCCTTGGCGCAGAACAACCTGGCCAACGAGGTTGTCGTCGCCCGGGACGGCGTCGAGGCGCTCGACTACTTGTCTCGGCGCGGCGCGTTCGCCGAGCGCCCCGCCGACAATCCCGCTCTGGTGCTTCTCGACCTGAAGATGCCCCTGGTGAATGGCATCGAGGTTTTGCGGCAGATCAAGAGCAACCCGCAACACAAGATGATTCCGGTGGTGGTGATGACCTCGTCGCGTGAAGAGTCGGACTTGGTAACGAGCTACCAACTGGGCGTCAACGCCTTCATTGTCAAACCCGTCAACTTCCAGGATTTTGTCGCGGCGGTGAAACTATTGGGCGCTTTTTGGGCCGTGGTGAACGAGCCGCCGCCCGGCAGCGTGCGCCCGGTACGGTCTAAGACGTCATGATGTCAGCGAGGTGGGCCATGAACAATCCGGTGCGGATACTTTACCTCGAAGACAACCCCCGCGACGCGGAACTGGTGCGGGACTGCCTGCAACAGGCTGACATCGTCTGCGAACTGCGGATCGCGAGCAACCGCGCGCAATACGAGGCCGCACTGACTCAGACCCGGTTTGACCTGATCCTCTCGGACTACAGCCTGCCCGACTTCGATGGCATGGCCGCCCTGGCGTTGGCTCGTGAAAGGCAGCCCGGTATCCCTTTCATCATCATCTCAGGCACGATCGGCGAGGATACAGCAGTTGCGGCCATAAAGGCGGGCGCTCACGACTATCTCATGAAGGACAAACTCGCCCGCCTGGGCCCGGCCATCGTGCGCGAATTGCACGAGGCGCAGTTGCGGCGTGAGCGCCGGCAGATCGAGACGTATCTTGTGCGAAACTACGAGACGCAAGCGGCGTTGAACGCCTTGCTGAGTCTGTCCATGGGAGGCGGGACTACCGCAGAGTTCCTGGACCGGGCGTTGGATCTGGTTCTCTCGCTCCGATGGCTGGCGTTCGAGTCGAGAGGCGCCATTTTCCTGGCCGACGAGGCGCAGAAGACACTGGATCTTCAAGCGCAAAGAGGTTTCTCCAAAGATCTGTGCGCCTTATGCTCCACGGTTCCATTCGGTCTCTGCTTATGCGGGAAAGCCGCCGAGTCGCGAACCATCCAGTTTGCCGATTGCCTGGACGCGCGGCACGACACACGCTATGCGGGCATGCTGCCGCATGGGCACTACTGCGTGCCGATCCTCTCCGGCGATCACGTTCTGCGCGTCCTCAATCTGTATGTGAAGGAAGGGCACACCCGCGACTTGTCGGAAGAGGAGTTCCTGACGTCGGTTGCCAACACGCTGGCCGGAGCCATCGAGCGCAAGCAGGCGGAACTGGCACTGGAGGAGAACGCGAGACTTCTGAACGCATCGCAACAACTCGTCAAAGGAATTCTCAATGCGATACCCGTGCGAGTCTTCTGGAAGGACAAGAATCTGGTTTACTTGGGTTGTAACACAATTTTTGCGCACGATGCGGGATTTGCCGACCCGCAGGAAATCATCGGGAAAGATGATTTCCAGATGGGATGGCGCGAACAGGCGGAAAAGTATCGCACCGATGATCGGCAGGTGATTGAGAGCGGCGTAGCAAACTTGCTCATCGAAGAATCCCAGACGACTCCGGAAGGAAACACCATCACGTTGCTTTCGAGCAAGGTCCCGCTACGCGACCAACAGGGGAAGATTATCGGCATACTCGGAACGTATATGGATATCACCGCGCACAAACAGACGGAGGCGGCACTGCAGGAAAGCGAGATACGCCATCGTACCTTCATCGACGCCACTTCCGACATGGCGTTCCTGAAGGACGAGTCTTTTCGCTACCTCATAAGCAACAGGGCGAACAGCGCTTTCATGGGCCAGTCTGAAGTGGCCGTGATCGGCCACACCGACTTCGACTTCATGCCGGTCGAGGTTGCCACGCACTGCCGGGCCAGCGACCGGAAAACCATGGAGAAAGGGGCGGGCGTCACCACAGAGGAGGTCGTGAACTCGAGAACCTACCAGACGACCAAGTTCCCGGTGCCCCTTGTGGGAGGGCGCGTCGGGGTGGGCGGCTACATCCGTGACATCACCGAGCACGTGCAGGCCGAAACGGCCTTGAAAAATGCCCATCAGGCGCTGCAACGGGCGCTGCTGGAACTACAGGCCAATCAGGCGCAGATGCTCCAGCAGGAACGCCTGAGCGCCCTGGGGCAGTTAGCCTCTGGCATTGCCCACGATTTCAACAACGCCCTCACGCCGATTCTCGGCTACAGCGATCTGCTGCTCTCAAGGCCCGAGCTGCTGGCCAACCGGGAAAAAGCCCTTGGGTTTATCACCCGGATCTCCAAAGCCGCCGAGGATGGCAAAAAAGTCGTCAGTCGGCTCCGGTTGATTCACCAGCCGGACCAACTCGAGACGTTCATGCCCGTGGATCTTGCCGAGGTCGCCCGGGACGCCATCTTGCTGACCGCATCGCGCTGGGACACGGAACTTGGCACGCAAGGTATTCGCATCCGGGTTGAAACAAAGATCGCCCCCCCGATGCTGGTGCTGGGCGACGCCGCGCAACTGCGCGAAGCGCTGATGAACCTGATCCTCAACGCCGCGGATGCCATGCCACTGGGCGGTATAATCATCTTTTCGGCAATGGTGGAGGCCGGGGACGTGGTCCTGAGCGTCACCGACACCGGCATTGGCATGTCGGTAGAAGTGAAGGCACACTGCCTGGAGGCCTTCTACACCACCAAGGGCGTCAAGGGATCCGGTCTCGGCCTGGCCATGGTGGCCGGCATCGTGCATCGGCATAAGGGCAAACTTGAAATCGACAGCGCCCCCGGCCACGGCACCACCTTCCGGTTGCGCTTGCCCGGCGTGGGAACCGGAGAACCGGCCGCCAAAACCGCTTCAGAAAAGGCCACGACAAAAACCCCCGTCTCCGCTCTGCGGGTTCTTCTCGCGGAGGATGAGTCCGTGATACGGGACCTGCTCGAGGATTACCTGAAGATCGATGGCCACGCCGTCGAGACGGCGCAGGATGGACGCGAAGCCTTGGCCAAGGTCAGCACCGGCGCCTTCGATCTGGTCATCACGGACCGCGCCATGCCCGGCGCCAACGGCGATGAAGTGGCGCACGCCGCCAAGGCCCGCAACCCGGCCCCGCCGGTTATTCTCCTCACCGGGTTTGGGGATCTCATGCATGACGCTGGCGAATGCCCGCCGGGCGTGGATCTGGTCCTAGGCAAACCGGTCACCATCGAGAACCTGCAAAGCGCCATACGCAAAGTCATGGTCCAAAATGTTCCATCGTAACCACCGCCCCTCGTAGAACGTATCAGGAATCGGGAAAACTCATAATTATGAATGAAAGAGGCAGGTTTTCGATCAAAGTGAACCGCAGATTTTTGACGGCAATTTCACCCAACGAGGAAAGCTTTCCTTCATGATTCGTAAATCTGCGGTTCACCCCGGCGGCACCTGGCGAATCGCGCCGCACGGCTCACACCCCCCCACTCCGCATTCCGCTTACTGCCCATCTGACCTCTGACCGCACCACTCAGTAGGAGAGACATATCGTGAACCAGTCCAATTTCCAACCCCCGGAATTGCAATCGTGTCGCGGCCGCATTCTCGTCGTCGACGACGAGGAGCGGAACCGGCAATTGCTGGGCGAAGTTCTGGAGTTGCAGGGTCATGAGGTGGCGTTTGCCGAGGACGGCCAACAGGCCCTGGAGAAGGCCATGGCCAATCCCCCCGACGTGATCTTGTTGGATATCAAGATGCCGACGATGGACGGTTATGAAGTGTGCCGTCACCTGCGGCTGGATCCAATCTTGGCGGAGGTTTCAATCATCCTGGTGACGTCCCTGGACGACCGGGCCGCGCGTTTGTGCGGATTGGACGCTGGCGCCGACGATTTCATCACCAAACCGGTGGATTTGATAGAACTGCAGACCCGGGTGCGGAATGTGGTCCAACTAAACCGCTACCGCAAACTGTTGCAGGAACGGAAAAAGGCCCAGCGGGCGCAGGCGGAGATCCTGTCGAGTTGTGAAACCACCCTGGTTGCCTGGGTCCGTATTCTGGAACGGGACGACCGGGTGGCGCCGGGCCGGTGTGAGCGCGTCACGCAATGGGCCTTGTGCCTGGCGAAGTCTGCGGGAATGGCGGAGGAGGGCGCTCTGCGCGCGATGCGGTGGAGCGTGTTGCTGCACACGATCGGCGCCATGGCCGTGCCGGCGGCGTTCCGCGGACGGGCAGACCTGGCGCCGTCAGAAGAGACACAAGTCCATCAGCAGGAGACTTGGCTCTGCGAGGCGCTGGCGCCAGTGGGGGCCTTGCACGAAGCCTTTGGCATTCTGGCCCAGCGCCATGAGCACTGGGACGGTTCCGGCTGTCCCGGTGGTCTGAAAGGCGAAGCCATTCTCCCGGCGGCACGCGTGTTGGCGGTGGCGCTGGCGTGGGAGACTACCCATGCGCCATCAGCGACCGTAGCGCGGCTGGCGCTGCTCAAAACGCAAACCGGGCGCCGCTTCGACCCTCGGTTGGTTGAGGCGCTGGAACTGACCGTCAGCGGCTAGGAATCGGCCCGTTCCCTCACGGCAGCGCCCCTGAAAACCGCAGCCATTCCGACCGCAGAATTCCGGCCGCCACACCCTCTGTGGCAGCGGTTATCCCTCGCCTCCACAGGCGCGCGGGCGCAGTTCGCCGTGGCGCTGGCGCTGCTCTCGGTGATTCCCCTGCTCATCGTGATCTCTGTGTGCCTGACCGGCTGGCTGGGGATCAAGGCGTCCCTGAACCAACTCGGGCCGGCAGTGTTACTGGTTTTGCCGTTCATGGCGCTGGGTGCCTGGCTGCTGGCCAAATACCCGATCAATGTGATCCGTCTCCGGCACTACATGGAGCGTCTAACGCAGGGCGTTTTTCCCGACCAGGTTACCTTGCTGACCAACGAAAACGATTTGGCGGCGATCGAATTGCTCCTGCGCAAAGTGGTGCAGCAAACGGAAACACGGGTGCGCACGATTGAAGCCCAATCCGAAGCGCTGCTGGAAGCCGAACGGCAACGGGTAATGATTCAGAGCCTGAGCACGGCCTGTCACCAACTCGGCCAACCGGCCACGGTCATCAGCGCGTATCTGGAACTGATGCGGCGCATGGCGTTGCCGACGGAGGCCCAGGCGATGCTGGCGGAGTGCCAGGGGGCCGCCGATAAAACGGCTGACATTCTGAAGCGGCTTCAGGGACTTACCGTCTATCGGACGGAACCTTATCTGTCGCCGTCGGGGATAACAACTGAATCTCCGGAATCCAGTAGAATTCTTACAGTGTAGCCTTACCTCGCCAAGCCGTACAAGATGCATGCACTTCGGCCAAAAATCTGCGATTGACGCACTAAGAACAAATAAGTATTATAGTACTGAAATACGAATTATTAGCTGGAGTCACCACGTGGCAAGTGTCATTCATATCTCGGAGGCGGTTTCGATCGGTGTGCATGCGGCCCTCTGTCTTGGCAGCGACCCCAACCGCTACTGGCCCGCCCGCGAGATCGTCTCCCGCTTTTATTTTTCCGAGGCGCACCTGGCCAAAGTCATGGCTTCGCTGGCGCGTGCCGGCATCGTTACCGCCCTGCGCGGTCCGCATGGCGGCGCGCGTTTGCAGCGCCCGCCAACGGAGATCACGCTGCTGGAGGTTTACGAAGCCATTGACGGCCCCATGACCATGGAACCCTGCCTGCTGGCGCCGGATGGCTGCGGTTCGGTTTGCTGTCAACTGGGGCCCAAGCTGGCAGCCTACAACCAATCCATTCGTGAGCTGTTTGCCTCCACCCGGCTGGCGGATCTCGCGGGGCAGGTGCCAGCGAGCGGTAAACCGTAAGCAGTAAGCAGTGAGCAGTAAACAGGACATGCGCAGAAAAATCGTCCAGATCGACCGCGACAAGTGCAACGGTTGCGGCCTTTGCATCGATGCCTGCCACGAAGGCGCGCTTCAACTCGTGGATGGCAAGGCGCAACTGGTTTCCGACGTCTACTGCGACGGTCTCGGCGCCTGTCTACCCAAGTGTCCGGTCGACGCCATTGCCATCGTGGAACGTGACGCCGCGGCCTTTGACGAAGCCGTTGTGCAGACCGCGCAACACCAGCACAGTTCGCGAAATGTGCCGGTCCAACCTGCGACGCTCACCAAGCTGGCGTGTGGCTGCCCCGGCAGCATGGCGAGGTCGCTGGCACCTGCCACCACGTGCGCCGCGCCTGCGGTCTCCCAACTGCGCCAGTGGCCCTGCCAGATCAAGCTGGTGCCGGTCCAGGCGCCATATTTCAAGGATGCAGACCTGCTGATTGCCGCGGACTGCACGGCTTTCGCCAGCGCCACGGTGCACCGCGATTTCATGGCCGGGAAAATCACGCTCATTGGCTGCCCCAAACTCGACGGCGTGGACTACGCGGAAAAACTCGGCGCCATTTTACAAACGAACGACATTCGCAGCCTGACCGTGCTGCGGATGGAAGTGCCCTGCTGCGGCGGTCTTGCGGATGCTGCACGCCGCGCCGTGGCCGCCAGCGGCAAGAGCATTCTTTGCCGCGTTGCGATCCTCGGTACGGATGGGCAGGTTCGGAAAGAGGAGTGAAGAACATCCAACCCCAAAATCAGGGAACCCCCGATTCTCCAGACGGGCCTGCGAGTTTATAACTTTTTTGATCGTTACACACGTTTTCACGAGTATCTTTTGAACCGCAGAATAACGAAAACAAACAGGAGAAACACCATGAGCGATACTAGCATGTTCTGCTTCCAGTGCGAACAGACCGCAGGCGGCAAGGGATGCACGCGCGTCGGCGTGTGCGGCAAGCAGCCCGAAGTTGCCGGCAAGCAGGATCAATTGACAGCCGCCCTGATCGAACTCGCCCGTGCCGCCAAGGGGAAGGCGGTCGGCGGTGCGACCGACGAACTGATGATGCAGGGGCTTTTCACCACGGTCACCAACGTCAACTTCGATCCCGTCCGCATCGACGCCCTGATCGCGCAGATCAAGGCCGCCACGGCGCGTCTCGGCGGCGCGCCGGCCTACGATCCGCAGGCGCTGTTCCATGGCGACACGGACACCACTTCGCTGCGCGCCACGCTGCTCTTCGGCATGCGCGGCATGGCCGCCTACGCCTGGCACGCGCATGTGCTCGGGCAGGATGACGCCACGGTCACCGGCTGGTTCTACAAGGGGCTGCTGGCCGTCGGCAGCGATCACAGCGTGGTGGACTGGCTCGGTCTGCTGATGGAGTTCGGCCACGTCAACCTGACCTGCATGGAGATTCTCGACCGCGCCAACACCACGGCCTACGGCCACCCCGTGCCCACGAGCGTTTCCACCGATCGCGAGCCGGGTCCGTTCATTGTGGTCACCGGGCACGACCTGCTCGACCTGAAGCATCTGCTCGACCAGACCGGGGGCAAGGGGATCAACATCTATACCCACGGCGAGATGCTGCCGGCGCACGGGTATCCGGGGCTGAAGCAATATTCGCATCTCAAGGGAAACTATGGCACCGCCTGGCAGAACCAGCAGAAGGAGTTTGCCGATTTGCCCGGCGCGGTGCTCTTCACCACCAACTGCATTATGACGCCCAAGCCGTCGTACATCGACCGCGTGTTCACCACGGCCGTGGTCGGCTTCCCCGGCGTGGCGCACATTCCGGATGGACCCGGCGGCAAAAAAGACTTCTCGCCCGTCATCCAGAAAGCCTTGGCGCTGGGCGGATGGAAGGATGCGGCGGCGGGCAAGCCGCTCATGACCGGCTTTGCGCGCAACGCCGTGCTGTCCGTGGCAGACCAGGTGATCGCGGCGGTCAAGGCCGGCGTTGTGAAGCACATCTTCCTCGTGGGTGGCTGCGACGGCGCCAAGCCGGGACGCAACTACTACACCGAGTTCGTCGAGAAGACGCCGAAGGATACGCTGGTGCTTACGCTGGCATGCGGCAAATACCGCTTCAACCACCTCGACATCGGCAAGATCGGGCCGTTTCCGCGCATCCTCGACATGGGGCAGTGCAACGACGCCTACTCCGCTATCCAGGTCGCGGTGGCGCTGTCGAAGGCCTTCAACTGCACCGTGAACGACCTGCCGCTGACGCTGGTGCTCTCCTGGTACGAGCAGAAGGCGGTGTGCATCCTGCTGACGTTGCTCGCGCTCGGAATCAAGAACATCCGCCTCGGCCCGTCCCTGCCGGCGTTTGTTTCGCCGACCGTGCTGAACGTGCTGGTCGAGCAGTTCGGCCTTACGCCCACCACGACCGCGGATGCGGATTTGGCGGCGATCCTGGGGAAGTAGAATTCAGGAGACAGAATTCAGCTTTTGTTGACGCCTGCCAACGTGTAACGGCCCCCCCCGGTGCGTTACCCGATTCTTGCGGTGTTTTACTTCCCCATGCTACCATAACTTCCTTTTTGCGGCGTTTACAGAGAACAGATTGTCGTGAGACGGTAGGCCGCAGCCGTCCCCGGCAAGGCCGGTTGCGGGTTTTGAGCCGGGGAGGTTCGCAGCGGCGGGACGCCGCTGCCACTTTGTTTGCGTAAAATCATTGAGAAAGGAATCGCGTCATGGAGAACATCGTCTTTAACGGCTGGAAGTGCGTGCGGCTGGCAAACAAGGAAGTCGAGGTCATGGTTACGTGCGATGTCGGACCGCGCATCATCCGGTTTGGCTACATCGGCGAGGCCAATTTGTTTGCCGAGATTCCGGGGCAGCAGGGTGGGCATGGCGAAGCGGAGTGGCAGTTGCGCGGCGGACACCGACTGTGGGTTGCGCCCGAGGCCAAGCCGTGGAGCTACGAACCGGACAACGAGACGTATGAAGCGGTGGAGACGATCGCCGGCGGCGTGCGCGTGCGGCAGAAGGCCGGGCCGGTCACACGCATCGCGAAACAGATGGACATCGTGCTGGATGCCGCCAGCAACACCGTCACCGTGAAGCACACGCTGACGAATAAGGGCGGCAAGCCGGTCGAGTGCGCGCCGTGGGCGCTGAGCGTGATGGGGCCGAACGGCCAGTCGATCATTCCGCTGCCCGCCAAAATTGCGCACACGGAGCGGCTGCTGGCCAACCAGAGCTGGAGCATCTGGGGATACACGGACTTCACGGATCCGCGCTGGACCATCGGCAGCAAATACCTGTTCTTCCGTCAGGATCCGAATCGCGGCCCGAACAAGCTGGGGCTTGCGCACCGCGAGAAGTGGGTCGCGTACCAGCGCGAGGCGTTTCTCTTCGTGAAATATTTCGAGCGGCTCGACGACCTGGCCTACCCGGACGGCGGCTGCAACTACGAGACTTTCTCAAACCAGGACATGCTCGAAATGGAGAGTCTGGGGCCGCTGACCACGCTGAAAAAAGGCGGCGCGATCACACACACGGAAACGTGGAAGCTCTTCCGCAATGTCCCGCGCTGCCAGACCGAGGCGGACGTGGACCGCCTGGTGCGGCCGCTGGTGTAGGGGGATCGTCTGCACTGCGAAGGACACACGGAATGCGAAGGTGTTTCGCGCGCGCATGATCTTTTCATTCGGCTGACTTCACTCCGCGCTGCTGGATGGCATATTCGTTCACCACCGAAAAAAGGTTGAAACCAGCCGATTTGCAAGGTACATTAAAAATATTGGGTAGAGGGGAATTTTATTTCCGTGCCGCAGCCGAAAGCGTGTGGGCGCATGTAGCGCCTTCAAGTAAGGCCGTATGCGCATATCCGACAATGCATCGCTGCCGACGGCAGCCAGGTACACCCGCCCGGCGGACGCACGACTCCTTTTGCTGATTGCGCTCGCATACGCCTTCTCGCTCAAACTGGCGCTGTTTTTCCCGGATGCGAAAGGCATTCTCGCCGCAGTCTGGCCTCCCGGCGGCATCGCGTTGGCGGTGTTGTTGCTCGCGCCGCGCCGACTGTGGCGGGCAATCCTCGCCGTCATTTTTGTCACCGGCGTTGGCGTCAACCTTCTGTCGGGCCGGCCGGTGTTTGCGAGCGTCGGGTTTATGGTGGCCGACGTGCTGGAATCGTGGGGCTGCGCGTGGCTGATGCGGTGGATCTGCGGAGAAGGCCGGGTGACGTTTGCGCGCGTCCGCGAAGTGCTGACGCTGGGTGTGTGTGCAACCGCCGTGAACAGCGTCACCGCGCTGATCGGCGCAGCCGTTGCGAATGTTTCAAACAGCGCGCCGTTCAAGGACTTCTACCTGACTTGGTGGATCGCCGACGGACTGGGAATTTTGCTCGTCACGCCCTTGCTCGTCGTTTGTGCCCAGTCTTGGCGACGCATCGCCGCCATGCGATGGCTGCGTCTGCTGGAGGCGGCGGCGCTTTGCCTGGTCTGGTGCGCGTGCACCTGGCTCGGTTTTCTCGGAACCACTGCGGACCTGCCGGTGATGCCGCGGCCGTATTGGATTTTCATGCCGCTGGTGTGGACGGCGCTGCGGTTTGGAATCGAGGGCACGACGTTGCTGCTGTCATTGCTGGCCGTGCTGGCCGTCGGCTTCACCGTGGCGGGCCGGGGCACGTTCCCTCTCGGCGGCGACAATCCGGTCGAACGCCTGCAAATGGTGCAGTTTTTTCTGGGAGCCGTCAGCCTGACCGGGTTGGTTCTGGCCGCCGCCGTGACCGAGCGCCGGCAGGCGGAGGCGGAACAGGAAAGGGCCAGGCGGAAACTGCAGAGCACGCTGACGGAACTTCAGGACATGCAGGCGCAGATGATTCAGCAGGCGCGATTGAGCACGCTGGGACAATTGGCTTCCGGCATTGCCCATGATTTCAACAACATCCTCATGCCGATTCTCGGGTACAGCGAATTACTGCTCTCCAGCCCCGCCATGCTGGACGACCGCGAAAAGGCGCTGGATGCGATCAAACGAATCAACTGCGCCGCCCTGGATGCCCGGCAGATCACCAGCCGGCTGCGATGGATTTACAGGCCCGACAAGGAGACGGCGCTCTCTCCGGTGGACACGAACGAGATTGTCCGGGACGCCATGGCGATGAGCCGGCCGCGCTGGGAGGAACTTTGCGCCAGCGGAATCCGCATTCATACCTCAACCAGACTGGAAGCCCGTGTGCCGGCACTGGGAGACGCGGCGCAACTGCGCGAAGCGTTGACGAATCTGATTTTCAACGCCCTGGAAGCCATGCCGCAAGGCGGCGAACTGATTCTTTCATCGACCGTAGAGCACGCGGACGTGGTTCTTGGCGTCACCGATACGGGAGTCGGCATGACGGATGAAGTGAAAGCACGTTGTCAGGAGGCTTTTTTCTCCAGCAAGAATACAGTCAAAGGCTCCGGACTCGGGCTGACCATCGTCGCCGGCATCGTGAGTCGGCACAAGGGCAAGCTGGAGATCGACAGTGCTCCCGGACGCGGAACGACCATCCGCCTGCGCGTGCCCTGTGCTCCGGACGGAGCGACAACCGCGAACCCCGGGCAAGGGACGGACCCCGAGCGCGCGGCCCCGGCGGGTTTGCGCATTCTGCTCGCGGATGACGACGGCGAAGTGCTGATTCTGCTCGAACAATTTCTGAAAAACGACGGCCATGCAATCGAAAAGGCGCAGAACGGTTGTGAAGCCATCGCAAAGATCCGCGACGGGACCTTCGATCTGGTGATCACAGACCGCTCCATGCCCGGGGCCAACGGGGATGAAGTGGCGCGTGCTACCCAGGCGCACACCCCAGATACGCCGGTGATTCTCCTGTCCGGGTTTGGGGATTTGATGAATGACGCCGGCGAATGTCCGCAGGGAGTGGTTCGGGTTTTGAGCAAGCCGATCTCACAACTGAACCTGCAACACGCCATACGGGAAGTCATGGCCTCGAAGGCCTGAGTGCGTTTGCTATTGCTCTTCATCACACAAAGCGCCTACTCTATATGCAAAGGCGCGTTTCTGCGCTTGCGGCAGTCGGGACTGACCGCCCTCTTGGTTGTCGCACGTGTTTTCTGGGAGGGCGGTTGATCGCACGCACCGCCGGCTTTCCCCATACGCGCTTACGAAACACCATACATGGCGCAACCGCGCCAGGAGCATCGTTTGAATTTCCAGTCGCTGGGGCTGAAGCCCGAATTAATCCGCGCCGTGACCGAGATGGGCTTCGAATCGCCGATGCCGATCCAGGAGCAAGCCATACCTGTGCTGCTGGCGGGCGACACCGACTTTGTCGGCCTGGCCCAGACCGGCACCGGCAAGACCGGCGCCTACGGTCTCTCGCTGCTGCAGCGCATCGATCCCGCGCGCCGCAAGCCGCAGGTTCTGCTGCTCTGCCCGACGCGCGAGTTGTGCCTCCAGATCACCAATGAACTGCGCCAGTTCGGCCGCTACCTCATCGGGTTTCGCGTGGTGGCGGTTTACGGCGGCGCCAGCATTACCACCCAGATTTCCGAGATCCGCCACGGCGTGCAGGTCGTGGTCGCCACGCCGGGGCGCCTGTGCGACTTGATGCGTCGCAAAACGCTCGATTTCACCGGCGTGACCGTCGCCGTGCTGGACGAAGCCGACGAGATGCTGAACATGGGGTTCCAGGAAGACCTCGATCTCATTCTCGACGCCCTGCCCGACACGGCCCGCACCTGGCTGTTCTCCGCCACCATGCCGCAGGGCGTGGCCACGATTGCGCGTAAATACCTGAACAAACCGGTTGAGATCACCATCGGCAAGCGCAACGAGGCCGCCGCCAACCTGGTTCACGTGGTTTATCTGCTGCAGCGCGCGCATCGTTACGTCGCACTCAAACGGCTGCTGGATTCTGAAACGGCCATGTTCGGGTTGGTTTTCCGGCGCACACGCCACGAAACGCAGGAACTGGCCGATGCGCTTACGCGCGATGGCTACCCGGCCGAGTCGCTCCACGGCGATCTGTCACAGGCCCAGCGCGACCACGTCATGAACAGCTTCCGCCGTCGGCAGATGAGTCTGCTCGTCGCGACGGATGTGGCGGCGCGCGGACTGGACGTCGACGACATCACGCACGTCATCCACTACGATTTGCCCGCCGATCTCGATGTCTACACCCATCGCAGCGGCCGCACGGCGCGCGCCGGAAAATCGGGGGTGTCGTGGGTCTTCGCCAGTCCTGCCGAGCGCTACCGCCTGGGGCTGCTGGAGCGGAAGCTGAAGATCGAATTCACGCTGGGCAAGGTGCCCGACGGCCGCGAGGCCTGCCGCCGCAAGCTGCTGGACATGGCCGTCCGGCTGGCGGCGACAGAGGTGCATCCGGCGGCGCTGGCAGAATTCCTGCCGCCCGTCGCCGCGGCGCTCGAATCGCTGAGCAAGGAGGATCTGGTGGCGCGCCTGGTGGCGTCCGAGATCAAACATTACCACGCGACGCACGGCACAAACACCGACGTCAATGCCTCGGCTGCCGCCCAAGCCACGTCCGCGCCGGGCGCGCGCCGCCCGTACGCCCCGGCGGCTGCTCGTCGCCAGCAGGATGACGGGCCCATGCGCCGCCTGGAAGTCGACATTGGCCATCGCGACCGCGCCAATGCCGGCGCCATCGTCCGGTTGGTCTGCGAAAGCGCCGACATTCCGTCCGCCATGATCGGCCGGATCACCATGGATCACAACGTCACCAGCTTTGAAGTGCAGGAACCCGTCGCGGCGCAGGTGATCGAAGGACTTCACACCGCGCTCTTTGACGGACGTCCCGTACGCGTGCGTGACGCGGCGAGCGGCGGCGGACCACGCGAACGCGACGACATCCGGAAGCACCGCCCCGCGCCGCACGGCCATTCGCCGCGCCAGCACGGACGGCGGGGACCAGCCTAGGATCCCTGTCTGAGCAACACCGCGTCGGAAATGCTTCGGCCATCGGCCAGTTTCGGCGTTTGGCGCGGACGCCACCCTTTGCGCCGGCCGTAAGCCGTGACCAGATATCCGCGGGTGAAGAACAGCAGGCAGTCGCATGCGCGCGCCACCCGGTAGAGTGCGATCCGCGACGGTGTCTCGCCGGACTCCGGTTGCCGACGATCGGCCCACTGGCGGACCATCTGCACCCCGAAACGGCAGTAGGTTCGCAGGCCCAGCCAGTCGAAGCCGGTCTTCAGCAAGTCGAATAGCGCGGCTTCCGAATAGCGTCCGCCAACACTTGTCACCTGGTGGCGGCGGTTGAGAAAATTCACAAGGCCCAGTGGCTTGGCATATTCCACGGTCAGGATCAGGAAGCCGGAGACCTTGAGTACGCGATGGCATTCGCGGATCAGCGCCGTGTCGGCGTTACGGTCGCCGGACAGGCTGCCCAGCGCCAGCACGACGACATCGAATTGCTTGTCCTCGAACGGCAACAGCGCCTCCGGGCCAAGGAGCGCCACATCCTCCGCCAGTTCCGCCGCGAGACGCGCGTGGTTTTCGCGGCCAATGGCGACGGAGGTCCAGTAGCCGCCGCAGCCCCGCAGCCGCTGACAGGCTGCCGGCGCGCGAAAGCCGACGTCGAGGCACGGCCGGTTTCCGATGCGGAACGAGGCCAGGATGCGCTGCACCGCATCCAGTTCAAGCTGGAGCGGCAGCGGGCAGCGGGTGTCCGGGTTACCCGCGTACAACGACGCGTCTGGCTGGTTGTTCATAGCGGAATCGTCCTCGACGGGCTTGCATCAGGGAACCTGATACTTTTGCGCAAACTCCGTCACTTCCGCGCGCACGCGCGCCTGCAGCGCAGTGTCGGTCGTGTTGGCGAGGATTTGTGCAATCCAGGCCGCGATGCGGCGCATCTCCGGTTCGCGCATGCCGCGCGTGGTGGCCGCGGCCGTGCCGATGCGGATGCCGGAGGTGACGAACGGGCTCTTGGTGTCGAACGGAATCGTGTTCTTGTTGCAGATGATGCCGGCATTGTCCAGCGCGGCCGAGGCTTCCTTGCCGGTCATCCCGCTGGCGGCGACATTGACCAGCATGAGGTGGTTGTCCGTGCCGCCGGATACCAGGCGGAATCCTTTGGCTGTCAGTTCGTCGGCGAGCGCGCGGCAGTTGGCCACGATCTGTGCGGCATAGGCTTTGAAGGCCGGCTGCATGGCTTCGAGGAAGCAGACCGCCTTGGCCGCGGTGGTGTGCTCCAGCGGCCCGCCCTGCAGGCCGGGGAAGACCGTCTTGTCGAGCGCTTGCGCGAACTGCGCCCGGCAGAGCACGAGGCCGCTGCGCGGGCCGCGCAGCGTCTTGTGCGTGGTGGATGTGACGAACTCGGCGTACGGCACCGGGCTCGGGTGCATGCCGCCGGCCACGAGACCGGCGATGTGCGCCATGTCCACCATCAGCATCGCCCCCACCTTGTCCGCGATCCGGCGGAAGCGCGGGAAGTCGAGGATGCGCGGATAGGCGCTGGCGCCGGCCACGATCAGCTTGGGCTTGCACTCGACGGCCTTGGCCTCGATCGCGTCGTAGTCCAGCATCTCGGTCTGTGCGGAAACCTGGTAGGGGACGATCTTGAACAGTTTGCCGGAGAAGTTGACCGGACTGCCGTGCGTGAGATGGCCGCCCTGGTCCAGGCTCATGGCCAGGATAGTGTCGCCGGGATTCAGCACGGAGAAATAGACGGCCATGTTGGCCGAACTGCCGCAGTGCGGCTGTACGTTGGCGTGCTCGGCGCCGAACAGCGCCTTGGCGCGCTCGATGGCCAGCGTCTCGACGGTATCGACGTGGCGGCAGCCGCCGTACCAGCGCTTGCCCGGATAGCCTTCGGCGTACTTGTTGGTGAGCACGCTCCCCTGCGCTTCGCGCACGGCGCGCGAGACGGTGTTCTCGGAGGCGATCAGGTTGATGGTGGTGTCCTCCTGGGCGATGTGCCCCACGATCGCGGCATGCACTTCGGGATCGGCCGACGCGAGCGTGGCGATCTCGGACAGACGGCCGGCGCGCTCGATCTTGGCCAGCCGGCGCACATGGCGCTCTTCGTTGGAGAACGCGGTGTCCAACCAGGTGGCCGCGATTTTGCAGGCATCCGCCGCCGGAATGGCGCACCCCGCCAGCACGAGCACGTTGGCGTTGTTGTGGCTGCGCGCCTTGACGGCCAGTTCCGGGGTCATGCAGATGGTGGCGCGGATGCCGGAGAAGCGGTTGGCGCAGATGGCCATGCCGTTGCCGGTGGTGCAGAGGAGGATGCCGTAGTCGGCCTTGCCTTCCACCACGGCTTCCGCCACTGCGATGGCATAGTCGGGATAATCCGACGGCGCGGAGGTGTGCGCGCCCAGGTCCAACACCTCAACCTTGCGGCCAACCAGGAACTTCTTCACGGCTTCCTTAAGGGTTACGCCGCCATGATCCGTGCCAACTGCAATTTTCATGATGCGCTCTTCTCCGGTGGGATGGGGCGGCCGGGTTGCGGTCGCTCAAAAGGCTTTTAACAATAGCACGCGGCGCGGGTACGGACAATTTCCAAAAATGTGTCGGCGAGGCATGCGGGATCAGAACCCTCCTGCCGCTGTCCCTTGCTGTCGGTACTCCAGGGCTGTCATGCCCGTGTGCTTGCGGAAGGCC
>Ga0118677_10008237_pt1 | contig 16791 bp, 19 predicted proteins | sample AliMusrvi5mmetaG_FD_86154 | JGI IMG/M metagenome (GOLD analysis project Ga0118677, IMG submission 86154) | reverse complement strand
GTCTGGCTGTCCAAACCTGGTTACAGTCTAACGGGATGATCACCATCTCTCAGGGACGGAAACTGTTACCCATTTTCCCATGACTTTTAGTCTCATAAATAGGGTTGCACTACACAAGTATCGCCGCTGTCCGTGTGTTTCCGCGTAAAGCCCCCCGGCACTTGCAACTTCGGAGAACTGAATGTAACAGGTTGTTCTGAACCCCGCGAAATTCTTCATGCACAGATGACTGACTAGTGATGACACAGCGCCCGTGCCAGTCTGGCGCATGAACATAAATGAACAGAATTACGCGGAAATATCGGTTTGTCCCCAGACAATGCAAAACATGCCTGAGTCATCCAGTGCGTATTTTATCACTGATGCAGAGGGTGACACAAAAAGAGCGGAGGTGGTGGGCGAAATAATGGAATATATCTGGATGCTGGCTGATAGGCACCTGACTTCGCGACAGAAAGCCATATTTCACCTTTTCTTTCAGTGCCGCCGTACTCAGGAAGAGATTGCCGGGATGCTGGATATTTCACAAGCAACGGTCAATCATCACCTGATAGGAAAGATGAAACGGGGCAAACCTGTAGGCGGGGCCATTCAAAAAATACGTAAAAGCATTCGCAAGGCGGCTGCGAAAGATGCAGGAAAACACACGAGTAATCCTCAGTTGATCGCCACGCTCAAGAATATGGTTGATCACCCCGTGACTCGCCGGAGCATGACCAGCCACCTCCACAACCTCAGCCGGAAAGTATTTTGAACTATTTTCGAGATCTATCCCGAAAAGTACCTATTTTTCTGCGTCTATACGGAAACATATATCGAAAGACCGAAAAAGGGAGTGCCGCATTGTGGGATGGTTTGATGCAAAACCTATGACTGAGAAGAGGGCCGTGGCGTATTACCGGCACTCGGCCCAGGACAAGCAAGAGTACAGCGTGGAGATTCAGCAGGAGCATGTGCGCAAGTTTGCCGCCGAGCATAATATTGAAATCATTAAGGAATTTGCCGACCGGGGCATAACCGGCGTTGTCGTCAAGGACAGGGACGCATTCAATGAGATGATCAAGGTCTATGTGGAAGGCGGCAAAGAGAAATTCGACTATGTACTGGTGTTTGACGTGTCGCGCTGGGGCAGATTCCAGGATGGCGACGAATCCGCCCATTACACCTGGCTCTGTTCTAGCCGTGGTATCAAAGTCATTTTCTCAAGCATGGGATTCCAGAAAGAAAATGACCTATTTTTCGGGGTCTACCTCAATTTCGAACGGTGGCGTGCCGCGAGATACAGCCAGGAACTGTCCGAAAAGGTCTGGAAAGGCTGTTCCAAGATCGCCTCCTACGGCTATTGGGCCGGAGGTATGGCTCCTTACGGAATGCATCGACTTCTTCTCGATGAGCAAAAGAAACCGGTACGAGTACTGACACGGGGGGAGCATAAGGCGATTCATAACCAACGGACAACGTTAACGCCCGGCGATGAGCGCGAAGTGGACACTATTCGAGAGATCTTCAAGCTCTTTGTGAATAGACACCGGCCGCCCGACGCCATTGCCGCAATGCTTAATCAGCGTCAAATCCCCTCTCCAGGGAAAAGTGCGTGGTCCCGGTCAGCGGTCTACGCGATCTTGAGAAACGAGATTTATGCCGGAACCATGGTATGGAACAAGACCTCCCAGAAACTGAACACGAAAAGCATTCATAATCTGCCGGCTGACTGGGTCCGGACCGAAGAGGCATTCCAGCCGATCGTGCCAATGCCACTTTTCGTCCAGGCACAACAGATCATTCACGAGAAGGAAGAAATACTGCGGCGCAAATACTCGGATGCCGACATGCTCTCCCGGCTCAACGAGTTGTACCGGCAGTACGGAACGATCAACCATGGTCTCATTGCTTCCAACGATGAGATGGTGTCACCTGCCCGCTATATCAGCCGTTTCCATTCGCTCAACATGGCCTACCAGGCAATGTTCGGAGAGGTTATCGCAAAGCGGAAAACCGAGATTGTCGAACAAGTACGAACCCTGGTCCATAAGGTGGACAGTCAGGATGATTTTATCGTCATCAACGGATACGCGAGCATGCACATCCAGCCCTGCGTGCCATTCCCCTGCGGCTACGAGGCCTACTGGGCATTCCGTCCCGATACTCGTGAAAAAGTGGATCTCACACTCGGGGTTCCCCTTTCGAACAACGGTGAATTTCAGATTCTTGGCTATGCGGTCTTTCCGCGTCTGATGACCTTCAAACCGGAAGTCAATATCCGGAGCACCACGGAGGATCGGTGGGACATGTATTCCTGGTCGCTTGCCGATGTATTGGCCAACTTTTCACAATAGGAGGAATAAAATGAAGAAAAGCTATGCAAGTATTGTTCCAATGTCCGAGCGGGTCTACGAGACCATTCCGCTGGATAAAATAGTCGTCATAAACCCGCGGAACAGGGAGGCGCGACAGTTCGAGGAAAACGTCCGGAGCATTGACGCCGTGGGGTTACTGCAACCCATTAAAGTCAACCGCCGAAATCTGGCGAAAACGCAAAAATATGAGCTGATTTGCGGGGAAGGTCGCTGTCTGGCCTGCAAAAAGCTCGGACACACGACAATTGAAGCCGAGGTAGTGGACTACGACGAAGAACGCGCGTATATCGAGTCCCTGGTGGAGAACATGGCCCGGGTCTCACCCGGAACCATGGCGTTTGCCCGAGAACTCAAGCGCATGCACGATGAGGGGGCACCGCTCGAAAAGATCGCGATCATCGCGTGCAAGCACCCGACCTACATCTCCAACTTTATCCAACTCGTTGAACAGGGCGAAGACCGGCTAATCAAAGGCGTGGAACAAGGACTCTTCTCCATGTCATTCGCGCTACAGGTTGCACAGTCCGACGACTCTCAAGTGCAGAACGTGTTGATGGATGCGTTCGACAGTGGCTTGATCAATTGCACCAATATGACAAACGTGCGCAAGATCATTGAGCTGCGCATCAACCATGGGAAACGTCCGGACAAACAGACTGGGCATTCAGCGTCAGCTTCGAATTATACGGTCAGGGACCTCACGAAGGATATTTCAAGAATAACCAAGGAAAAGGAGGGGTTTGTGCGTGAAACAACGACCAAGGAAAACAGGCTATTCACGATGCTCAACGCCTTGAAAACCCTCGCTGAAGATGAGCATTGGCTGACTTTGGCAAACCAGGCGGGCATTTCCGAACCACCGGCTCTTGAGGGAAACTACACAACCACAGCGCGGCAGTGAGCCGCAGGAAAGAAATATTATGACTATTGATGCCAAGACGTGCGGAATGGATATACCCATCGGGGATCTTGTCCCTTTGAATAAACGTGACGCCAATTTCAAGAACAGCCGTGGTTATCGCAGGCTATTGGCGACCATAACCGCCGTGGGTCTGATTGAACCGTTAGCGGTATATCCGGAGAACGGGCGTTACGTCATCCTGAACGGATTCATGAGATACAAGGTGTGCGAAGAACTCGGGGTTACCATGCTTCCCTGTCGGATCTATCAGGATAAGGATGCATACACCTTCAACCACATGGTGAACAATCTCTCCGGTTTCCAGGAAATGAGGATGTTGCGCAAGTCCCTCGACAAACTTGACGAGCAGACGGTGGCCGACGTCTTTGGCCTGAAATCCATCCGGTACCGCCTCGCCCCAACCTTGCTTAAACAGCTGCACCCGCAAGTCGCAAAGGCGTATGAGAACGAATCCATCGGCAGAAACTGCGTCAAGGAAATGACGTCTGTCTTACCGGATCGCCAGGTTGAAATCCTCAAGGAGATGAAGACAAAGCATAATTACAGCCTTGCCTTCCTTCGCGCCCTCATCTTGGGAACACCTGAACAACAGAAGAATCCGCATAGGTCCTTTCGGAAAGCCTGGTCAAAGGATCCCTCGAAGCGGAAATTACTCGTCGCACGACTGGATGAGGCGGCCCGGCAACATGATTTCTACAGCTCTTTGTACAGGCGGTACTCCACCGATCTTCTGAAAATGTGTTTCTACGTCAGGCAATTACTCACCAACCCCGGGCTTGCGGCCTACCTGGAAGGGAAACAACCCGACATATTCAGCAATCTGAAAAGCATCGTCTTTGAAACCCCAGGCTGAATACACCGATAGCAATCCCATGACCCCAGTATCCAAACCGCGGCGCCATGTACTGCCGGAATTCAATGACCTGAAGGCCGGGGCTCCTCTCAATGAGATAGCGGCGGCTCTTAAGCATGTTGCGATTCAATTGACCGATTCCGATAGGCTTGAGAAGGCTCTTCTTCGTGACGAAGCCATCCGAAAGTTGTCCGAAATTGGGATCAAGTCAGCCGCCAAAGTTGTGGATGCGGCCTTTGAGTCGGATGACATCACCCGGCTCTCTGACACCGATCAGGGGAGCGCTATGAGTTTTTGCGATCATGACCCATGGCCGGACGAGGTCTCCGGGAAACACCTTCTCACCGAAATCGCCCAACTCATCCGCCGTTACGTTGTTCTTCAACAGGAAGCTATTGATGCCATTTCCCTTTGGATTGTCTTTGCGCACGCGCATGAGGTGGCCCAAATATCTCCAATCCTCTGTCTGACGAGCCCCACCAAACGATGTGGCAAAACAACGCTCCTTCACCTTGTGGGTAGTCTTGTCCCCCGTCCCTTGTTCGCGGCCAACATCACGCCGGCGGCGATCTACCGGACAATTGAAAGGCACATCCCCAGTCTATTGGTGGATGAGGCCGATACGTTTGTCCGGGGGAATGAGGAACTGAGAGGCATTCTTAATTCCGGTCATTTACGCTCTGCCGCCATTGTGGTGAGAACAGCCAGAGGCGATTTTGAGCCGAGAACCTATAGGACCTGGTGCCCGAAGGTTGTGGCTCTGATCGGCAGGCTTTCCGATACAATCGAGGACCGCGCTATCATGATTCCCCTGAAGCGCTGCGTTTCAGGGGAAAAGCCGGAACGACTGCGGTTTGATTCCCTGGATCAATTGATTCCAGTTCAAAGAAGGGCTTTTCGATGGGCAAAAGACCATGCCACAGAATTGCAATATTCCGATCCCATCATCCCGGTTGAATTAGGTGACCGGGCTGCGGATAACTGGCGTCATATTCTTGCCATCGCTGATTTGGCGGGCGGTGACTGGCCCCGCCGGTCCAGAGTGGCGGCCGTCACCCTGTCAGGTTCGGGAGGCGACCGCGAAGAGAATGTCTGTGAATTGTTGCTCAGTGATATCAAAGACCTGTTTGAAAAGCGGCAAGCCGACCGGATGTCCAGCGAGGAGATTGTCCTGGCTCTGGCCGATATGTATGACCGGCCATGGCCTGAGTTCACACACAACAAGCCGATGACAAAGGCTAAACTTGCCCGCCTTCTGAAGCCTTTTGGTATCCATACAATGACTTTTCGCACAGGGCATGATTTGCGGAAGGGGTATAGCGCCCAAAGTTTTCATGACGCTTTTTCAAGATATGCACCCACGCTAAACGTAACACCGTAACAAGTGATCAATTCGACTAGTTGGAGCGCGAAACGTGGGAAGAGTTTTGGTTATTTGGGCGGTTTATGGGTCCGTTACGGATGACGCAAATGTTACGTTGTTACGTTTTCAGAGCCCCTCAGAGACAAGCTCTCGCTCCGGCCCCCCTTTACCACCTGTGTAGGAGCCTCCAAAGGACCCGGTTGCTGCCGCCACACTCCCTATCGTCCCAAGTAATAGGCCGATGGACTTCCCGTTCTTGAGTGTCTCGGTCTCTTTTGATTTGCCTGACCGTATGATTCTGGCTTTGCCCCGAACAGACCATCTCTTGCTATGCTCCCTCATGGCACTGGTTGTTGTGCGGCGCTGATCGCAGGTACTGCGCCGGAAAAGATGATGGCGGCAGCATCCACGAATCGCTCGATTACTCAATGCCATGACAGTGAATGCTTTTGGATTCAGCCGTTCGGTGATATTCATGCGGAATGACTTAGGGGAGTGCCTTCAGGGATCTGATTATACGGATTAGAGCATATTCATGTTGCTTGCTTCCATCCCACACCTCGGCAACAACCCTGCTCAGTTTTCTACTGAGTTGCTTTTTTGACTTACCTCTAACACGAATACCCACTTCAATCTTAGCATAATCGCAAAATTTTTTAAGATTTGGAGAAAGTCGCTGATATTCACCGTTCAAGAGACGACTTATCTGACTCTGATGAATGCCAAGTTTTTGCGACACCACTTCCTGTGTAGTACACGTGTTCTTCATGTAGGAACGAAGCGCAGGAGCGATTTCCGACATTTTTAAAGTAGGCTTCATTATGTATGCAATATGTAATTCCCACTTGCATATTTGCATACATGATGCAAGGATTCAACAAGAAATACGGACTCGCGTGACAGAGGAAGGAAGACTGAAGATGGCGCAGACAATGTATGCCCTTTTTGCAAATCAAGTTCGCGACTTGGTTTTACCCGACAGCGATGAACAAGTTATGCCTGGCATCAAGTGGGGGCACTTTGATGAATTCTTCACACCCGCATATTGGGCAACTCAAGCCTGGATGGCTGAACAGAATGGCACATATCGCAGTTACAAACTTGGAGAGACCTTAATCGAGGAGATTGCAGCCTGTTTGCTCGGGGGGTTTGGAATGGCATCAGAAATGGGTATGGCTGCGTTTAGGAGAATTCGCGATGCAGGCATACTGTCTTGTTGCACGACATCAGAAAAAACGATCTATGACCTATTGCGTGAGCCATTAAACATAAGCGGGCGACACTGCCACTACAGGTATCCTAAACAACGAAGCAAATACCTACATCGCGCCATAATGCGCTTAAACACTGAAGCGTCTGTCACCAGAAATGACACAGATTTTCGCAACTGGTTGTTGACTTTCCCGGGGATAGGCCCAAAGACAGCTTCTTGGATAACAAGAAACTGGCTGAACAGCCGTAGCGTTGCAGTGATTGATATCCACATTCACCGTGCAGGCCTCTTGATGGGAATTTTCAGCCCAGATCAAACACTTCCTAGATACTATTTTGAAATGGAGCAAAGTTACCTCATACTTGCCGAAGCCATCGGAGCGCATCCGGCAGTGCTGGACAACCTCATGTGGCAACATATGCGAAGGATGAACGGCATTGCACTGGAACAGGCACATACACGCGCTGTCGCCTGACCTGAGGAGTACTCCTTCCCCCAAATTATATAATACCGCGGTCACAATTGACGATCATGGCATGAAGTGATAGAAAACTTCATCTCTATCACAATATTTACCAAGGAGGCGGTTATGTCTGGTTCAGGCGGAAGTAGTTCCACCGGCACGGGAGGAATCCCTGGTCACTCAGAAATTGATTGCGCGATGATCGCAGAGAAGACGATTCTGAACTCTCCTGACCCTGATGTCCTTAAAGATCTGCGCAAAAACGATGTACTTATAGTCACCCTGAAAGTTCGCAATGGCCAAAATATACTTGTCGCTGAAACCCAAGATGGACGAACTGCCGGGTCGCTAACACTTCCTCTATTGCCTCGAATCCTCGAATGCATGGGGCAAGCCTTTGAGTATGTCGCTATTGTCACCGATATTTTAGGCGGTCGTTGCATTGTCATAATTCAACCAAAGGCCAGGCCGACATGATCATTGCAGGCGGGTGTTACCTTGAACATTGTGATGAGCCATATTGGCATGAGCTCTATGGATCCGGAGTAAGGGCGGCAGCATGCATTGGGGCTCTGACAAAAGATGTTAAGTTGATAACCTATGCATGTAAAGATGACCTTTCATCTTTGGCAGCAACGGCATCCACCTTCGGCTTTGAAGTGGAATCCACTCACATAAACCATCGCACGAGTTTTCATTACACCCATGGTCTTTGCACTCCCCTGATCACGCCTCACCCCCTTCAGATAGAAAGGCCCGCCAGCCTATTAGTGAATACAGGGGACATTCTCCTGCGATTCGGCTTTATTGAAGGTGATGCGATTGTCCACAGTGATAGCGTAGTTTATGATCCGCAATCAGCTTATGCCCCTCGTCCTTTCTGGGAGAATGGATCCACGGCCAAGCGCCTGGCGATCGTGGCTAATCGAGCTGAGGCAAAGGCTTTGACGGGCTGTGACAACGAAGATGAAATGTTGAAATCACTGCTGACCGGGAAAAATGTTGAAGTAGTCATCATCAAGCTTGGCCCGAGCGGTGCTCTCGTAGCGACCCAATCTGATCGGGTGACCATCCCGGCGTACGAGACTGATTTTGTGTGGCCAATTGGGTCTGGAGATGTTTTCAGTACATTCTTCACCTACTACTGGGCAGAGAAAGCGATAGCTCCTGCCAATGCTGCCGACAAAGCCTCTAAAGCTGCTGCATATTATTGCAATAGTGGCGCATTGCCAATTCCTGTTGAGTTCGAAACAACTTTTAACTTTCCACCGGTCGGCAGACGAACTCTGCTTTCAGATAAAACGATCTATCTTGCCGGACCATTCTTCACAATGGCACAACGCTGGCTCATAAGAGAATCTCTTGTCCATCTCCGGACACCAGGAATCTCTGTTTTTTCACCTTTTCACGAAGTCGGGATCGGCACAGCACAGGAGGTTTATACTCCTGACATTGTTGGCCTTGAAAAAAGCAGTGTTGTGTTTGCCTGTTTGGATGGCCTTGACTCCGGAACACTCTTCGAAATCGGATAACTTCTTATCCAGCAACCACCGCACAACTTGGTTGTATTCACGTTGATTGAGTGGTTCGTGATCTGAGTCGCCGCCCAAATGCCCGCACAGCATCAATATTGTTTTTGCATCTTCACTCATCATATTCATGCTACACCTCAATCCATGCGCGGCGAGTTTAAGGCTAATGCGAGGGGGAATACAGCAGAACAGCCGGCTTTTCGAAGGACCGCAGCTGCCACGGTAAATGTCCATCTCGAGTCTGCCATATCGTCAATCAGTAAACAAGGGCCTGTGGGTACGGCGGCAGGATCCACGGCGAATACGCCATCCAAATTGTGAGCCTGCTGGAAACTGTTTTGCATTTCCTTTTGTGGCGGATTTGCTTTCGCCTTGCGAATACATTCATGGAAAGGAAGTCCCAAAGCGGCTGCGAGCCGTCGAGCAAACCCTGGAACCAACTCAGGCCGATTCAAGGATGGTATACTGGCGACCCACTCAGGAGCAGGCGTCGGTTTCCATTCCCTTATCATATCCTTACAGGCGCCGACCAGTTCATCGTTGAAGAAACCATGCTCATATTTGCCTTCAGCTACCATACGTCCCCACCCCGCATCCCGCCAGAGGCATAGAGCTCGCCCTTCCTGTGCGCTAAGGGTATCACCGATGCGGCCAGAGAATCCGTATATCGGCATTGCCCCGCCACTCGGCCATAGCTTGCGAGGGGGTAGTGGTTGGTAACTTCTTCGCAGGAAAATAGCCGCGCGATTCGCTAAGTCACAGTCATAATCAGGAGAAAGCAAGGGCTGGCCTTTGCATCCTGCACATTTTCCACAGCGCCCTGCTTGAGGGTCGTCCAAGGCGCGCGATAGGAATTCCATGAGACATCCATCATAAGCCATGTAGGCATTCATGTCGGTTTGCTCTTGTCTTCGGATCCCGGTGATCGTTTCCACATGTGCCTGATCAATTCTGTAGTTCTGGGCGGCTGCAGTTACATTCCACTTAGCCCCAATCTTTGTGATGGGTGATGGCATTTCCACAGAGAGGAACTTGAGGGTCTTTTCCACCTGTGATTTCCGAAGGTTTAATCTCGATTCTAACTCCGAAACAGACATCCCTCCCTCAACTTCCTCGAGTTTGCGAATGATGATGTCTACATGTCTCTGGGGTGGAAATGCGTTACCGATGAAGTAATCGGCTACGGGATATAAGAAACGCCTCTTGCTGCTGACAGATGGTCATGGTGGGGACTTTATTCGGACAGGTCAGCGCCTGCGTGGGGCAGGTGTCTTGATTGACATTATCGGGATTGCCGGCGATCCGAGCGCGGTTGCGGAGGAAGACCTCAAGAAGGTCGCGTCAGTAGTTAATGGCGCAAGCCGGTATCGGTTCATCAAAAATCGGGCGGAGCTTCTCCAGCATTTCAAGACCATTGCCAACGATCTGCGACAGGTGAAGTAGAATGAGTAGCAAAGGTGCCATAATGAGCGAGCGGGAGGCCAGGGATCTCCTTGGCCTCCCCAAAAACGGGCGCTTGGACAAGGGGTCCATAGACACCCAGTTTCTCAAGGTATTCCGCGCACAGCAGGCGAAGCTTAATAGCATTTGCAATGCTGCGGAGCGCAAGAAAGAATGGGAAATCCAAGTTCTTATTAAAGAGGCACACAAGGTATGCCTCAGCAATATCGGAAACACGCCTGCGCCAACGGCAGCAAAGAATCCTGCCTCCGCCAAGAGCGCCGTAGCGCCTGCAACCGCCAAGTGGACCGGGAAACCACATACGGCATCCACGCCGAAGCGGCCACGCCATGTCAGTAATGGGAGTGTCGCTACTGCTGGCAAGAAACTCGGAGAAGTATTCGTCCATTTGTGGTTGGCCATAAAGAACCTGATCGGGTTTATCGTGTCGGTCCCAGCCGCATGTGTGGAGGTTAAGGATTTCATCTCCGACATTCTGGATCAGATAAAGGTTGTCGGGATTCCTAAGTTTGTTGTCGTTCTGTTACTTATCGTAGGTTTGATGCCTATCATGAGTGGATGCGCGCATGTGGTTCACCAAGTAGCTATGAGTTTTGTGCCGATCATCGATGGACTTACGCGATTTTTCCATAACGTAGCTGCATTATTCAAATAGGAGACGATCATGATCATAACAATGCTTCTGAATTTCTTGGTGCTCTCAGCCATATGTGTCGGCTGCGACCACGTGATGACGCCTGTTATATCCCGGTGTCAGGCATCGATATCGCGGACAGACGTAGCTTGGATCCTCTGCTTGGTCATCGCTGTTATCGCATTTCTGGCAAGAGGTGTCGCAGGACTTCTTGATGTTTCTCTTTTGGGACTTATTGGGCCGGCCTACGTTAACCTGACAGGTACGACAATGGGTCCGATTAGCATGAAGGAACTGACATGCCAAAGCTGGGAGATCTTAAAACAAGCCGTAAAGCGGTTGTTTGGCATCAAATGAAGTGGTCTTCAGAAACGAGGGGGCAACATCGAGTTGAATTGCATCAGCTGGTCCTGGGAATGAGACTTCTAATGAACGCTGTCACAGAAAAAATGGTGATGACCGCTCTAGAAATGGATCTAAGCATTTCCAGTGAGCAGCGTACCCTGGCCATGCGCATATTAAAGCACGGCGTCGGGGTTATGCCGCCGGTGCGCGCCTCTCAATCGGCAGAGCTTTCCCCGCGGCTTTTAACCAAGGCAGGGGCCAAGCCATATCTCAGGCGCCATGAGGCCGCAAAGTATCTTGGTTGCAGCGTCAGACAGATTGATCAGATGAAGCACGATGGCGATCTACCGTTTCATCAACTTGGGCGCCGCCTGATCGTGTTTAAGTGCGATGATCTTGACAAGCTCATGAAAGACCACAGGATCTCCCTCGACGACGAACCGCTTGGTCAGTGATCAAAAATCGGGAGCGAGTCATTACTGTTGTTTTGGAGGAAGAATACCCCAAAACTTATCCGCATCCTGACGTGTCACCAGATCGCGATAATGGTTAAAAAGCACATCAGTCCGCATATGCCCCATCTGTAGGGACGTTAATGCGGCATTGTCATGCTTGGCCAGATGGTAACTGCCGAAGGAGTGACGAAGAATGTCTGGTTCCCAGTCTATTCCGGCCTCCTTTTTGACGTAATCAAAGTACTTACGAGAAGAGGAAATGAGACCTTCTTCCTGCTTGTGGGGCGAAAGCCAGGCCACCAAATTCTCTGAAATGTCGACATACCGCATACGGCGCTTCTTAGCTGTTTCCGGAACCACCCGGATTCGGCGCGCATTCAAATCAACGCATGACCAATCAAGCTTTCGGAGTTCGGTAGGGCGTATCCCGGCAAATATGGCGATGGCAAAATAGGGAACCATTTCGGGTGACTTGTTGTGGGCGGTAAGCATCAGCTTTTCTGCGGCCGCCGTTGTGAGAATTGAGGGGATCTTCTCGTCAATCGAGGGCTTCTCTATGGCGGTGGCCGGATTGATTCGGCATACCCCACGCTTGATCCCGAAATTGAAGAAATTCTGAAAGACCTGCCTGAAGTTCAGGCGGTGTATCCCCTTTGCCGAGCGCGCATTAAGCCATCGTTCCAGATCAAGCGCCGTGATCTCATTGACGGGGGTGTCCTGGAAATCGCGCGATAACATACCCAGGCGAGCCCGCATATCACGGATGCTGTCAGGGCGGCGGCCGGCGGCAATCTTCGTCTGAACAAAATCCTCGACGAGTTCAGCGACTGTTCGTTTGTTGTCGGGGAGAACCGTGTGTTCGGCGAAGAACTTCGCAGCCTCGGTGAGGGTGGCTCCGCCCCTCAAAATGCCGAGAGCCATGATAGCATCCCGAAGATGCTCGTTGGACAGCTTTGCGGCGTCCTCGCCGATCTTTCGCTCAAGGACCACTTGGCGTCCCGCCCATCGGGCCTGATCCTTCCGGTGCTGGCGGATGAACTTTTGTGCCTTGGCCTCACTGGCAAAGGTTTTGCGCTCCCGTTTCCCGGCCTGGGTAACGCCGAGGTCCACGACCCATCGCTTGTAATCGTGCCCCTTGACTATCACGGTTTCTTGTCTTATCTTGAACGCATTATGTGTTGCGGTTGTCATGTTAATAGTGGTCATGAACTCTCCCTGCTTTCGACTGGGGAAGTTTGGCATAAACACGACATAAACTTCAACTTAAATTTTTCAAAATCAGGCGTAAACGCTTAATTTTGAGTCACTTGGAGAGGTGGCTGAGTGGTCGAAAGCAGCGGTTTGCTAAACCGCCGTACTGGTAACAACCGGTACCGAGGGTTCGAATCCCTCCCTCTCCGCCATTTCAGCCATGAAACTCAACGTTTCGGCTTATTTCCCAATAGAATCAAGGATTTTCCTAAGGAATTCCATAAAATTTGAAATATTACAATCCCATAGAATCCCCTTTAAATACCCAACTAGTCCCAACAGATTTCACCTAATTTTCACCTACCTGAGAGATTGAGTGGAAGGCTGAGTGGATTTGAGCCAGCATAATTACGGCTTGAGCGACGGGGCCGCCGGTGACATTGCATCAAGCTTGGACATGGCTGATTGCCCCTCTTCAAGTGAATAAGGGGCATATATCATCGTCTCCCTTATGTCAGCATGCCGCAGGATTCCCATGATTGTCTCCAGTGGCACCCCAAAGTCCTTGCGAAGACGTCTACCCAAGGTATGCCGTAAATCGTGGATCCTCAGGCGACCACCAATACCAGCCAGCTTCTGGGCTTTCTTCAGCAGTGGGAGCAATTTCATACGGCAAGGCCCGCCATCAGAGTGTGCAAAGATGAAGTTAGTCGTCTTCTGCACCAGCATCCTTTCCAGTAAATTCCTGACGGCTGCACACATAGGCACCGCCCCATTAGTGCCCTTGGGTCTCCAGGTGTATGATCTTTTTGCCACGATATTCAGGCTGGTTAAGTCAACCTCCCCTACCTTGATAGACAACATCTCCGCCTTGCCACGGATGTGAAGCCTCCCTGCAAATGCCTCAACATCATCATCCGTGAATAAGGGATCATCTGGAGATTTACCCGCCATCAGCTTTTTTATGGGAGCAATGATTAACGGCGGGATAGGGACAATCCGTGTCTCCTCCACAAACTTCTCCTTGATATGGATCAGTCCGTCCTTCCAATCAATGTCACTCCATTCAAGCGTAGAAAGCTCATCCTCACGAAGGCCAGTCTTAACCAGGAATAATACAATATTATGAAAACACATCCCTCCTGAATCGGTTCCATCCCTATCCAGTTCCTTTGCGGCAAGTAACAGTGCGTCCTCCTCCTCAATTGTCAGAGGGTGGTGAACAGCTCTGACCTCATGGATTGTAGGTTTGGGAGGGTGGATGTCTGAGAATGGATTTTTCCTTATAAGATCACGGCGGACAGCCTCATCAAAAAGCTGAAACAAGGTCTCCCTGTCAAAAAGCACCGTCTTCTTGGCTGCCCCCTTCCTCATTGCTCTCGTAAACTTCTTCTGACCGTTCCCCATCAGTGGCGTTGACACACGGTGGGCCAAATAGTCAGAGGCAATATCGTATCCAATTACACCAAGTAACGGGGCCTTCAATTTCCTGACCTTCTCAAGATATCCGACAAAGTTTTCAGCAACCGACCTGTAGCGGGCAAGGCTCTTGGGCCTGACTTCCGTCGCCTTCTTCTTCAACCAGACATCACGGGCAAATTCAGCAACGGTCATTTCCCGTCTGGAACGTTCAGCCACAGGATTACGCCCCTCCTCAAGATCCAGATTGTAACGGGAGGCTTTGCGGATTGCATCACCCTCAGGCATCGTACCCCACACCTCAATAACACGATGGCTACCAACCATACGCCTATAGCGAAAGGAATATTCCCGTCGGTATAGCCCCTTTGGCCACGACGGTTCATGCTCATCCTTAAAACTTGTATTCTCACTGGTCATATAGACTTTAAAGCCATGCGACGCCGTCTATCACCTTTGCCTCGTTGTTTTACCCAGTTTATAAGCTCATCCCTCAAAACCTTCCGCTGGATACGCCCGCCTGCATCCGCAATGAAATCCGGGAGACTTCCCATGACACTTCCGCTCTTCACAGATGATGTTTTCAAATCTCTTTGTGCTGATTCACACCTATCTCTTGCCACATGCCATGCTCTCGGACTCCGGCGGCTGTCCTTCCTGTCTCGGGCTTTGCTAATGCCCCCCTGCCACCTCGCAGCAGCGGAACGGCCCCTATTTATCGGTCAGACTTTCCTAGTCTTCAGGTACGTTCACACCCTCGACCACCGCTCCTAATGTGCTCACGGAGCTGAATCGCTTCAGGAGAGTGCGGCTCCCCTTACGGCCTGCGGCATTCCCTGTGTATGCTTAACCTCCTTTGTTCATGACCTCCCGGCCATTCCGCCGAAGGTCCAACACTCGGTACATGGCGGGGAGTTTAGCCCACCATGACAGGGACTTTCACCCTGCTAGATAGGTGCGCCAGCGTGGCGCACGAACGATTTCCTCTTGGTGCTCGCTCATGCCGTATAGAACAACAGCCATCGAGGTCTGGAGCCAAACGAATGTGTCTGTTCAAGTCTATGAGCGGCATACCTCACAACTCAGGTTCACCAAGGATTCAAGCGGCTGGCATATGGAGGAGATCAGGGGACACATTGACTGGTTGCCGGGAGGGGAACCATTCTTCTCTTTTCATTAAGAAGTGAATTCTATGGCCTATCACCTTGACAATCCCCGGTGGAGGAGGAGAATCCGAGTCGAAAACATGAAGACTAAACTCTTAAAATCGGCGTTGCGGGTTCTGGGCACAGTGGCCGTTGTGGTCATCATGGCCTGGATCCTCGTCGCCCAACCATCCTGCCACCGCAATCACCCCTCCGCGATTAAGGCTGATCCGGCGAAGTTGCGGGAGCATGTCGAAGCACTGTCGCAACGTTTCTTCCCCCGTGACTGGCAGCACAGGGAAAATCTTGACCGATGTGCCGACTATATTGCCCAGCATTTCAGGCAGGCGGGAGCCACCGTTGAATTCCAGACATTTGATGTGGGTAAAAAACAATACCGGAATGTCATCGGAAGGTTCACCGTAGGGAAAGGGCAGAGGATCATTGTCGGGGCACACTATGATTCCTGTGGGGAGGAACCAGGGGCGGATGACAACGCCAGTGGCATCGCCTCCCTGATCGAACTGGCATATCTATTCGGACGAAGTACCCCGTCCAGCCCAGTTGAGTTGGTGGCCTATGTTCTTGAGGAGCCGCCTTTCTTCCAGTCCGCGATGATGGGCAGTGCCATTCATGCCAAAAGCATTGCCGGCGACAAGGCTGGCGTCAGGGGGGTCATCGTGCTTGAGATGGTAGGCTTCTTCAGTGATGAGTGGGGCTCACAATCCTACCCTGCCCCGCTGCTCCGTTTAATTTACCCAAGCAGAGCGGACTTCATCGGGGTGGTGGGCCGTTGGGATCAGGGTGACTGGATCAAAACCGTAAAAACAGGTATGAAGGGGGCTTCCGCCCTTCCCGTTTATTCCATACGTGCACCAGCAATACTTCCTGGCGTGGACTTTTCCGACCATGCCAGCTATTGGCCATACGGCATCAAGGCGGTCATGGTCACCGACACGGCATTCTACAGAAACAAAACCTATCACAAGTCAGGTGACACTCCTGACCGGCTGGATTTCAACCGCATGGCAAAGGTTGTCGTCTCAGTGTTTGAGGCTATAAGATCCATGTGATTAGACGTGGAACTGAAAAAGCACCATGACCACCCTTACCAGAGTCACCTACCTTCACGAAGCGGACATGCTGTGCATGCGGCTTGAGGCTGAAGGGATCAAGACGTTCATTCCTGATCAAAACACAACCTCCATACAACCATTCTATTCCGATGCCATGGGAGGAGTCCGTATCCAGGTTAACCGGACTTTCGCTATTCGCGGCGAAAAATGATGTAAGTCCTTGAAAATCAACGCAACCTTTCTGAAAGTCTGTAGCCACTATGGTATTTCGACAGTTCCGGCTGATGTAATTTTCGGTGGGGATTGCGGCGGCAATTTCCATTTCAGGGCATTGATGACAAGCTGCTGATCGGGTTCGGGTT
>Ga0118677_10008236_pt1 | contig 16794 bp, 13 predicted proteins | sample AliMusrvi5mmetaG_FD_86154 | JGI IMG/M metagenome (GOLD analysis project Ga0118677, IMG submission 86154) | reverse complement strand
CTCTCCATCCCCTCCCCCACCTTTGCCTCCGACGCCTGATCAGGATCAGCAAAAAAAGACGTCTCCTCAACCAAGTGTCACCCCTGAGCCGTTGGAGAAACCCAGCAAAACCTTTTCCGAGAAAGTAGCCGACTCCACTCCGCCACCCCGCAATAACATCCAACTACTCCAGCCTCCGCCGCCTGTCAGGACATCAACTGATGTCAACCAGGCAAAAAATCTCGCTACCCACTCACAGCAATCGATGATATCCGCTGTTTCCAATCCCGGCGCCGCTGGAGCCCGAAAGGGATACCAGCCCGAAACCAGGCAAACTGTTATTCAAGGAAACATTTCCAATCGTGGAAAGTCCTCCTTTGAGGCCGAGGCGACTCCAATCGGACGCTACAAGAAGGCTCTGGCTGATGCGATCGGTTCTAGATGGTATTACTACGTGAACGAGCGCATGGGGTTGCTCAGCATCGGCAGCGTGAGTATCACATTCAAGGTGAACGCGAGAGGGAAGGTAACCAACCTTCATGTTGTCTCTAGTAATTCTAATGAGTCTTTGACTGATTGCAGCATCAGGTCAATTATGGATGCAAAGTTTCCACCTATACCTCCCGAAGTGGCTCCAACGCTTCAGAACGGCAGTCTTGATATCGATTTCAGTTTTACCATCTACTGATTAAACATGCATTTTCAGTCGCTCCTCTCTGCTGATACCTCGGCCATACTCGAATTCTTCGTCAAAGGAGGGTTCTTCATGGCCGTTCTTTTGGTCCTCTCTGTATTTTCGCTAGCTGTCATGCTTCAAAGGGCGATGGTTCTTCGGATGGACCGCTCACTCCCAATGACAGTTGAGGAAGCAGTACGATCCTATAAGGGAGGTGACTCAGTTGAGAGTCTGAAGGTTTCTCTCGAAAAGTCACCCTCTCCTCTTTCCCGCGTCCTTTTGTGCGTTCTGCAACACAGGGACTGGCCACGCACCGACGCATTGGATGCAATCCAGATGAGGGCCCGCCATGAGATCGCTCGTATGGAGTCAGGACTCGTCTTTCTAGAAATCACCACTGGCATTTCACCCCTGCTTGGACTCCTAGGAACTCTCTCTGGACTTGTTGGCATCTTCGGTAATATAGGTGCTCATGGAGATCCACAGATGGTAGCAAATGGTATCTCCGAGGCCTTGAATTGCACCATCGTCGGGCTAGGTGTGGCGGTACCCAACCTAGTCGCATACAATTATTTTACGCGACGGGTAGAGGTAGTCTCTATCGGACTTGAGTCGCTGAGTACCGATCTGATGACCAAGCTCTCGATTGGAAGGACCCAGAAGTGACGCGCTGCAGGATGGGGTGGATTACGATCGAGGAGATCTCATTTTCTACGCTGAAAATTAGACCATCGAGGAGCGTGACAAGACGTCTCAGTCAGTGAACCCAGTCGTCCAAAAGTTACTCTTCTGATTTGGTAAGTTTTGTTAGAACGGAAAAATCTTCCAGCGTCGAAATATCACCCGTCAGGGATTGACCTCCTGCCACTTGCTTGAGTAAACGGCGCATGATTTTTCCTGAACGGGTCTTAGGGAGTGTCTCGGCAAAGCGAATCTCATCAGGTCGAGCAATTGGACCGATCATGTCGGCAACACGTTTGCGGAGTTCTTCCTTGAGAGCTAAATTTGGCTGATGTCCTTGTCTAAGTGTGACAAAGGCCACAACTCCCTGCCCTTTGATATCGTCATGCCGACCGACGACTGCGGCTTCAGCCACGGCTGGATGACTGTCGATGGCACTTTCCAACTCCGAAGTGCCGAGACGGTGACCGGCAACGTTGAGGACATCATCGATCCTACCCACTATCCAGAAGTTACCCTGCTTGTCTCTCCTAGCACCGTCACCTGTGAAATAGGCCCCCTTGACTTCGCTCCAGTACTGATGACGATAGCGCTTTTTATCACCCCAGATTCCTCGAAGCATAGAGGGCCAAGGTTTTCGGATAACGAGCTTGCCCCCTTGTCCGTGCGGGACCTCATGACCATCGTCATCGACAATAGCAGCATCAACTCCGAAAAAGGGAAGCGTGGCCGTTCCTGGCTTGCATGGGGTAGCACCCGGTAATGGGGAGATCATGTGGGCACCTGTCTCGGTCTGCCACCAAGTATCGACAATCGGACAACGCTCGTAACCGATATGTCTGTGGTACCACATCCACGCTTCGGGATTAATCGGTTCTCCGACCGTTCCAAGCAGACGAAGGGAGGAAAGATCATGTCTGCGAGGGTGCTCGTCCCCCCACCTCATGAATGCCCGAATAGCCGTGGGGGCGGTGTAGAAGATGGTGACTCCATAGTCTTCGATGATCTTCCAGAACCGGTCGGGCTCAGGCCAGTTTGGAGCACCCTCATACATAAGACATGTCGCCCCATTGGATAGTGGACCGTAAACAAGGTAACTGTGGCCGGTTATCCAGCCAATATCTGCAGTACACCAATAAACGTCTTCCTCCCGGAGATCGAAAACATACTTGGTACTGGTGTAGGTTCCGACCAAATAGCCGCCTGTAGTGTGGAGGATACCCTTTGGTTTACCGGTCGATCCGCTAGTGTAGAGGATGAATAAGGGATGCTCACTCTCTAGATTCTCAGCAGGGCAGACAGCGCCGACATATTCCATTTCGCGGTGCCACCATACGTCACGACCCTCCTCTATATGAATCTCTTGGTTAGTGCGCCGGAAGACGATCACCTTCTTGACAGTGCGCGTCTTACCAAGGGCATGATCAACATTTTGCTTTAGCGTAACGATCTGGCCACGGCGATATCCACCATCGGCTGTGACAACTACTTTTGCGCCACTATCGGCAATACGATCCTTTATACTTTCCGCGCTAAAACCCGCAAAGACAACGGTATGGATCGCACCTATACGGGCACATGCAAGCATGGCGATCGCAGCTTCGGGAATGAGGGGCATATAGATAAGAACCCGATCTCCCTTTTGTATATTATTCCGCTTGAGGACATTGGCAAATTTGCAAACTTCGCGATGAAGTTGGTGATAGGTCAATACTCGCTTTTCACCCGGCTCGCCCTCCCAAATGATTGCTGCCTTGTTTGCGCGAGCTGTACTAAGATGACGGTCCAGACAGTTTGCAGATGCATTGATTTTTCCGCCGACGAACCATTTTGCATTCGGAGCCTTCCAATCCAGTACCTTAGTCCATTTTTTAAACCACTGAAGTTCCCCTGCTTCTCGTTTCCAGAATCGATCAGGATTGGAAAGCGACTCAGCGTAGAGTTCTCGATACTTGGACATACTACCGATTCGCGCTTTTTTGGAAAAACCTGACGATGGCTTAAAGATACGGTTCTCGACGAGGTGGGATTCAATATTGGATTGCATCTGGGGTTTAGGAGGAATGGGAAAGACGGATCAATCTCAAGAAGAACGAGTGAATCAAACTATGTGACAAGAAGAAAGGAAAGAGGCTTAGTCGTTCCGTTGGTACTCTTGATTTGAACTGGTGACTGCCGATGGATGATCCTCCAAATCAGAACCAATGGTTGAGATATTAAAACAAAATCTCTGGTGATATCGTCCGCCATAATGAAGTCGGCAGCAGTTTAGACACGCTACTTTAGAGCGTGGTCGACGAACTCTCTCGTGACAAGCACCGCAAGCAGGACAGCGTAAACGATAGCGAGGCTTCATCTTACGTCGTTTGAACGGAAGCTGATGTGTCCGTTCTTCACCAGGTATGCCGAGATCTCGGCATGCCTCCAACCATTCCGATCCATGGGGAGCTAGACGGCGGAGTCTGTTCCTCCGATGTGCCAGAAGATGAGCTAATTCGTGGAGCAGCGTCCTCTCGACCTCCTTCCTTGAGATATCAAGAAGGGAGGGGTTGAGCCAGATCTCCCATCTCGTTGGAATGGCCACACCCGCCGACGTTCTCATCCTTGAATTCCATCCTACTGTAACGACTTGTGATAGGGCATAATCATGGCGTTCAACTGCTTTACGTGCAATATGTTCCAGTTCAATATCACGTGTTTTGTGTGAATTGTTTACCTTCGCCAAGCCGTTGGTGATTTTTGGGCTCAACATCTTTTCGGCCCCTAGGATCAGAGTCATTCGCTGAAATAGGGACTTCATTTTCTACGCTGTCGGGCAAGGACTCGTTGAAGTGCGTTCACAGTGGCATCGATTTCGTCACTCGTAGTGGAACGACCAAGCGAAAAACGAACTGTAGCCTGAGCTAAGTCTGGGGGAACTCCCATTGCAAGAAGGACATGGGAGGAGCGAATAGATCCCACCATACAGGCTGAACCGCTAGAGGCGCAGATGCCTTCCAAATCAAGCCCCATGAGCAAGGTTTCGCCATCGCAACCTGGAAAACTAACGTTGAGCGTGTTTGAAAGGACCGAGACCCCGTTAGAATTAAGAACTGCAGAAGGATCAATGCGATTGATTCCAAGCCAGAGCCGGTTTCGGAGATGATCTTGACGGAGCGACTCTGGTTTCCCGGTCGTTTCTAACTCCCTAAACGCCACCTCGGCGGCGGCGGCCATTCCTGCAATGGCGGCCACATTTTCAGTGCCGGGACGACGCTCGTTCTCGTGAATCCCCCCATGTTGTATGGCATCAATAGTAACACCCGATCGAAGCCAGAGAAATCCTGCGCCGGGAGGTCCGTAAAATTTGTGAGCTGCAGCGGAGAGAGCATCTACTCCAAGATCCCTAGGCTGACAGGTGATTTTTCCGAATGCCTGAATGGCATCAGTATGAAAGAGCACCCCTCTCTCCCTAGCAAGAGTTGCGAGTTCTGCGACATTTTGTATGATACCGGTCTCGTTGTTGGCAATCATCACAGATGTTAGGAGAGTTTCGGAGCACATCGCCGCGAGTAATGAGTCGGCAGCAATCATCCCTTTGGCATCAACAGGTAGCTCCACGAGCCCAAATCCCTCACGGCTGGCAAGCGAGCGCATAGTGTGGAGCACAGCGTGATGCTCGGAGGCTGCAGTGAGAAGAATGGTTTTCAGGCTCGTTCGGTGACGGCGGGCGAGTCCAAGCAGTGCGAGGTTACAACTCTCAGTCCCACCTGATGTAAAAATAATCTCGTGCGGTTTGGCTTTGAGAAGGGCGGCAATCCTTTCTCGGGACTCATCCACCATGGCCCTTGAGCGCCTGCCTTGAGAATGGATGCTGGAGGGGTTTCCGGTCAGATCATGTAGCCATGGAAGCATTGCCTCACGAGCCTCTGGGCATAGCGGTGTCGTGGCATTATGATCGAGATAAATCATGGCGACGGAACTAAAGTCAGACGCCCGCTTGTGATGCAGACACTGATTTTTTTGAGATGATCTTCATGACTCCCTCATCAAGGTAGACCAGTGAACGTTCCGGGACTCCGTGTATCAGAAAAACATTTGCGCCTATAGTCGAGCCAGCGCCGATTACAGTCTTACCACCTAGGATAGTGGCATAGGGGTAGATGGTTACGTTGTCCCCTACGTCAGGATGGCGTTTGCCTCCTTTAGCGATCTTGCCCTCCTCATCCTTTTGAAAGCTTCGGGCTCCGAGGGTAACAGCATGATATAGTTTCACATGGTGCCCAAGCCTGCAGGACTCGCCTATCACGACGCCGGTGCCGTGATCGATAAAGAAGTGCGATCCTATTGATGCACCGGGATGGATGTCGATGCCGGTGCGACCGTGGGCCCACTCCGTCATCATTCGTGGCAAAAGCTGAACTCCGGCAGCGTAGAGATGATGAGCCATACGTTGAATGGAGACGGCATCCACATAAGGATAGGAAAGCACGATCTCTTCAATGCTGCGAGCCGCCGGATCCCCGTCGAATCCAGCTTCCAGATCTGTGGCGATAACACGACGAATCAAAGGAAGGTCGGAAAACAATTTGAGGGTAATTTCTTCAGGGGATTGTTTTGTGAACCCTTCTGCAGAGAGACTGTTGGCTATCTCATCCAGAAGGGCACGTGCCGCGGCACTAATTCTTGCCTGAGATTCGGAGTCGTTGACAAGACGGCCGCTCTGGCGACCGGGAAAAATAATCTGAAGCAGCCTAAGACAGAGATCATCAACCCCGGATCTGGAGGGTACCCGGATACCAGAGGCCTTACCTATGGAGATCTGCTGATAGGATGCGAGCAAAGATGAAACGATCAGATTGGGAAGTTCCATGGAGCAAAAGTATTTCCGTTGTAGTGGCTGGGTGTCGAGAATTAGCCCTCCGTCGGATTAATTCCATTATACTCCAATGCTCCATCGGCGAGATCACAGGCAAGAAAGGAAACTTTCTTACCACTGCGGCGGCTATACTCCCTAACAATTAATTCTCCCGCAATGGCGGCATGATCGCGAGCGACCAACGCCACAACCGAGCCACCAAACCCTCCTCCTGTTAATCTGGCTCCCAAGACTCCCGGGGTGCTCACAGAAATGGAAACAAGCAGATCCAGTAGCGGGGTGCTATTCTCAAAATCAAGACGTGAACTTTCGTGCGAAGCGGTCATCAAGCGTCCAAGTTCTTGGGGATTTCCGCAGGCGAGCATCTCCATGAATAGAAGTACACGTTGATTTTCGTTGATGACATGTGAAACACGACGTCGCTCTGGATCCAGCAACTTGGAGGAAGCGACTAGTGAAGGCGGGGCGTCACATAGATACGGAACTCCAAGAAGTTTTGCCGCAGAAGCACATTGGCGCCGCCGCTCCTCATACTCTCCGCTTGCAAGAGAATGAGTTTCACCGCTTTGAATTACCAAAAGGGTTACTTCATCGGGGAATGAGATGGTATCTACAGTATTAGTTCTACAATCCAAATGAATCGCATGATTTTTCTTCCCAAAAAGAGACGAGACCTGATCGAGAATTCCACAGGGAACTCCCACATAAAGATTTTCGGCCTCCTTACAAAGTTCTGCGAATTCCATTCCGGAGAGTGAAAACTCGAAAAGCCGCGCCAAGAGCAGAGCTGTTGAAACCTCCAGAGCTGCGGAGCTAGAGAGACCTGCGCCTGCTGGAAGCCCAGATGTAAAGGAAATCTCAAAACCTCCTTTGACTAAACCTTTCACCTTTAGCATTTCGACTACCCCTAAAGGGTAGTCGCTCCAATCACTCCGCCTCATAAAATCATCACCTACAAAAGAACGACATGCCAATGGATGATCTAAAAAACCCGTTCTAAGTATAATCTCATCATCCGCACGACGAGATCCACTAGCCTTTATACCATAAGGAATGGCAGCAGAAATGACTGATCCACCATTATAGTCTGTATGATTCCCGAGAATCTCTACTCGGCCCGGAGCAAAAATTACATGCTTCACCATTTTAACCCCTTACACTCACCGGAGAATCGTAGCAAGAGGTCCGGCAGAGTCAAAAAATGTTGCCAAGTACTTTCATGCTCTACTTGCATCAATTGCCTAGACCCTTTACGACAAGTATCACCATGAGCGCCGAAAGCATCCTTCCCGACCTTCAGTCCGCGATTCTTTGCGAAGATGTCCGCGCGGAAATCAGTGGTCAGCAAACACTCGTTGGGGTCATCGGCGCAATCCCCGCTCCGAACTTGCCGATCGGATTTTTTAAATTATGCCTCTGGACGAGGTGGTGCGGTGGCAGTGGAGACTTTGTTCAGAAGTGTCTGATCTATGATCCTGAAGAGGATCAGGCTATCGCCCAAGCCGAGGTTCCCTTTAGCCTGACAGATTTGAACGCCCATGCCACAAACGTACACTTTTTTGGTGGTGTCCAATTTCAAAAATACGGAATCTATCATCTAGAAATTTTGCTGGACGAGGAGATCAGACTAAGGATCCCGTTGCCTGTAATACAAGTTGATCCTTCTGGAATGCATAGGTCCGAGGGTTCCTGACCTTGCCCTAGCGGAAAACAGTCATCCATTAGCTAACGTCCATGGTTTGTTTTTTCTTCGCCTAAGCACATTTCTGTGTGCCATTTGAGATAATCATTTGAACCAATCCATAAAGTACTCAACCTGAATTACCCCATCAACTTAGAAGGGCAAACTCTTAATGAGTAATCTCAGTCCCGACTCCCTCTTCCGAAAAGGCCTCTAAGAGCACAGCATGTGGAACTCCTGCTCCAAGCAGGTGGATTTTTTCCAAACCGCCTGAAAGTGCATGTACCGCCGCACGGATTTTTGGGATCATTCCTCCACCTATAATCCCCCGTTCCATGAGTTCCTCTGTCTCTGAAGCGGTCACGCTATGAATCAGAGATGTTGGATCCTGTGGATCGTGCATCAGTCCAGGAACATCACTCAGGAAAATTAGTTTGGATGCTGGGAGTGCCTTGGCGAGTGCTGCGGCTGAGATGTCGGCATTTATATTCATGGATTCTCCCGAAGGGAGAGCTCCGAGAGGCGAGATGACAGGAACTGCGCCAGATGCAAGGGCAACTCGAACTGGAACAGGATCAACCTCAAGGGCCTCTCCTACGAACCCAAGATCGACGGGAACACCATCGGGGCCAGGCACAGGATCTAGGCGTCCGGCTGTAAAAACAAGGCGACCGGAGATCCCAGCTGCATTGACTCCAAGTGCGGAAAGTTGCGAGACGATTGCGGGATTGACTTCCTCGTCCAGTACGGAGCGGACAATTTCGACCGTTGCTGCATCGGTGATTCGTAGTCCGTCGACGAACTGTGGTTTTAGACCCTGTTGTTTCATCCTCACGTTAATCGCTTTTCCTCCACCGTGGACAAGAACGACTCTGATACCAACGGAATCTAGAAATGCAACATCAACAAGAAAGCGGCTAACATGCTCAGCTGCCTCCATGGTGCTACCTCCATACTTTATGAGAAAAATGGCACCCCGGAACTTCTGAAGGTAAGGCAGTGCCTCAAGAAGGGTTTCAGCGCGTTGGCGCGATGTAATTTTGGATGGCATGAAAATAGCGATTAGATCGAAAACTCAGTGAGGTTGAGACGAACATATTCCTCGGTGAGATCCGTGGTCAGAAGGCGTGCAACACCGTTTCCTTTATGAAGGTCCACACAGACGGAGAATTCCTTATTGGAGGCAATCTTACGGAGACGATTGTCTCCCTTCTGATCCTGGCATCCCATTCCGTTTTCAGCAGCCATTATCCCGTCATAGGAGATGCTAACCTTGTCAGGATCAAGTGAGGCGCCGGCGTAACCAGCGGCATCAAGAATTCGTCCCCAATTGGGATCACCTCCCGCCCATGCGCACTTCACAAGCTGGGAGTTGGCAATTGCCCGTGCTACCAGACGCGCATCGGCCACCGATCTAGCGCCTTTCACCGTTAGTTGAATGACTCGGGAGGTCCCCTCCCCATCTGCTACGATCGCGCGTGAAAGATCGGCGCAAACCATTCGCAGGGCTTCCAAAAAAGCGCGCTTTTCGGTGGAGGAGCGGACGAATGTTTTCGAGAGTCCGTTGGCCAGAAGCAAAACGGTGTCATTTGTGCTGCAGTCGCCATCAACGGTTATACAGTTAAACGTTGTTTCGGAGGCTTCTCTCAACATTGATCGAAGGATTGAAGGAGGGACTGCAGCATCGGTAGTGATGACGCAGAGCATGGTCGCCATGTTGGGGGAAATCATTCCTGCTCCCTTAGCCATCCCCCCGATTCTGAACGAACTACGCCCGGTAAAAACCTCGTAAGCAGATTGCTTAGGAACGGTATCACTTGTCATAATCGCTCTAGCAGCTTCGGTTGATGCAGCTTTAGAAGAGCTGAGCATGGATGCAGCGGAGTTGATGCCAGGAAGGATTTTTGTAAGAGGTAACTGCACGCCAATACGTCCTGTAGAGCATAGCAACACCTGATCTACCGGGATGCCCAAGGCGACTGCAGCGGCATTTGCTGTCTGCTCCGCCGCCCGTAGTCCGGGTATGCCCGTGCAGGCGTTTGCATTTCCACTGTTCATGAGAACAGCCCTAACGCGTCCATCTTCAAGATGCCGACGTGAGAGAAGGACCGGGGCTGCCTTGACAAGATTGGTGGTGAAAACACCAGCGCCGATAGCTTCACAGTCGGATACTACAAGGCATAGATCATTCCGTTTAGAGATTTTAGATGGAGAGGATCTCTTTATCCCGCAGGATACGGATGAGGCACGGAAGCCTCTGGCGGCGTTTATACCTCCAGGGATACGTTTGTAAGACTTTGACATAGTTAATAATGAAAGGACTAAAAAAAGAGGGGTGATAACCGTTCGTTGATATGTCGAAACCCTGAAAATAGAGGCCAGAGATCTCTAGAAAAAATTAGGGCCGAGAATCGGTCAACAGCATCTTGCCTAAATTAAATCTTCATTTGCTCAAATTAGCCCTTGGGTTATGGAAAGACCGGCCCTGAGATTAAAGCACTGGATCGCTTGACCGGCAGCACCCTTCATCAAGTTGTCGATCACTGAGAGAATAACGAGACGTCCGGTTCTCGGTTCGTCGTAGATTGCAATATCGCAGAAATTTGTCCCCTGGACATGCTTTGTCTCAGGTGGATGCTCCCTGAGGCGGACGAAGGGTTCCTTTTGATAGAACTTTAGAAGGGTTTTTTTCACATCGGCGGCGGTGTTGTCTCCGTAGGGCGTTGCAACGATTGTTGTGTGAATGCAACGGTTCATCGGGGCTAAGTGAGGAATAAAGGTCAGTTTTACTGGGTTTCCCGCAGCAGCCGAAAGTTGCTGTTCGATCTCTGGCAGGTGCCTGTGTACAGGAAGGCCGTAAGCATGCATGTTCTCATTGCATTCAGCATACAGAAAGTCGGACGATATTTTACGTCCAGCCCCACTGATACCACTGGCACAGGAAGCAACAATACCAGTTGTTTCGATCAGGCCGTCCCGGAGCAGAGGGACAAGTGGAAGCTGGATGCTGGTGGGATAACAACCCGCGCACGCAATGAGGGAGGACTGGGAGATCTCTTTCCCGGATAATTCTGGAATGGCATAGACTGAATGCTTTAGCAATTCAGGTGCGGGATGGGATTCGCCGTAATAGTGGGCATAGAGCGCTGCATCTACAAGCCGGAAGTCTGCACTGAGATCAATGACTACTTTTTGTGATTTAAGAAGTTCTTGGGCATACTCTGCCGCAACACCATGGGGAAGGGCCAAAAATACGATTCCTGCATCGCACGCAGCCACCTCAACGGGATCCGCGACTGTGAACTTAAGCGAACCGACATTCATTGAGGAAAAACGAGGCATGACCTCCGAAAGTAGTTTTCCGGCGTGCTGTCGTGAGAAAACTGAGGTCAGTTTCGCAACTGGATGACGTCCAAGCAAGGCACACAGTTCCTCCCCAGAATATCCGCTGGCTCCGACGACGGCCACTTTAAGAAGACCTAGGTCTGGATTTATGGAAGATGTTGACATGACCTCAAAAGAATAATGAACCATTCGGGATCAGCAAAGTGCGAAAGACCATTCTCCTGATTCTTCATCGAACAAGTAGAGTCTTAGAAAGATCAAGTTATCTTTGATTTCAGAACAGGAACATTAATGTTTTTGTCAGATCTTGGAAAAATTGGGGTACTACGGGATACAAAATTCTTAAAACCCCCAAAATCAAAAGGAACTTGCACCAAGATGCAGGAAATCCGAAACTACTTGGTCTGAGATCGGGCTGTAGCACAGCTTGGTAGTGCGCTTGAATGGGGTTCAAGAGGTCGTGGGTTCGAATCCCGCCAGCCCGAGTCTCGGTTTTCTTTGAGGACTCTTTGTCTCTGAAGAGGTTCTAGAGGGATGGTGGGGTAGTTGGGTTTGGCAAAGAGCGAGGGAATCGCTCTGAGCAAAAAAGTTTTATTTGCATAACTTAAAAAGCTTCGTACATTACAGTTACATCTTTCCGAGGTCTGTCATTAGAACCCTCCCCGTCGAGCTGTCGCTCACGGGGCTTTTTTGTGCCTGCGTGGGAACCCCGCTGCCCACACTTCACCCATAGTCCCATGAAACTCACCACATCCACATCGTTCATGATCGCCCTACTCGCGACGAGTGCATGCCTTTCGGCACAGAGCTTCGTCACAACGCACGCAGGAAGTGGAGCATATGGCTTTGTGGACGGCACTATCACGAATTGTGAATTTGGAAATCCTTTGGGTAGCTGTCTGGACAAAGCTGGGAATCTTTACGTCGCCGACCAGCAGAATAATGCGATCAGGAAAATCGGCACCAACAACGTCGTTTCAACACTGGCTGGAAATGGCTCTAAAGGCTATGCCAATGCTCAGGGAACCAATGCGACTTTCTCTTCACCTGCAGCTGTTGCTGTAGACGCAGCCACCAATGTCTATGTAGCAGATTATGGTAACAACGTGATCCGCAAGATCACCCCTGCCGGAGTCGTCTCCACACTCATGCAAATCAGCAGCGCAAGCTCATTAAGCCAGCCGAGCGGTGTTGCGGTGGACGTCTACACCAATGTCTATGTAGCAGATTATGGTAACAACGTGATTCGCGTCATCTCCCCGGGAGGCGCCAGCACTATTTATGGGACCGGCACGAGTGGAGATGTGGATGGTGGTCTTTACACCGCTCAGTTCTGTGGTCCAGTCGGTCTGGCCCTCGACGCCAGCAGGAATATCTATGTGGCGGAAGCCCTCGGTAGTGTCATCCGCAAGGTTACCCCACTAGGCATTGTTTCCACATTAGCCGGCAAAAGTAAAAACTTTAGCTATGTAGACGGTGCCGGCACAAACGCTAGATTCCAATTTCCGACCGGAATCGCGGTGGACGTCTACACCAATGTCTATGTAGCAGATTATGGTAACAACGTGATCCGGAAAATCGACACCAATGGCGTCGTATCCACCCTTGCCGGGGCGAATACATCCGCACAGGGACGATTGTATGGGCAGTCTGGCTTTGTAGACGGACAGGGTCGCGATGCGGAATTTAATCAACCGCAGGGGGTGACGGTGGATCCGTATGGCAACCTCTACATTGATGATACGGGCAACCAAGTTATCCGCTACGTGCAAATTCCGACCAAGACGCAGACGATCGCGAAAGTCACGATTTCCGGGGCAACCTACGGAAAGACCTACAGGTTCACGGCCCCGACCTCGACCTCGAAGCTACCCGTCGGGATCTCAATCTTGAACGGAGGTCTCTATTTCAGCGATAGTAATTCCCTCTACTTTAATGGTGCGGGAAGTGCCACGCTGGAGGCAACTCAACCTGGCGACGGGACGTACTTGCCGGCCACCCCAGTCAGGATCTCCTTTGTCGTGGCCCAGGCAAAGAATGCCATCTTAAACTTCGGAAGTCAGGGGCCCGGTCAGGTCAGGGGATCCCAAACCTTTAGTACTCTTGCTGCTACATCTCTTGACTACGTGACTCTTTCCGTTTTCTCGGGCCCGGGAACAATTGTGCAGGGCACCCACACTGTCACCTTCACCGCCAAGGGTACGGTGGTCCTTCAGGCCGTTGACAGCGGCAATCTCGACTACCCACCCGTGACCGCCAAACTCACAATTACGGTCAAGCCGTGACCAGTAAACTCATCATCACAGTCAACTGACCCGCCCTCTTCAGGAAACCCCCCCAAAGTTTTAAAAATCCAAACCAACATGAAAACCATCCATCTGCTCACCCTGGCTGCTGCCATCACAGCCATCCCAACCCTCCAAGCTATACCAATCCCAAAACCCACGCCATTCAAAGCGATCGCGGTGCGTGCGGATGGCATCTACAGCCCAACCATTAAGTACGCCAAGGGCGCCCTCGTTTCTTACAACGGCAACACATTCCTTGCCCTTGCAAATCTTGCCGCTGGGGTTCCGACTTCCAATACAAATTCGTGGGCTCCTTTTATTACATCAGCAAGTTTCGACACCAACAGTCTTACCAATCCATTAATTGCGTCGGCTATCGCGGGTGCTCTCGGACTTGATGATTATAATGTAGCGTTTGGATTAAATGCGGGACAAACGAACCAAGATCTTGGTGCCGTAGCGGTAGGAGGGTACGCTGGACAAGCAAACCAAGCTTCTCATGCCATAGCGCTTGGGTGGGCTGCAGGACTCACGAACCAAGGTCTTAATTCCATAGCGATTGGTTATAATGCGGGATACGCGCAGGCGCAAAACTCTGTAGCGATCGGGGTGGTTGCTGCAGGAATTTCCCAAGGCTCCAATTCCGTAGCGATTGGAGGAACTGCGGGTTATGCATTACAGGGCTCCAATTCCGTAGCAGTAGGAGCATCTGCGGGAAAAATGACGCAAGGTCAAAATGCTGTAGCGATCGGGGCGTCTGCAGGATTCAACAATCAACACTCCAACAGCATCGTCATCAATGCCACGGGTAATGAACTGGATGCAGCTGCCGCAGGAACCTACGTCAAGCCGATCAGGACAACCAATAGCTCGGCCGGTCTTCTTCCCATGTACTACAACTCTGCCACTGGCGAAATTTTCGTGATCATTTCCCCCTCCCCCTAGTTCTTTGTAGAAAGAAGATTACTTAAAAGATTTTTTCAGACTGAAACAGAAGACCCATCTCCTTCATCGGGGATGGGTTTTTCTTTTGGTCTTTAGAGGTTGGTATAATCAGCTTCTACGAGGATAGACACCTCTCGAACACTCGTTGAAACAATGGAGTCCCCTCCTCCAACGGATTCTCTATCCTATCAGCAATCTCCTTCTCGACATCTCTCACAGCTTCCTTCTGCTTGAGCTGATAGAGCAGCTCTAGGTCGAGGAACCCTTTCTGGTGAACATCCCTGAGTAGGAGTTCGAGATTCTTTGGGTCCTTCGGCAGTACCAAACCATTCTGATTGTAATCCATCTCTGCTTTCGTCGGGTATGGAGCTGATGGGATGTAGTCCTTCTTCTTTGCTTCGGTTGTGATCACAGGATTATTTAAGCAATCCTCTACGGAGCTTTGGTTCTCCCTGTGTTTTCTTACGAATCAGCGTAGAAGACTTTCGAAGTGTCAAATGTAGGGAATTGCTTCTTCAACTCATGAACAAGACCTACGAGAAAGTCTGTATTTGGAACAACGTTGGGAATGTCAGCGTTCTTCGTGCCGATGTTACTCAGAGCGGTGAATGTTCCTGTAAAACTCAATGATGTAAGAAGATTATCGAGCTTCCGATAGCTCAGATAGGATTCATCACCTTTCTTCGGGAGACCGTAGGATCCGTTGGCATAAGCTCTAGCAAACCACTTCTTGAACTCGTTGAGAGCAGTGTTCTTTCGAGCAATGTTGTGACCCTTACGCTTCTTTGTAGCCAACTGCTCTTGATAGCTCGTTGTAAAAGCAGAGAGTGTTGAAATCTCTTTCAGAACCACCTTTCTCTCTTCAGCAAACTGCTTCCAATACTCTTTTACGAATCCATACTCCATCACTGTCTTCCATGGTGCTGTCTCGAAGTAGAGATGGTCTTTGTCGAGAATCTTTCGAGTGGTGATGGATGATGGAATGGGACACCTCTTCCAATCGTAATCCATCGACAATCGCTTGTTGGAATCGAAGTTGTAAAGATCAGTCTGCTTCTCAACCATCTCTCGAACACCAACGAGAGCGTTGAATTTATAAATCTTTCCAAAGTCTCGATTAGTGAACTCGTTGACTATCCAATCATTCTGCTCGTCCTTCGAATCGACATCAGGTTTGAAGCTGGACTTCGCCAGAATCACCTTACCTTCAGATTTCCGTTGTAAAGTTGCTTGTCCTCTTGTTCTCCATCCCAATGGTTGAACAATCTTACCCTTCTCCTCCAATGGATGTTCCAAGTCATCTCTCAGTAACTTGCCAGACTGTAGATACTCCCGACACAACGGACCCTGAGTAGCTTTAGCAATATCTTCAGGTGTAGCATTTGAAAGGAACCCATCAGTGGTACAGCTACAGACAGTCACTGTTGATGGAAGAGAGTTTAGAATCTCTGCCAGTGTTCCTCGACAGAATGAAGTGGTGTAGGCAGCAAAGAACGGATTGGTGATTCTCGATGGTGGCAACTGCTCATACTCTTGAGTAGCGATGTTATAACCAGTCCTCTTCATAAGACCCTGAGCCAGCTTCCCATACATCGAGTTCGCCAACTCCTTCCACAGACTGTTGAAGACTGAACCCTTCTCGAACTTGTTTCGATTCTCAACACAGTATGTGAGATAATCCAGATATGGTCTCACCTTTCGGTCTGTTGGAATGATGAGACCCATTTTAATTTTCATCTCGATTCCGAGATTCTTTGCCGCCAACAGCTCAGGACCACAGCAGAAGCTGATACCCTCCTTAGGAAATGCTACACTACCTCCTTCATTCACAGGGAAGACAGGGAATCGAACAGTGTCTGGATGTTTAAACTCAACCATAGCAAAGCTGAACTCATTCTCCACGAGTTCATCGATGTCCGTTGAAGTTCTGAACTCATCCCAGAGTGGTGTCCCGATACGAGACATCCCTGTTGGATAAGCACTGGTTAAATCGTAATCCGTCCACTCTCCAGGGATGCCAGCACCGAAGATATACTGCTCGTTTCGACCACCATGATAACACTCAGTGGCAAATCGATCATAGATGTGACGAGTAGGATGTTGAACAGACTTGTCGTTGTAGAACTCCCACTTCTTCTTCTTCGTGTGATAGCGATGCTTCCTCTCTGGTTTAATACCGTTGATGTCGTTTTCGATGTATCCCTTCTCCTTCCACACATTCGTAAGGAAGGAAATACCGAGTGATGTCAAAGTGACTGGAATCTGAGGATTACCACCCCTCGCTGTGGAAATCTGAATGACCTCCTCAACATAAGTATTCCACTCCCCGCAGGACGGGCAT
>Ga0118677_10008234_pt1 | contig 16799 bp, 18 predicted proteins | sample AliMusrvi5mmetaG_FD_86154 | JGI IMG/M metagenome (GOLD analysis project Ga0118677, IMG submission 86154) | reverse complement strand
GCAATCTGAACCGACAGCGTAGGTAACGAGGCAAGTGTCATTGCGCACGATTCCTAGTTGGCTTTGCTGGTGGTTGAGTAGAAGCCCACTTAGCAAATAGGTTGCCCATCCAGCGAACGTCTTTAGTCATCTGGTTGCGAACCTCTTTGGTTATAGCTGCAATAAAGGCTGGGTCATTTGCAAGTTCTTGAGCAATAACTCTAATGTCAATTTGAATGTCAATTTCTTGATTGCCGTAGGAACTGTTAGGAATGTTAGACATTATTTTGGCTTAACCGTAACACTAAACTTTGTATTTCCTACTGGCATTGGGTAACGAGATTGAAGAGCTTGTTGCTTTGTCATCTGCGCTGGTGTTGGCCCACCTTTAGCTGCTACAAATAACAATGCTCCACCTGTTGCCGCTGCGGTAACAGCACTAGCAGAGATTCCAAGCAACTCAAGAACAGGTGCAAGGAATCCAAGAAGTTTTTTACCAATGGCGGCAACAAAAAGAGCAATAGTTGCGTCAGTAGCAATCTTCTGAACAAGAGGGTGTTTCTGAAGGTAGGCAGTAGTTGTTGTTACCCAGTTGGCAACGTCAGTAATTGTTGGCAACATCAACAATCCAATACCAGTCAAAGCATTTGTTAATTGTGTTTTAATTTGTCCAATCTTAAAGTTTAATTGTTCGCTAGTAATTCCAAAGGCAGTATCTAAACCCTTGGCACTAGAGGATTGAAGTGACGTGTTTAGGGATGCAAGCGCAGGGAGTTGCTTAGCAAGTGCAGATACAAGCCCTACTGCACTTGATCCAAAGGTTGTTGAAACAAGTTTTTCTAATGGAACGCCTGTTTTCCTAGACTGAACTTCCAAAGCCTTTAGAGTGTCAATTAAACCAGTTCCAGGTGTTCTTGCCGTTCGAGCTAAAGCATCGGCATTAATACCAAGGGCTTTAAGAGCTTTAGATTGTGCCGTAGTTGGGTTTTCAACTTTTCCAAGACCCGTAGCAAGAGTCGTCATGCTTCGAGCGTTGGTGTATCCAGCCTTAGAAGCAATGTCAGCAACGGCTGCGGCTTCACCAAGGTTAATGCCATAGGCCGCTAATGCACCACCGACCCTGCCTTTGAGTAGGCTAACCAAGTTGTCTAATGATCCAATGTGGTTCTGATTGGCTTTAACAAGTGTGTCAGTTACCTGTGCAACACTTTGCCCTTTTGTAATTTGTAGAGACTGAGCTGCAACGATTGTGGTTGCTATTGCTGCAACGTCGCCACCTGTTATGGCTGCGGCTTTAGCGGCATTATCTACAAGTTTGTAAGCGGCAGCGCCTCTAATTCCGGCTTTTTCCACCTGCAAGAATGCACCAGCGATTTGATCTGATGAAATAGCGGTCTGGCTAGAGACTGTAAGAATGACACCTTTTAGGTAATCAATTTCTGATGCAGACGCACCGGCTTGATTCTGAATATTGTCAAGCGCTTTGGTGTATTGAAGTGCCTTGTCAACACCGTAAGCAACCATAGCAATACCAACACCGGCAACAGCCGTAGTTGCTTTTTTACCAAAGGCAGTCATTCTTTCGCCAGTAGTAATTGAGGATGTACCAAACTTAGTCATTGTAGCTTCTGCTTCAGCCATTTTTGCTTGGTACTCTTTGGTGTCTGCTATGAGTGTGGCGATTACTGGTGGAAGAAGTCCTGCCATTTTACGCCTCCTGAGCAGCGATTACGAGTGAGTTAAATAAAATGTCAAGCTGTGGAATTGAGTTCTCTATTCCTGGTTGCATGTAAGGGAATGGTCTAGTCGTGTAGTAAGGCCAACGTCCTGATCCGTGAAAACCAAGTTCAATGCGTCGTCCGTAGACAATGTGAGGACCGGTTTGCGATTCCCATCTACCTACGCCTGTTTTCCTAGCGCCATCTGAATAGATGCTATTCATTAGGTTTCCGGTGCGACGAGTTGGCAGAGGCCATGCGTCTGAATGCCACTTCTCGGTTATCTTGGCATCAGCGCCAGTAATAAAAATGTTCTTGGCTTCACGCTTGATACGTTCTGCACCTTCAAGAACAAACTTGCGAGCTGCCTCATCAACACGGGCTTCCATTGACTTAATCGCTGCATCAAACTCTGGTATTCCAGTTACAATCTCAGCCACGCTGAACCTCGTTCATGGTGTTGTCAATGGCGTTAAGCCAGTCTGTAATGTTTTGAGGCTGGTCAAGGAAGTCTTGATGTGATCCACCGAAAGTTTTGCGAAATCGGTATTCTCTATAAAGGCTAGAAACCTCTATGTCAACATCCGAATCTTTGCCCTTTAGTGCTGCCTCCAGCCGTGCTAGTCGGCGGTAGGGGCTTTTGGGTCAGGGTCTGGTGAGAAGTCTGGCGTGTCGCTGAACTCGGTAGCACAAGCCTCGGCCAATGCCTCAAAGACAGACTTAGGAAGGTCAAGCGCAGAGTCAGCTGTAGGCAAATCTCCGTATGACCAGGACTTAACTAAACCAGCAATCAACGCCGCTTGATAACCATTTAGGTTATCTCTATCCTCGTCGCTAATTTCGGCGAAGATAGTCCACGACTCAGGCTTATTTTCGTCAAACCCGAGGTTGGTAAGTTTCGCTGCCGAACCAGCCGCCTTCATGTACGCATGAGAAATGGTTCGAGCTGTGCGCTCAGTAACTTCATCTCGTGAATACAGGATTGCTGATTGTCCGTTTGGAAGGTTTATTGCTGGCATGGTTTCCCCTTTGGGTTATTTAGTAAGCCGTTGACTGTGAGTTTATTACAATTGCTTGAAGCGGTGAGTAGCTTGTTCCACCTGTTGAGTCAGTTGAGTTTGCACGTGCAGTGAACTCTACTTCTACTTCTGTGTAAGCTTTTCCTCGTGTTCTTTTTACGTTCATAAACTGTACGTTTGTCATAAGGAATGAAACACTTTCAGCAGTAGCGCCACCAGCGGTGTCGTTAGGGTCTGTGAAAGTAATCTGAAGCGTGTCAGCAACGTAGGTAAGGGCAGTGGCGTTTGAGCCAGTTCCACTTGCACCAACAGACCAAGGGTCGTTCTGTGTGTCAACAACTGCTGTAAATTTACCTGATACTTCGATTGGTCCAGCAAAGTTCTGGTATGGAGCCTGAGTACCCATTGTAAAGATAGGTGCAGTTTTGCGAGCAAGGGTAAGCGTTCCATCTTGAATGTAGTTAAGTTGTGTCTGTGATCCACCAGTAGGTCCAACTTTTACGTTTGTGTCCCATGCAGGAATCATGTGTACGGTTGAAAAGTTAGGTGTGCTGAATCCAGAAGGAACAGTTAGCGAAGCTGTGTATGGGTTGGCAAAGAACTTGACAGTTGATTCAACTGCTGCTTCTGCACCAAATGTAATTTCCAATTGATCAGCCTTGGCGTTAGTCAAACTAAAGTAGTTAGCACCGTCAAAGTCCATGATTGTGTATGAACCAGGCTGTGAACCGTTTGATGGCTGGTTAAGAAGAGTCATGGTGTGTGTGTATGGGGCAGAGCCACCAGATACTGAGTCAACACCAAGAACGCTCTTGATTAGGTGTGGGAATGTGTCAGCAAAGATGTAGAATTTAGCGTCGTACTCGTCGTGACGAACACCCTGAACTTCATCGTAGACCATTACAGGAGAACCACGGAGGGCTTCATCACGCAAGAATGTCTGATTAGGGGTTACCTGTGGGCTAGTGACAGGAATGTAGACGGCGCTACCTCCTGCTGGGAGAAGTCCAAGGTAACTATTCGCTACTAAATATGCAGCCATTATTGAGGCTCACTTTCTGATTGTGTAGGGGTTGATTCAGGTTCTGTTGTAGAAGGCTCTACAGGGGCTTCTGGAGCCTTCTTAGAGGAAGATACGGTTGTCCAGAGCGAGTCAGGAGCAGTGTCTAAATTGTAGGTCTGCCCTGGAACGGCAAGTACGGCCTTGCCTTCGAGATCTGTAATGCCGGTGTATACCGTGGTATAGAAACCTTGGAATTTGTATTGGGTCATGTGTCTACCTCTTCGAGTACGGTGACTCGTATTGTTGAGAATGTTTGAGTTACTTCTTGAGCCCCACCGAGTAGAACTGGTAGGTCTGATTCAATTTGGATGTCTGGGCCTTTGCCACCGACTCCTGCTTCGCCCCACTGCCAGACATTGTTCTGTGTGTTAGGTGGTGCGCCAGCTTTACGATCAGCACGGATGGCTGATACGAATGAGTCTAGGAATGTCTCGTTACCCATAGCAGCAACTTCGGCTTGGCCTTGGATGCTTCGGTAGTAGCAAGAGAATACGAACTCGTAGGTCACGAACTTACGCCCGTTGTGCGCCCCACCGTAAGCCACTCGCTGTTCGCTCTGACGCTCAATGAACGTAAAGACGATTGCGCCTTGAAATTGGTTAGGCGTTTGTCCTGGGTAGAACGCTCCCTCTGGCGTAATCTTCGGAGGGAATGTGTAGATAGTTGTAAGGCCTGAAATGTCTGCGTTCGATAAGTATTCGACAACTTGGTCTCGAACGACCTGTCTTGACATTAGACACGACCCCAGATGTTGCGGAAGGTGTCTAGTAGGTCATAGGCAGATGCGTGGTGAGCTTCTGAAGCGGTGATAGGTCCACCCTGTCCTGCTGCGGCTGCGCCAGACAATGTGAAAGCACCTGATCCACGCTCTTCAACCATAGATACAACAAAGTGAATTGTCGCTTCTTTGACTGCTGTGAGGTTTGGTGAGGCAACTGAGCATCCTGCGTTGTGAGGGTACTTAGTTGGCTTTGCAAGCGTTACGGTTTCGCCGTCGTCAGGCACAAAGTCTGAGGCAACGGTGACGGTCTCGGTGTTAGCGCCATCCCAGATGATAAGAGATGAGTTCGGGTAGATACCCGTGTTTTTGGTGACCGTGATAGATGTTGCGCCCTTGAGGATTGAAGCTGTGTTAAGAGTGTTAGGGAAGCCATTTACGTAGGTGTATTGGCAAGCGTATTCGTTGCCGTATTGTGCGCCTGGGAACATTGAAGTTCCAAACTGGTATGTAGTTGACTGCCCTGGGTTCCAGTTGGTATTAACAATGAACTGGTAGCGCTCGATTTGAGTGTTGTTGGTTGTCAGGGTAATAGGAGTCTGACCACCAACAGGGCCTTGTGCTGCATAAGAGAAGGAACGAAGTTCAAGAACAGGCCAGCCGTAAGGGTGGATAATGAACTGTCCTCGACGGTTGATTGAGGCTCGTCCATTCTCGGTGTTGACAGTTGCGGAGAGTGAGGCCAATGCACCGGCAGCGTAAGCGTCTACCTTGGCTGATGCCTGGTAGATGAGTTGGGCTAGAGCTGCGTCTTGAGCGTTGACACTTGTGTTAGGGACAAGGTTTGAAAAGTCAAGGCTCGCTGCAATAGCAGAGTTCTTAATGTCTTGAATTGTGACATAAGGAACTGTGTCGTTTTCGTCTAATACCCAAGGTGCATAAATTGTCATGTTTCGCTCTCCGGCGTTAGTTCGGTGCAACCACACTTACCGCACTTGTCTCGAAAGACATTTACGAAGTCGCACTCGTTACAGATGAATCCCTTGGCATTTCTAAATGTAATTCCAGCCACGGCAAAGTCTCCTGACGATACAAGCTTCTTAGCCATGTCTTGGTCAGCGTGAAACGTACCGTCTTTCTGTTGGTTGACGGTCTTGCCCTCAAACTCAACTGACTTCAGGTTCTTGTCTGATCCAATAATTCTCATGCGTTCCCTTTGCGAATAGAGCAAGGAGTCAGGCTGGACGAAGGGGAACATCCAGCCCGACTCAACTTGCTAATTGCTAAGCAGTGATGCCTAGCGACTTACAGGACTACAGAGTTGTAGTAATTCCTGTGAGGATTCCATCGAAACCAGGTGTGTGGAACACGAATGAACCGTACTGGTAGGTGGAGAGGTCCCAAGACATCCCGATCTGGGGCCATTCGATTGTGGTGAGGTCCACCACGTTGTCAATGGTCGCAGTTCCTGGAACGCCTGAAACTGGTGAAGGAAGTGTGGTTGAGTGAGCAATCACAACACCTTCTGGAATGAATGGGTGAGCAACGATGTTTAGTGCTGGTCCACCTACTGGTGAGGTGATTCCTGTTACTGCACCACCAACGATGATTCCGTCATCGCCAGTCATGTAGTTAGCACGGTATGAAGTTGCAGAACCCTGCTGCTGAATCTCTGCAAGCAAAGCTGCCTGGATTCGACCAGAAGTGTAAAGCGTTCCTGGCTGAGCACGGTTAGTTTCCCACATCTCTACAAGCATTGTGTTGATTTCACTGAATGGTGCGCCTGCTCCGAGAGGACCGTTAACGGCATTCACGTAGCCAGCTGCAGCAGGAGTTGATCCGTTACCCAAGAGGGTAGAAATCATTCCTGTGTATCCAGCGGTTCCTAGTGCTGTTCCACCGAACTGGTACTCAGGTGATGAACCGTTGTCCGCAGATGTTGATGGAAGAGTAGGTGTTACAGCAAACAAGACTGGGGATGAACCCGATGCTGTGCTTGTTGTGCGACCAACGTAGTGAATACCACTTACGGTTACATAGACGTTAAGGGCAACTGCTCCAACTGGTACAGAGTTAAGAGCAACTGTGACTGACTCACCGGCTGCAACTGTTGTGCTCTGACCTGTAAGGGCCTTTGATTCTCCGAATGATGAGGAGATAGTTACCAATGGTGTGTATGTTCCAGCAGGAAGTCCTGTGGCAGTTCCACCGTTGGCTGTAGTTGCAGTTACACCAGCAACAGGAAGAACATCTGAAGTTGAGTTCAGGATGTTGTTCTCTTCACCGAGCATGTGTGAGTAAATCGCTGCAGTGTTTGACAATTGACGGAGGTCCGTGAATCCTTGTGAAGCAAACTGGGCCTGGTACTCAACTGAGTCTGAAATACCGTTCTCAACAAAAGGCACGACAAGAGCGTCGGCTGAGTATGAGATGGTGTTTGGACGGTTCAGTGTGATGCCGTTGTATGTTGAAGTGTTAGTAGCCGAGTTGAAGAATGTGTTCAAGTTCGGTACGCCACCTGTGCGTGAGTTGCTGTAACCAGTGATCTGACGAATCTGAACAGCCTGACCCTGTGCCTTACGGCGAGGAATCGAGTTGCGAAGAGGTGTCATAACAGGTACTAGGAATTCAATGCTGTCCTGAAGGTCGAAAGGTGTGAAACCTACGTTGCCAGGGTTGTAGTTAAGAGGGTTGGTGTTAGACCAAGGTCCTGAGTTCTTAGCTACGTCTGCTTCTACTGACTTTGAGAATAGAGCGATTGTCTCTTCTGATGCGCCAGCCTTTGTCAATGCGTTAATCGCAGTTGAAGCAGGTGTAGCAGTCTTGACGACGCCTTCTGTCTTTGAGAAGTTGAGTCCGCCCACTGACTTCAGTGCGAGGTTCTCGTTAATCTTTGTGCTCATTGCAGACTTGTAAGCCTCGAAGCGTGCTAGACGCTGTGATGCTGGTAGTCCACCAAAGAGCTGATCAACTGATGGAGTTGATAGTGCCATGTGAATGGTTCCTTTAGTTTAGGGGTTAGTTGTTTTCCGTTGCAGCAAGTTGAGCCTCAAGCTCGTCTGCCTTACGGTTGTAAAGTTCACGGAGTGATGCGTCAGCCGTAACAGTTTTAGCCTGTTCTCTAGCTGTCTTGATTTCCATGCGTAACTTGGCAGCCTTGGTGATTGACTCACCACGCTTGTCAGGTCGGATGAGTGAAATGTCACTCGGAGCCGCAAAGTTCTTAACAATGTCCATCTCAGCCTTTAGCAGTTCAATCTGCTCTATCGCTTCGCTGTGCGCTGTCTTGATTGCGGTTAATTCGTCGTTCACACCGAGGGCTTTTAGTACCTCGGTCTTGAACTCAGACTTTATTTCGTCAGTAGCGTCTGATGCGCCAACTGCCTTGACTAGGTCGGCTGATACGCCGAGTCCAATGTATGCCATGTCATCTCCTGATTCGTCCATGTCCCATCCTGTGAATGGAGCTTCTGTTTCGTTTTCTGATGCTTCGTCTGTCCACCAATCCAAGAACATGGATAGTGAGCAAAGAAGTTCTGTTACATCGCAGATTTCGTTTTCTTCCCCTGCGAGCATTTCATCAAGTTCTTCCTTGATGAGAGCAATAAGTCCTGCACGGACAGCGATTAGTTCTGCTGGGTCGTGCATGAGGTCGTCGGCCTTCTCTACGTCAGCTTCTACGGCCTTCCAGTTGTCAGGGATTAAGTCCTCTTTGCCAAGTGCCTTAGCACGTGACTTGATGTGAGCCTTAACTGCTGCTGGGTTCTTTGCACGGCCTGATGCCTGAATAGCGTTCTTCAAGTCCTTAACAGTCTTGATTGGGTATGATCCGTCAGACATAGCTGCACCTGATTCGGCTGCTGTTTCACGCTCTGCTGTTGTGAACTCACGCTTCTCAACTTCTGCGTCTGCAGACTTAAGTGGGCTGTTTTCAAGAACGTCAACAAGGGATTCGTTAGATGTTGCTGGGAGTGTTGGGATGTCCTCTGAGTCAAGAGATGATCCTTCACCAGTTCCACCACAAGACTCGCAAGGGTGTGTGGACGCACCTGCGTCTGCGCCAGTGTGAACTTCGCCTGTGCCGTTGCATCCTGAGCAAGCAAGGTAGAACTCACCAGGGGTTAGGTCTGGGGCGTTGTTAACTTCTTCTGAGTTGTCTTGCATCTCTACTGATTTGGTCATTACATCTCCTACTGTCTTTGCCAACTCGAAAGAGGCTGATGGGTTTGCTGGTCGGTCTACTACTGATACTTCTACGATTGTTCCACCCTTGATTACGCCGTGAGGCGCACGAGAGTCGTTCATGTCAACGTATGCGCCCTTGATGCCGATTGAGAAACCGGTGTAAACGCCTTCTTCGACTTTCATAGCTGCAACTGGGTCAACAATCTTTGCACCAATAGCAAAGCCGGTTCCCTGTGATGTCATTGAGGTTGCCTTGCCTACTGCCTTTGATCCGTCGTGTTGTTCACGGATGTTGCCAATCTCGAACCACTTAGGCATGGCTGTCTTAAGCCACTCAGGGTCGCAGATTTGCTGGTCGAGGTCGAGCGTGTCGTCGGTGGCTAGTCCTTTGACGTTAAGGTAGCCCTTGTCGTCTCGTGATTTTTCTAAGCCGCCAAAGTAGGCATAAGTAATTTCTGACATTGTTTATTCTCCTGTAAGGCTTGGGTAGATGAAGTTTGTATCACAAGCGCAGTTTGGGTGATCTGGTGGTACTAACTCTGAGATGTCGTGAGGATTGGCTGATTCCAATTCAATACATTCAGGGCATGGGTCTGAGTCTGTTATCCAGTCAAACCCGATTGCTCCGTTTTCAGCAGCAACATCTTGAGCTGCTAACTGATAAGCACGGTTTGTTTCGGTTGTTGCGATTATGTCTGCACGGCTTGGGTCATTGACGATTGCGTTTACTACAGTCGTAATGGTTGCGTGTGCATCACCGTTAGCAACTCCGTCACGGATTGCTGTGTAGATTCTGTTCTGAGTCGTGTCGTTAATTCCCTTGATGGTGACACCGGCTCGTTGAATCAACTGTTGCGCTCTAGGGCCTAGAATTGCGTCTGCGCCTAGGGTCTTAGCCTCTGCCTTAGATCCTGCCTCTAAAGCCACTGTGTAGAGGCTCTGAAGGGTCTTTACGCTTCTAGCGCTGTCGAAGTTAATGTAAGCGTCTACTGCTTGCTTGGCTGCCATTGGAGCATCAAGCATTGTTGAGGTGTTTACAGCGTGTGAGATTGCTGTGCTTACGCCGGTAATGCTGGCTGCAAGTGCCGCTTCGATAGCGGTCTTGTGTTTGCTAGCGAGAGCCTTTACTTTTCGCTCGTGGCTGTTTTCTTTAGTAAGGTCAGCTTCAAAAGTTTTTTTTGCAGATACAAGATACTTTTCAACTGCGTTAACCCATGAAGAAGGCAAATCGCTTACGGTTGCCTTTTGACCAGACTTTTTGTATGTTTCACGAAGTACGTCAAATAGTTCTTGTTTTTTTTGTAATGGCAACGAAAACTGAATACTGCTAAGTGCTTTAGACACTTCAGGGCTAGATAATTTTATTTTATTAGTCATAATTAGCCCCCTAACTTTACAACGTTGATGCTCATTACTGATCTGTCAAAGATTAAAGTTGCTTTTTGACCTGTTATGTTTGTTGCATCTAATCCTTGATAACCATTTGCAAGTGCAGCAGAAGCAGGAGTACTCATTATTCTGTCCACTCCACTTTGGGCTTCGCTCGACCATTTTGTGTCACCAGAATAAATGCTTTCTGATGGTGAGTTGAAACCATAATTTGCAGCCAATGTGTCTGATGAAGCTGTTGCGATGTTTGCATCCGGAGAAACATAACAGTCAACACGAACTCCACCATCTTTTGCAAATGAGTTTGCTACAGATACGTCAGGTGAAGTATAAACACCAGAACCAACAAGAGTTCCACCAGATCCACCGTAACTAGTCAAATCTCCTGTTAAGGAATCTGCACCGGTTTGGTCACATCCTCGGAATAATGTAGGTCGAGTATCACCGTAGGGGTCTTGTTCAATAGTTGCTGGATTCCCCATTCCAAGCATATTTGCCATCTCAACTTGCATGGCGTTTTGTCCTGCTGTGGCATATTCTTCTGCGTAAGCAGGATACCCTGAAGCTTTTCCAGCGTCATTATAAACAGAATTAAGATGAGCAGCTTCTTTTTCGTTTAATTGAAAATTGCCTACATCTGGTCTACCGGCGCTTGATCCTGTGCCTTGATTGGAAGAATTGCTACCACCACCAGAACCAAACCTTCCACGTTCATCACGAGGCTGGTCTGGGTTGTATTCTTTAGTAACTAAACCTTTTGTGTTATCGCTTATCTGCGCTTTCAAGATTTCTACTTCTTCAGCTGTGTGGTGCTCAAAGTTGAACTCACGACTGCGAGGCTTTTCGCTGAACTTCTTAAAGGCCTTGGCTTCGGCTAACTTATCAGGCGACGCTTGGCTGCCACTTGTGGGTGCTTCACTGACGCTCGGTTCTTCTTGGCTTTGGCTGACGCTGGGCGTGTTCGCTTCTTCACTTGAGGGTCCTGTCTGTCCGATTGTTTCGCCTGATGTGTCAACTGAGAGCTGACCGTTGAAGAATACTGGGCCTGTTGATGTAAGAACGAATGGCTCGTCTGCTTCTGCAGAATCAAACAACGGCATACCAAGTTCACCACGAGAGTCGTTAAGTGTAAGCATTCCAGCGTTGACGGCAGTAGAAAGCGCTTTGTACTTGTTCATCTGATCCGAAGAAGATGTGTCGTCTGTAAGGCTGAAGGTAATGCTCTCGTCCATGCCAAGGTGTTGACGGCAGAGAGTGTTCACCATGTCAACAATAAAGTTGATAGTTGGCTTTGTGGAAACTGTTTCAGCTGTTTCTGATTCGCCGTCGTGAGCGCCTTTGCCCCCACCGAGTCCGGCACGAGAGACAACACCAACTTGAGAAGGTGCTACTCCGAAGATGGCTGCAATACGCTTGGCGATGAACTCGTCATAGTCTGACTTGTACTTCTCGTCAATCTGGTTTGTCTGCACTACCTTCGCTCCACTTGGGAGTGAACGGATTTGCTGACGGTTCTGAGTCATGCCTGAGTAGTAATCGTTCAGGATTCTGTCGTTGTCTGCGAGCTGCCATAGTTCTAGGGCGCTGTCAGTTTCAAGGAACATCGCTGGAGTTGATCCTGCTTTGTATTCAGCAAGTAGCCATTCCTGGCGGTTCACATAAAGGTCGGTGTATTGAAGGCACTGCTCGACAGCAGAGAAGCCGTAAAGCATCTTTGTCTGTGGGTGGCCAATAAATACGTTGAGTGAGTCTGATGGGCGAACTGGGCCACGCTGTTCTAGTGAGTTGAACTGAGCGTTGACTTCGTTAAGCGGTGAAGCTGTGAATTCGCCCCTGGGGTATCCGAATAATATTTGTTGGAACCCTGGTAGAGGCCACTGAGGAACTCGACCTTTGTCGTCACGCAGAATCTTGATAGTTGAAGGGTCAATGAGGTCAAAGCCAAAGCATTCCCCACCTAGGTTGTAGTTAGGATAAACAACCACTTCGTCGTAAACTAGGTAGTCCCACATAGCCTGGCTAATCCATGAGCGCCAGTTCTTGTATTCAAGTGGGAACGGGTTGGCAAAGGCTTCCGTCATCTTGGCGACTTGGTCTGCGTAACGGTCACGGGCAATCGTTGATGCCTTGGCGTGTGAACAGTTTTCCTCTGTCATGATCGCAGCAACAGCGTCATCTGAAATCTCAAACGACCATGCCATCTTGGTTATGTCGTCAATGCGAATAGTTATGCAACGAGAGATGATGTCTACGTTGCGAGCAGCCCATTCCAGTTTGCCGAATGGCGCTGGCTCTTGGGTAATCATTAAGTTCTCAGCAACTTGGTACTGAGTAATGCGAGGTTCAGCTCGACCCGTTACTGGGTTGACTGGGTCAATAGCACCTGGGAATAGTGGAGTACCAGGGTTAAATGCAGCACCGAAGGCTGACATTGGACGTGATAGAGGTGTAGCTGCAACGACTTGCTGTGCCATAACTGGAACGCCAGTCTGAACAGGTGAGCCTTGTAGTTGACCACTCTGCATAGCCATAGCCATAGGAGCGCCAGCCTTGTTGAGTTCATCCATTACGCCCTTGACAATCTCGGCGGTCTTGTCTTTACGGCTGAATCGAGCCACTTACTACCTCTTTTGGAATTGTGGGAATCCAGCATTGAGACTGTTGTTGCGTTGTTCGGTTGCTGGGTTGAACTTATGAAAGCAGACCTTACAAGCTGTGTCGGTCTTTAGATTTGATGCGTTGCACTTAGGGCAAGACATTGTTGATCCTGAGAAGGCAAGGTCGAACTTGCTCGTCTGAGTTGTTAGTGAAGTAATGCCGTGAACGAGAGCGTCGAGTCGGTCTGGTGATTCGCCTGAGTCTGGGACCCATTCAATCATCTGTGTCTCTAATGCGCTTAAGTTGCCTATGTGTGAAACTCGGCCTTGCTCATAGAGCGAAGCAATCGGTTCAGCACGAAGGCGTTTTCCGACCTTGGCTGTTACGCCAATGACGTTCATGTGTGGGTTGATTTGCCTAAGCGTGGTCTCAATGAAGTCGCCACCTTGGTTCTTTTCAACAACCACTCGGTCTGCTTGGTAATCCTCGTAAGCCATGTTGACTCGGTTAGACCAACCCATAGGCGTATCTTTGCAGCTCTTGTCTGCCATAACGTAATAGCGTCCGTCAGCACCTAGGCCAACAACAATGATTCCCGTTTCGTCACTGTTCTCGCCTGATGTTACGGCTGGGTCAACGGCTACTACGACCCTTGTGAAGTCGTTGTAGTGCTGCACCCTCTTATCGTCAATCATTGTCTGGGTGAATAATGCGCCAGGTGTGTCTAGTAGAAGTTCACCGTACAACTCTTGTCTACCAAGGCGTGTGCCTTCGTATCGTGACTTGAGTTCTGCTAGTGCAGCTTCAGACAGGTTTGCTGCATTATCGAAGGTGGAACCACGGGTAACGACTACAGAGCCGTCTGTGCGACTCATCCATTCTCGGATCAGTTTCGTTGGGCGAGGTGTGGTCGTGATGACCACCTGGGGATTACCAATGCGTAGTGCAGGGGCAAGTCCCTCAGTCCAGATTTCTTCGTATCTAAATGATGAGGCTTCGTCTAACCATGCGCCACTGAGGTTTAGTCCTCTGGCACGGTCAGGCTCATCAGCTGATACAAGATGGATTCGTGAACCGTTGCTAAGGCTTATCTGCCCATTGCTTCGGTTGTAGAAGTCACCTTTGTCTTTACGTAAGTCAACTGCTTTAAGGAATCCCGAAGGCCCTTCAACGCAAGTTCGGCGTACGTCAGTAAATGTTGGGGCAACAATCGCCCACTCTGTATTGGGGTAGGTTCGTGCTTGTTCAGCCAACCAACCAGCCCCTAGGAATGTTTTGCCAAATCCACGACCTGAGATTACAAGCCAGATTCGCCAGTCGCCTTCAGGTGGGAGTTGATTAGGTCGAGCAAGTGTGCGGTAACGAGAGTGCTTTAAGTTCTCAATCGCTTCTTGTGCTTCTTGTTCTTGCTCAGACTTCAGTAGAGTTCGGAGCAGTAGTAGCTCCTGCAGTCTCTGTTCTTCCGTTGTCTCCATTGGCCCCTAATTTCGCTTCTAGGCGTTGTATCTCTGCCTCTACAGCCCCAAGTGTTATGACTTCGTGCTTTGTAGGAGAATCAAGTCCTAGCAGTTTGGCTCGGCGATCCATAATGGCAAGCGCACGGTCAACTGCAAAGAGGAATCCGCTTTTGCCGTCATCGTGAGTAACCTTTTCCATTACCCGTTCAAGCATTGTGTCTAGGCGCTCTGTTTCAAGTTTGCGGTATTCCTCAACAGCTTCTTTGGGGATGGCTGCAAGTGCGTTCTGAACTCGGTGGTAGGCAGCGGTCTTAGAAATGCCTAAAGTGTCGGCAACCTTCTGGTATGTAAAGCCTTTAGAACGTAGGCGTAATGCCTCTGTTGCGTTAATCATGTCTTGCTCGGTGGTAATAAATCCACCCTTGGAGTTTTGTGTCATGGTCTATCGCCTAAGCGTTCTATTGCTGGACAGAAAGAACCAACAGTAACATACAAGACTACCATAAGTGGTAACACCTTGCAATAGATACTCTTTGAGGTGGTTACAAACTTAATACCAAAAACGGTGAGCGCACATTAGTGGTGTGCATGGCAGAGGCTTCGAGTGCTTGGTACAGACTGCCCTCGTCTTCGTGGTCGGTGAATAGTGATCCGAGTGCTGGAGCTGCGCCTGAACCAATAGCCCCGTAGCAATAGCCATCTGAGTCTTTCCTGGCTTCTAGCGCCCCACTGTTGGAAGTTATCTCGTACAGGTGGCCATGCTCTATTGCTAGTAGTTCCCAATCATCTTTAAGGTCGTCAGGTAATTTGACGCTTTCAAGTAATTGCTCAAGTGTGGGGTTATGGGCGCTCTTTGCAACCTTGAAGTACATTGCCCCGACCTTGAATGAGCCTGAGTAGCCCAGTAGAAGATTCCCAAAGCGCCCTACCTTGGGTGTGGCTATGAGCGAGGCTAGGCCGTCGTCGGTGGAACTGAGGCTGTCTGCCCCCATCCACGCCCCGTCTGGGGTTATGAGTCCAGCTACTACGGTCATTTCTTCATGGCCATCCACGCAAGAGTCCAAATGCAAACAATGATAATTATTGTTGATGTGGTACTCATTTTATCATGTCCCAAATAAGAATAAACAGTGCGCCTGTAACAACACCGATGGCCCAGGTCAACCCAAGAACAACATAGAACATTGTATTCACTTCCAATTTCTGATTGCTTTGTAATACATGATTAGATACAAGGCGCTGTAGGCAATAAAGCCGTACTGGTGGGTGTTAAGTGCGTAGGCGACCCATAGGAGTTCATTGGCAGCAAGGATAAACCAGCCTCTAAGACGTTTCTCTCCTACAAAGAACAGGCCAGTTGATCCGACCAATGCCAGCACCCATGACCACATCAGTCAATGTCTCCACACATAGGGCATTCTTGGCTTGGGTCAGGTCTCCATCCTTTACAGGTCTTACATTGAGGCTCTACCCTTTCGCAAGCTCGGCGTATGGCGTATTCAATAAACTCTGAGAACTTCATGCCGTATTGACCCATTGCGTTTGCTATGGCCTTCAGTTCGTCAGCGTCAAAGTCAATGGCTATGGATGTCTGGTCACTCATGGTTTTATTTCCATGTATTGACACGCAAGTTTGAATACTAAACAAGGCCAATCTGCATCACAAATGGCGCAACACATATCGTCATCAGGACATTCATCGCAAGGAGAATGGTCTTGTATTATTTGTTGCAATTCTTCTTCAGTCATCATTCCCCAATGTTTGTTCTAGATTACTAATACGAATCATCATGTTGTCAAGCAATTCTGTCAACTTTAGATAATCCATCTTTCCATCTGGCCCATGAGCCGTTACTAAAACATCATCAGCACTAATGCCAACTAAGTTTGTTCCTTCGTATGTGACTGTTTTCATCATTCTCCCTTCAATCGTAGGACTCTTGCGCCCTTGCGTTCGGAAACGTACTGCGCCCATAGCTCAGGGTTTTCTTCCTTGAACCTTTTAGTGTCGAACTGTTCGCCGACCTTGTTGGACTTGTAAGTATAGAGCGCCTGACCGTTCCAAGTGGCCTCGTCAGCGTCAGCGATTGCAGCTTCTAATTCAATTCGTATTGCCTTTACTGCTGCTTCAGCCTCTTCTGCTTCTTGCTTTGCCATGCGATATTCACTAAGGCAGTCCACAATGAACTCTGAAACTTCGACTGACGTGCCGGTGCTTGAAGGGTAGAGAGACTTTAGAACCTCAAACTCAGCGTCTGCGCCGGTGAAATCTGGGGGGGATTTTTTTTCTACCAACTCCCAGAAGGAAGTTTCGGCATCCCTAAGCCCTGCAAGGCATTCGGCTGTGTAGTCTCTGGATCTAACCACAATGCCCTGTCCACCAATGAGGCAAGCAAAGTAGACCTGACTAATGCCAGTCACCATTGCGTAATGAGCGCCCTGCCAGTAGTAGCTCGCTGGAACCTGATTGTTATCCCAACCCTTAGCGTTGCCCTTACCAACAATGCCGGTGGTCTTGCATTCGAGTATCGCACTTATGTTATTTGGCTCTGAGTCAACGCTTGTGACCTGACCGGCTGGAGTGACTTCTGACGGCTCAACAATAAAGAAGTCCACGTTGGCTAGTTCCCAAGTGTTGCGTCCTTGCAACATTAACAGCCACTCAACAACTGC
>Ga0118677_10008233_pt1 | contig 16799 bp, 11 predicted proteins | sample AliMusrvi5mmetaG_FD_86154 | JGI IMG/M metagenome (GOLD analysis project Ga0118677, IMG submission 86154) | reverse complement strand
CTTATGCAATGTAATTCGTGATGGCTCGCGCATGCGCGCAGCCTTGGGTATTGCGCGCGCCCATGCCCGAATTTTTTCTGTGTTAAACAATACAGTGACACGTCAAGCAGGGGGCAATTTAGTCACCATCGAGAACATGCCCACCCAGCAAGCATTGGCCATGATGGCCAATGTCAGTCGTGAAAGTGTTTCACGCGCGTTGCAGATGTTAATCAAACAAGGGGTGGTAGAAAAAGACCATCGCCGTCTTATTGTGCGCCAACCCCAAGTGCTGGAAACATTGGCCTCCGGTGTGGAGGGCAAAATAACACAACCCGAAACCGCTACAACCGCCCCATCAGTACCGCTAGGGTAAGCGCTGCTTGTTCCGTGATTGATTGCCGCCAAGCGCCGCTGGCGCGCAGCGCGCGCAGACGCCCCCATGGGCTGGGATCCTTTAGGGCTTGTACAAAAAAAGCCAGTTGATGTTGGGCTTTGGGCGATAGCATGTCACTGCCTAATTGTAGAGCCGCCACCTGCGCGCACAGTCGTGCACGAAATATACCGTTAAATAATCCTGCAGCGCGCTGCACTCGTGCAGCAACAGAGCGATTCTCACCGCGCAAGTTAGCGCCATGTTGGCGGTAATACACCGTGGGGTTTGCATCGTAATGCAGCGCCCCACCACAACCGCTGACCAGAGCGTACAGCAACCAATCATGTGAGGCCTGTCCTGCAGGCGCGCCAATACGTTTTAACAAATTCAGTGCCGCTGCGTTAAACACCATGGTATTGCCCCCTGCCATACATTGCACCAAGGCGTTGGCAAACTCCGGTGGGCGCGGCATGGGGGCGGAGATTCCGAGGAAAGCGCCCCCGTCAGTTATATAACGTGTGGCAGAGCCATACAGCGCAGGCCGATCAGCTGGAATGCTGTCCAACCAAGCCACGGCGCGTGCTAACTTTTCTGGCAACCAACTATCATCTTGGTCACAAAAGGCGTAATAGCGTGCAGCGGGTGTCTGAGCCACCAAAGACATAAAATTAGCCGCCGCCCCTTGGTGCGGACCACTCAAAACCCGCACCATCATGGGGGTTAAGTTGATACCGGCCAAAACCTCAGCCAGGGATGAATCCCCAAACGCGCTGTCATCGCCAATGAGTAATGTATTAATGGGCAAGGTTTGCGCTTTTAAAGATTGCAGTTGCTGGGCCAAATGAGCCGCACCATGATGGTAGGTGAGCATTACGCATAGGGTGCGCGAAATTAATTCATCCACGACGGTTTCCCCATGCGCCCTTGCAATCCATCTTGCACGCCCATCCAGACAAACTTGAGGCGCTCGCGGCGTGAGCTGCCCGCTATAAAATAAACAGCAAAACGCAGCAGCAAGCGTAGCGCGTGCGGCATGCGCCACAATAAGGGCAGCGCCTTGTCACGATACAGCCAGAGGGCGTTGCGCACCACAAAGTAGTGGCGTTTCGGGCTGTGCAAAGGAAAGCGGCGCCATAAAAAATGAACAATGACGGGGCCCAGCGCATGCGTCATGTGGGCCGGGAACACGCCGCATAAGGTGTAGCCCAAGCGCCGTGCGCGCAACCCCCATTCAATATCCACATAATCTATAAATAGCGCCTCTTGCATGGGGCCAATGACCGCCAAGGCCGCCAAGGAAATAAGGCAGCCGGAAGAAATAAGATAATCCACTTCCACCACGGGGTGTTCGAGTGTTTCTTTAAACCGACTAACCCCCCACCAGTGCAGGCGCACAAAGTCTGGCGGGTTACGCAACACAGGGTCTGTGTAGCAAGGCCCCACCGCGGCCAAGTGCGGCTGAAAAGTTAGGCGCAAGGCAAAGGCCTTAATCAATTCTTCCACCATATCCGGAGCGGGCAAGCTGTCTTGGTCCATAAGCAACACATGGCTACGCCCTTGGGCGCGGGCTGCTGCAATCCCCACATTATGGGCCGCGGCCAAACCACGGTTCTCTCCCAAGGCCTGTACGGTGATGCGCGGGTCTTGCAAGGTCCAGTGCTGCAATACGGATAGTGTCTCGGGTGGCGAGCCATTGTCCACCAACAGAATGGGGTCTGACCCCAAACTCGTTAGCAGCACATCCAATTGTTGTCGCAACACCTTAAGGTCGGGGTGAAAGGTCACCGTGACGGCCAGTACCTTCATGACATTAAATGGGCGAGCGTACGCGTGGGGGATGGGCCAACTCAAAGTTTCCGTTATCAAGGGAGAGGTTGGGTGAGTAAGCGGGGTCATCGGCAATCACGTGGGGCCAGCGTTCTTTTAAAATGGCGGCCTCACTCATGAAGCGTTTTTTCTTAGCCGGGGTGTCTTCAAAACCACGACTGATGGATTCGTGGTGAATCATCTCCGCGTAAGGGGTCCACACGTTGCGGTAGCCCGCGGCGCGTACGCGCAAACAAAAATCCACATCGTTAAAGGCTACGGCCAGGGTTTCATCCAGACCCTTTACTTCATCAAAAATAGATTTTCTTATAACCAGGCAGGCGGCAGTGATGGCGCTGTAGGACTGGTGAAGGACGGCACGCCAGAAGTAACCGGGCAAATCACGCGCTTGGTGTACGAAGGCGTGTCCGGCTACCCCACCCAAGCCCACCACAACTCCTCCATGCTGCAATGTATTGTTGGGGTACCATAGGCGCGCACCCACGGCCCCTACGCCGGGTTGGGTTGCAAATGACACCATTTCTTCCAGCCAGCCGGGGGTAATGATTTCGATATCGTTGTTCATGAGGCATAACAACTCACCACGAGCCATTTTGGCGGCTGCATTGTTGAGCGCTGCATAATTAAAAGGGCGCTCGTCACGGTGAATAATGACGCCCTGTTCTTGTAGTTTGATAAACAGCTCATGAGTAGCGCTTTCAACGCTGCCATTGTCCACCACAATGATTTCAAAATTGCTGTAGGTGGTTTTTTGAAAAACAGAATCCACGCAGGTTTTAAGCAGCTCCGCATGATCGCGCGTGGGAATGATGATGGTCACTTTGGGCAACGGATTGGGGCACTCAAAATGAACCCGTTGCAGATGAGGGGCCTCAGCGCAGGAGGTTGCCCGACCCTTAATTCCGACGCGATTAAGATGTTCGTTAATGGCGCGTAGCGCAGCGGCGGGCGCATAATTTTTTGCATCGGTATGCTGGGCTGTACTGCCCGGAGAAATTCGCCAGTGGTAGAGCAATCGGGGAATATGGATGATTTGGTGCGGTTGAAGGCGCTCAATGATGCGCAATGCAAGGTCATAGTCCTGAGCCCCTTCAAAGCCCTTGCGAAAGCCGTTCACGTCGAGCACTAACTTGCGTCGGAAGCACCCCAGGTGGCTTACGATGTTCTGTGCCAGCATCAGTTCTGGGTTGTAGTCGCATTTGAAGTGGGGGGTGCAGCGATGGCCTTCCTCGTCCAACTTATCTTCATCGCTGTAGATTAGTCCTGCATCGGGGTGCGTGCAGATGGCCTCCGCCATAAACCATAGGGCCAGGGGGTGGAGCTTATCGTCGTGATCCAAAAGCGCTACAAATTCACCGTTGGCTAATGCCAAGGCATTGTTGCTAGCGGCGCTGATATGTCCGTTGGTCTCGCGTTTCACCCAGCGAATGCGCGCATCTTTAGCGGCATACTGATCAAGCAATGCATGAAGCTCCGGCGAATGAGAGGCGTCATCAGCAATGCAGAGTTCCCAGTGGGGATAGATTTGATTGCGTACGCTATCAATGGCTTCTTGTAACCACAGCAAATTCGAATTATAGGTGGGCATGATTACAGAAATGACCGGATTACGATCCCAGTTGTTGGCCATCTGCTGCAAGCGCGCGTATTCGCTCACAGGGATTTCATAACGCTCTAGCCAGTCCAGGTAAGTCAGTGGTGCAACCACCTTTTTTTGTCTGTTGAGGTCTTCTGCGAACCCAGCCCAACCGCGAGTGGTGAGCGTAGAGACGCTGTGCTGCAACGCCCACAGTCCCCAGCGGGGTTGCGTAATCGCACGCCACAGAACACGCAATGCCTTATGCGTGAGACGGGCTGCGCGCGCCATAGCGCGCATGGGTGCCGTGATGCGCCAACTGCTGCTGTGCAAGAGATCATGAATGCGCGCCTCATGTGCAGTCACGCCGGCCTGAAGGGTCTTGATTTGGTTTTGGGTGCGTATTAGCGCTAGCCGTTCATGGTTTAAGTGAGCGGGCTCAATGGCGCGAAGTTGGTTTAATTCATCCAACTCCACCAACAGTTCGGGCATTCTCCATACCCGCATCATCATGGCGCTAAGCTGCGCGTCGCTCCAACGGGCGCGCCATTTGCGATAAATGTTTAAGGCAGCATTGCTGTAGAACGCTTCCAGCTCATGCACCCCTGAGCTACCGTGAATACGGTAATAGGCGGAGGGTCCAGGGGCATGTACGAAAGATCCTTGCTGCAAGAGTTGCAACCAAAAATCCCAGTCCTCATAGTGGTCCAAGGCCTCATCAAACTGGCAGCCCTGCGCCACCATGGTGCGGCGAAATAAAACGGTGTGAACGGATATCCAGTTGGCGCTTAATAACCGCAGAGGGTCAAAAGGAGGAGTGGGTGACTGGGGGAGGGGAGAGCCGCCCTCGTCAACCCGTTGCACATCGCTGTAAGCAGCAACGCTATGCGGGTTTTCATTTAGTGCTTCGGCTAGTTTTTTAATGTGATCAGGTGCCAGCCAATCATCATCATCTAAAAAAAGAATGTAATCACCGCGCGCCTCATGGAGGCCGCGGTTAGCGGCATGGCTGCGCGCCAAGGGGGTGGGGGTGGGGATAAACCGTAAGGGATACGTGCCGCACAGATTGGGTAATGGAGAGTGGTTGGGGTTGGCCGAAACCACCACCACCTCAATGGCAGGCCAGGTCTGCGCAGCTACAGAGCTTAATGCCTTTTGCAATAGCTCGGGCCGATCAATGCTGCGAATCAGCACTGAAACGCAAGGTGATGAATGGGGCGCAGGGCTTTGTAAACCGTTATTGGACACGGGTCATGGGCATTGAGATGTTGAATTCAAGCCATTCTACTGGATTTTGGAGCGCCCACAGCCCGCTTTCGTTACAATGCAGGGCATGATAAGCGCCCCCCATTCCCCCGCACCGCAAGCTTTGTTGGCTTGGTATTGGCCCTGGCACCATAGGGGGTTGTTGCGCCAATTTGTCCGCCGTCAATTGGAAGCGCGTTATCGGGGCACCTTGTTAGGCGTTGCATGGAGCTTACTGACACCGCTGCTCATGATGACTGTGTACACCCTGGTGTTTCGTTACGTGTTTAAGATGCGCTGGGATAATGGTCTGGATACCGGCTTTGATTTTGCCCTGCGCCTCTTTGCCGGCATGACAGTATTTGGTTTTTTTGCTGAAGCCCTGACACGTTCTCCTATGTTGGTGGTTGAGCAACCCAACTTGGTGAAGAAGGTGCGCTTCCCTGTGGAAATTCTGCCCTGGGTAAACGTGTTATCAGCCTTATGTTTTGCCCTGCCGGCAGTGGCCTTATTGTTGATGGCCAGTCTGTTGCTGGGCAACCCTATTCACTGGGCCTGGCTTGCGTTACCCCTTATTTGGTTACCGCTTATTCCATTGCTACTGGGGTTGGGTTGGGCGCTCTCAGCAGTGGGGGTGTTTGTGCGTGATGTGGGCCACTTATTGGGGCTTGTGGTGGCGCTGTTGCAGTTTTTAAGCCCGGTGTTCTATCCCGTCACCGCCCTCCCTCAGGCGCTGCGGCCCTTCATTTACTTAAACCCCCTAACGCCCGTTATTGAACAAAGTCGCGCCGCTATTTTTGAAGGGCTTTGGCCGGAACCCGGTCTTTGGGGTCTGTACTTATTGGCGGCTCTGATGGTGGCGTTTTTGGGGGGCTGGTTATTCCGGCGCCTGCGCGGAGGTTTTGCCGATGTCCTCTAATTGGGTGCTGCGCGCACAGAACTTGGGTAAAGATTACGTGCTCTACAACCGCATACGCTCGCGTCTGCGCCATCTGTTGTTCTCTCAAGGGGGAGGCAGTAAGGTTTTTCATGCACTGCAAGGTGTAAACCTTGAATTGTGTCCCGGGGAATCATTGGGTGTAATTGGGCAAAACGGCGCGGGTAAGTCTACTTTACTGCAACTGCTCTGCGGCACCCTCACACCCAGCCACGGCACGTTGGAAGTGCGTGGGCGCATCGCGCCCCTGTTGGAATTAGGGGCTGGCTTCAATATGGAATTTACCGGGCGAGAAAATATTTTCATGAACGCGGCCGTACTGGGGCTAAGTCACGGAGAAATTCTAGGGCGCTTGCAAGAAATCATCGACTTTGCCGATATTGGTGAGTTTATTGATCAACCGGTGCGCACTTATTCCAGCGGTATGTATGTGCGCTTGGCTTTTGCCATTGCCACACGCATTAGTCCTGACATCTTGGTGATTGATGAAGCCATCTCTGTAGGGGATGGTCAGTTTGCCCGAAAATCCTTCGACCGTATTTTGCAATTGCGTGAGGAGGGCGTCACCTTGCTGTTCTGCTCGCACTCCATGTTTCAGGTGGAGGCCTTATGCGAACGCGCCTTGTGGCTGCATCAGGGCAAGGTGATGGCATACGGACCCTCTTCGCAGGTCGTCGTGCAATACAACGCTTGGCTTAACGCACAGCAGGTGCAGCCGGAGTCAGGTCAGGCGCCCGCCACGCTTACGCGCGGACACGCAACGTTGAGCCATGTTGAGGTGGGGGTGGACGGAATTTGGAGTGGGCGTTTGAACAAAGAAACGCTTCTGGCCCCCTTACATAGCGGCAAAAGTCAGTTGGCGCTGCGCATTCAATTCAATAGCGACCCGGCGTTATCTGCGCCTACCTTGGCGATGGTTATTTCCACGGCAGATGGACGCATGCTGGCCAGCGCATGCAGTTGGATTGATGGCGCGTCCATTAAGCGCAATCAGGCCGGCGCCGGTGGGGCCACGCTGGTGTATGACAACCTGCCGCTACTCAAGGGCAAATACACCCTATCCATTTACTTAATGTGCGAGCGCGGATTGCATGTGTACGATGCCGCGGAGCATGTGACCACCATTACCGTGAGCCAAGAGCATTTAGAACAAGGCATGGTTAGCCTTCCACACCTGTGGCACAGCGAAGTGCCGAGCTAGGGGTTATGGATCCGCTTCAAAAAAAGTTTGCCAAAGCCAGCCGCCGCCTGTACAAAGGCGCGGAAATTATTCACAGAGCACCCTTGCCTGCGCGTTTTAAAATAATCCTGGCGCGCCTCTTGGGGCGCTTCTTCAGTCCTTATGGTGCGGACGTAAATAAGGTCAGAGCAGGCTTTCAGCAGGGCTTGGGGCGCAGCAAGGTTGAGGCCAAAACATTGGCGCGCGCCTGGTTGGGTAGCCACGGTCTTTTTGCACTTTCTATCTTTCATTACCGCACCTGTGATGCGCGCTGGGTGCGTGAGTCCGTGCGCGTGGAACGCCCGGATCTGTTGCAAGCGGTGGTGGAGCGCGGTGGTTTGGTGCTGACCTTTCACAGCTTTCATCAGAACACGTTGGCAGCGCTGGTGGGGTTGTCGGGCAGTCCCGTGTTTGCTGTAGCGGGTACAGAAAAAAATAATCCCATGGTGCCCTACATTGGCCGTTATTTACGCATTATTAATGGGGGGAGTGAGGCTTGCTTTGGCGGTGGCCGTTACCTCTTCACGGATGAGCCCCGCGCGCTCATTCAGGGGGTGCGCAAGGGTCTTGAGCAACATCACAGTATTGTAACGCTATGTGATAACCCTGCCCCTCCGGGGTCTGTGCCGCCCCTTAAGATCATGGGGCGAAGTATTTCCGTGGGTACGGGCGTGCTGTCCTTGGTACAGACGGCGCAGGCACCGGTTACTTTCGCACTTCTCTACCCAGACCAGGCGGGCGTGCTGCACTTGGCATTGCAAGAGGCGGGTGTTATTGAGGACCTGCACAGCACGTTGCAAGCCTATTTCAACTTTTTAGAAGAGCAACTCAAAAAAACACCCTGGGCTTGGCAGGGCTGGATTTGGTGGAGCGATCTGCCGGAGTAGCAGCCTTTCTCTCACTCTTTATTATCTCCCTTCGCGGAGAGTTGATCTAGTTTCTGCCCATCCACCAGTAGGTCATTCCCCTCGCGTTTTAGCACCCCCTGCGCCAGCAGCACCTGAAAGGTGCGGGTGACGGTTTCGCGGGTCAGATTCACCATAATGGCCAGTTCTTGATGGGTAGGGGCTTTGAGCACACGAATGTTCTGGGTGCCCCCTGCGGTGAGGATTTGCAATTGTGCGGCGATGCGATGCAATGGGTTAGTAAGTGCTAACACCTGGCGCTGGCTCAGCTGCGCGCGGATGCGCTGCGCTAGGCGACGGCTTAAGGCTTCGGCCAATAAAGGGGCTGCAAACAAAACAGGCCTGATTTCGGCAGCGGGCAGCAACACCACTTGGGCGCGCTCGATGGAGATGACGAATTCAGGTTGGGGCTCGCCATCAATCAAGGACAGCTCGGCAAAGTAGTCGCCGGGCTCAATGAAGTATAGGCCTACTTCACGTCCTTCCAGTGTAAAATCAACAGCTTGCAAACGTCCTTCTTGTAAAAAACACAAGTATTGCGGGGCCGGCCCTTTGGTCAATACCATCTCGCGCTTAGCAAAGGGGCGCACCGAAGCATGCTGTGCCAAGCGTTCCAGCACTTCAGGCGGAAGGGGTTTTAGTAGGGAGAACTGCTGCAAGAGCAGGGTATGCACAGCCATATATGGGCCATTATAAAGGGTAGTTCCCCCGTAAAACCCACCTTCAAATGACAAAGGTGTGACTGTGCGCACAGAATCCTCCGCCCTTCGCGGGGTAGAATAACCCCCAAACCCCTGGAAAATCAACCCATGACCCTTGTTTTACGGCGCCGATTATTGCGCTTGGTGCGCACCCTGATGTTGCTGCCGGCGCTAGCTGGAGTGGGGGTGTGGGCGCAAGACATGGGGGTTGCCGCTCAAAGCGCAAACCCCATGCAGGCCGTCGCCATTGGTACGGTCACGCTGACTATTGGCGTGAGTGAATTGCAGCATGAAGGGCACCCGCAACCCATCAACAAAGGATCCACCATTGGCGTGGGTGACACCATCACCACCAGTGAGAGTGGGCATGTGCACATTCAGTTTGTGGACGGGGCGCGGGTCAGTGTTCGTCCGGGCTCCATTTTGCGTGTGGAGGAATATCAGTTCGATGCTGCACATCCCGCCAATTCTACGGTTAAGTTTTTTCTGGAGAAGGGTGTGGCGCGCGCCATCTCCGGTGAAGCCGCACATGCCGCCAAAGACCGCTTTCGTCTTAACACACCCTTGGTGGCCATTGGGGTGAAGGGCACCGACTTCACCACTCAGTCCTCAGCGGGTTCGGCTGTGGTGGTGGTGAATCAAGGCGCCATCGTGTTGGCTCCACTGGATGCCGCTTGTCAGGCCGCAGGCTTAGGCCCTTGCGCAGGCGCTCACGCACTGACTCTTAGCGCCAGTATGAATGGCACCGCCTTGGTGTATCACAGCAACGCCACCGACCCCAGCTTTCAGCCGCTCAATACCCTCAAGGGCACAGATAAAATCACGCCCATTATTCAACAGGAACGTGATGCCGCCAGCGGCACCACCACGGTGGTGGCGGACAGTACCGCCCCCACCTCCGTGGCGGCGTTACTGCCCGTACAGAACAGTTTAATTTGGGGCCGCTGGGCCAGTACCGCGGCGCCGGGCGATACGCTCACAGTTCCCTTTTTGACTGCCATGCAAGGCAACCAAATCACTGTGGGAGATGGCTATTACTTCTTGTTTCGTAATGAAACGGGCCCCAATCTTATGAGCACCGCCAGCGGCACGGCGAATTTTGCGCTGCAAACCAGCAGCGCCTACTATCGCGACAATGGCAATATTTTAAGCGCTGCCACAGTGCAAGGCGGCACCTTGGGTATTAACTTTACCAATGACACTTTTAACACCAACCTCAATGTCAGCTCTGCGGCTACGGGTGCCGTAAGCATTAGCGCTACGGGCACCATTAACCCCAGTACGGGTATTTTTGTATCCAGCAACGCAGATCCACACGTGGCGGGCGCCGTTTCTTTGAACACATTGCAGGCGGGTTACTTTTTTAATAAACCTCTCAGTGTTGGTGGTTCGCTTTCAGGCGCCACCCTATGGAGCCGCTGATGGAGGCCTTGCTACTGCGCCCGCGCACGCTGCGTGTAGCAGCCTTAGCCCTTGCCGCTCTGCTCACCGTGATAGCGGCCCTCTTGTGGGCACCGCAGTTGCGTCAGTGGGATGAACGCACGGGTAGCTTCGCGTGGAGCATGGCCAACCCCAACGCGCAAGAGCGCCGTGTGGTGGTCATCGACGTTGATGAAAAAAGTGTGCAGGCCTTAGGCAGCTGGCCCTGGTCCCGCGCCCGCATGGCGGACTTACTGAACCACTTGGATCAGGCGGGGGTCAGTCTTAAAGTTTTGGATGTGCTCTTCGATGGTCCGCGCGAGGGCGATGCGGCATTGACCTCTGCCCTCATGAGCCCGGTGCCCACGGTGGCGGCCGAGGTGTTGGCCTTGGACGACAATCACCCTGTGCACTCGGGGCAACTGGCGGGTGCGTTGCCCTTCACCAGTTGCCCCACGGCCTCCATGCCAGGGCACGGCTATCTGGCACCGTTAACCGGGCTCTTACCCCTACAACTCTTAGCGGGGCATATCACACCCATCATGGACGCGGACGGCGCCATTCGTCAGGTGCCGGCCTTAATCTGTCAGGACAACCAGACCTATGCAGCCTTGCCCATTGCGGCTCTCATGGCTGCAGGCTTTGGGGGTAAACCACAGATCACCGCTGGGCACTCTCTCTCTGACCCCGCTTGGTGGTTAACCCTGGGCGACCTGCGTGTTCCTTTGGATAACCAAGGTCGCTTTCGTGTGTCCTATCAAATTCCTCGCGCGGGGTTTGTTTCGGTATCGGCCTCAGATGTATTAAGCGGTCAGGCACCAAAAGGTTTGTTAAAAGGAGCTTGGGTGTTGGTGGGCTCCACAGCCTTTGGTGCAGGGGATGCGGTGCCCACACCCTTGGGCGGAGCCGTGGGGGGCGTTGAAGTACATGCTGAAGCCCTCTCCGCCATGCTGGATGAACGCACGCCCTACACCCCACGTTTTGCAACCGCTTGGCCCTGGGCCACCGGTGCACTCATAGCGCTTCTATTACTTGCAACTATTCGCATTACGCGCCGCAGCGCGGGTCTCGCCCTGCCCTTAGCGGCTGTTTTGAGTTTGACTCTTCTCTTCACCGCACATACCGTATTGTTGTTGGGCGCGCACTTGTGGGTGGGCTGGATCATTCCTGCTCTCTATACGTTGCTGGCCACCAGTTTATTAACCGGTGTTGAGCTGATCCGCACACGCTTTGAGCGTGAACGCTTGTTTCAAAACCTATCGAGCTACCTGCCCGAAGCCGTGGCGCGCCAAGTAGCGTTGCAAGGGCCCAGTGCGCAGGTACACGCACACCGTCACGAGGCCACAGTAATGTTTGTGGACCTGCGCAACTTCTCTTCTTATTGTGAGGGGCGCCCTCCGGAGGAAACCGCCACCGTGCTACATCTGTTTTACACCACCGCTACGCGCGTGGTGGAGGGCCATGGCGGTGTGGTGGAGCAGATGGTGGGCGATGGATTAATGGCGGTGTGGAATGGTTCTGCCCCCTGCGCAGACCATGGCGCGCGCGCCATAGCGGCTGCTGACGAACTGTGGCGCGCCTTGAGTGCACAGTTGCCCAACCGTTCCACTCGCCGTACGCCGGCTCTGGATGTGGGAATGGGGCTGGAAAGCGGTACTGTACTGGTGGGTTCCTTTGGCGCTGCAGGGCGGCGCGTGCATACGGTGCTGGGTGAAACGGTCACCGTGGCCTCAAGGCTTGAATCCATGACAGCGGAGTTGGCGTATCCCATTCTATTGGGGCCGCAGCTCATGGCCGCTGCGAAGCCTGCTAACGCCATTTGGTTAGGTGAATTTTTACTGCCGGGATTAAGTACCCCGCGCATCCTTCACGCCTTGCCGGTAGAATATGACCAGCATCGCTTGCGCTTGGTGTATGAAAGCGAGGGCGAGCAGCGGGCAGTCGGTTGAGGGCTGTCACCCCTATCAACTTTTTTCTGGTAGCACCATTACCCTTTGTTTAAACATTTCGCCCAGAGGGCGACCCTTCTTTTATGTGGCCTCTGGTGCTTTTGGGGTCTGACCCCAGTCTGGGGTCAGACCCCAGAGGGCGCTTGCCCCGAAGCTTTTCCCCTTAAACCCCCGCAGAGCAGTGCAGCGCGCCAGCAGGAGCTGACTCGTTTGGAGGGTTTGAGTGAGGCATGCAGCACACGTGCGGATTTTTATGCCTGGCAAGGCGCCCTATGGTTGAGTGAAGGCGCGTTTCAACAGGCCGCCATCGCCTTGGAAAAGGCATTGCTCCTCAATCCCGATTTACCTGGCGTGGAGCTGGACTATGCCCAGGTCTTGGCGCAGATGGGAGAAAAGAGTTCTGCTCGTGACCTGGTGGGGTCCGTCTTAGCGCGCCCCGATATTCCAATCCCCCTGCGCGACTGGTTAACAAGCGCCCAAATGGATTGGGCTGAACCCTCGTGGCAGCGTCGCCTGCTGCTGCAAACCATGGTGGGGGCGGAGAGTAACCTTAACAGCGCGCCTACCAGTGGCATACTCACCCTTACCCTGCCCGGTGGCTCGGTGCCCGTGGTGCTGGCGCAGAACGAGCATCCCCGTGGGGGCTGGGCCAGCCTTAATACTGCCGCTGCAGAAGCCACTCACACCGTGGGGGAGGGCACCTTAAGCCTTGCGGGGGAGGCTAGCGCACGCCTAACTCCTGGGGACACCAGCAATAATCTTGAAACCGTGAGCGCTTCGGCCCTTTGGGTACGACCGGTGATGAGTAGTACCGTGGGTGCGCGTTTAGGCGTGACGCGTCTCTGGTTGGGGGGTATTGATTTATATGAAGAAAATGCAATAAAGGTGTTTGCCGAACATGCTGTTCCGGGTACGGGCAATGCCTGCCGGGGCGGGCTGGGACTGGACTATGCTCTGCGCGTATATCCATCCTCCTCTACCCTGAATGGGGACTACAGCGGAGCTCAGTTAGGCGTTGGTTGCCAGAGAGAAAAAACCAGTATTAGCGGTATTGCCCAATGGGGGCGGGACCGTGCTCAGGACCCCGTGCGCTTAGGCGGCGGCCAGGACCGCGTGGATTTCACCCTATCAGGAAGCCAAAACTTGGCCACGGGGGTGGCGAGTCTGGTTTTTCAATGGAGTCGCCTGCAAGATGCCGACTCCTATAGCCCCCTGTTAGGAAGGGTGGCGCGGGTCATTACGCGTCAGGCAGGGCGCGCCCAATATGAATATTTTATTAATAAACGGTTATCTATGATAGGTTATCTCGAAAAAACATCACAACAGTCCAACATTAGCTTGTTTGAGATGGCCAATCAGGCTTTCTATTTGGGGTTGCGCTGGAGCCTGAAATGATGTAAAAATGAAACACTTCTCAGTTTTTGAGCACTTTGTGATTACAGTCACAAGGGGGCCCAAGGGTTTGAGGTACTATTACTACCGTAAGAGGGGTTTTATGCGGGTTCTGACATTGGGCAAGGCTTCTTCTACGTAAGAGGCATTCATGCCGAGTGTCGGAATTAATATGTAAAGCGCTAAAAACTAAAAACTAATCCATTAAATTAAAAGGCTTAAAATGTCAAATATCTCCACACCAGACATCGTTGCAACGCGATTCGTAGGCGCCTTATACGGCGAATCTTTGAGCTACCAGCAACAGCAATATGTTCTCACCAATAGCGCCAACCTAACCAACATCATGAATGCGCTATATACCAGCGACTTTGGTACGCAAACGAATGCGCAAGTTGCCGCTACCGTGGTGTCTAACTTGGGTATTACGGGCAACGCCGCCACCATTGCAACTAACGTTATTACGGCAGCTCTCAACGCTGCAGTTGCAGGTCAGCAGGGCGCCACCATAGCAGGCATTTTGAACGGCTTTGCGACCATGACCGGTAACGCCACATTTGGTTCCTTTGCTACCGCCTGGGAAACCAAGGTAGGCGCCGCTGATGCCGCATCTTCAGTAGTCGGTGCAGGAAACCAACAGTTGGGTAACATCTCAACCACCACGACTTTCAACCTCACTACAAACATCGCACAGACATATGCTGCCACTGGTTCCGGCGCGAACGTATTCAATGCCCTTACAGGCACTGGCGCTACGTTGTTGCCCCTAGACACCATCACAGGCTCAGGCACCAATAACACATTAAATATCGCCAATTCTGGTACTACAGCCTTTGCTGTGCCAGCAGGCGCAACCATTTCTGGTATTCAAACCGTAAACGTAAATAATGCAACTACTAACGCAGCCTCCAATGCTGTTGCCGTTACGAATACAACATTTGGAACAGGTGTTACATCGCTAAATTGGAATGAAGCTGGTGCAGGTACTGCAGGAACAGCAGTTGTTGCTCTAAACAGCGCAACTTCTGTTTCGTTGATTGATACCGGGGTCGCTTGGTCAACTAATTCTACTGTTACAGACGGAAGCACAAGTGCTAACGTACTGAACACTGTAACCCTTAAAGGTTTTGCAGGCACAGTTGGTATCACTGGTAACGCAATCACCACTGTTAATGAGAACGCGGTTGCTGGTTTGGTAACTATTACATCTACAACGGGTACGCGTGCATTGACAGTTAATGCCACTGGCACTACGGGTGAAGGCGGCTTGACTGATGCACATGCTACAACTGTTACCTTGAATGTAAATGGTGCACAAAACTTTGGCACATTGACAACAGCGAAAGCTACTACTGTTAACGTTAATGCAAACGCAGCCACCACGGAAACTGTAACGGCAGCAGCTGCCACAGTCTTGAATTTGGGCGGTACGGCACTAAACACCCTGACATATACACAAGAAGCAGCACTCGTTACAGTAAATATCACAGGTTCCGGTGGTGTTACTGCTGACTTATCTGGCGCTGGTGACACTGGATTAACAACCATTAATGCATCTACCCAAACACTGGGCGCTGCTGCAACCAACATCGATACCCTTACACTAGCAACAGGTACTGCCTTTACCGGCGGCGCTGAAAAAGATGTGCTGACTGTTGGGGCAACGACTCAAGCGATTAAGTTAGGTACAGGTGCTGGTAGTCAAATTACATTGACAAATGGCACCACAGCATTGGGAACTGGCGGTTCAATTACTGCCGGTGGGTCTTCTGATGTTTTGGCTTTTGCTACAGCCGCTGACGCAGTGACATTGTCAACTGTAAACGCTACATCAACTGCATTTAATGCAGCCGTGACAGGTTTCAGCACTCTTTCACTTGCTGCTGCTGCAGGCCCCATTACGGTAGTAGATGGAGTATTTGGTACGTTCACCACGGTTGACCTGACTGGTGCAGCACAGACAGTTACCCTTAGCAACCTAGCTTCTGCTGATACTGTAAACATTACGGGCGCTAACACAGGTCTTACAACCGCAGGATCTCTGGGTCAAAATGCAACAGACAGCCTTACGGTTGGCCTGATTGCAACTGCCGCTCAAGCTTCTGTAAACTTTGGCACTATCACAACACCAAACCTGAATAACATAGCAATTGTTACGTCAGATACCGTTGCTGCTAATAAGGGTGGTGTTGATACCGTGGTTATTACAGATACATCATTGCATGTGTTAACCCTGTCTGGTACTGATGGTGTTATTGTGACTTCGCTAACAGGAGACGTAGCATTAACCACCATTGATGCTCATGGCATTGCAAGTGTTATAAATAAAGCTGGTCTGTCAGTAACTACAGCCGCTGATCAATATGCTACGACCATCACCGGTTCCACTGGTGCAGGCAATGACACGATCGATGCACATCTGGCCACGGCTGCTGTATCAATTACTGATACAGCTACCGGTACAATTGCAATAACTGGCTCAGCTAATGCCGGTAATACGATTATTGTTGGTTTAGGTACCAACACAATTGTGGCTGCTAATACTGTCGGTACAGATAACGTTACAATCGCCTCTGCTAGTGCAAACCCTGAAATAATCACGTTAGGTTTAGCAACAACAAACACTACTGGACTATACAACATCAACCTGGGCGCTACTCATACAGGCGCTGATTTAGTTGTCGTAGGTACAGCCGGTAATGCTTTTGCTACGGCACCAAATTACGTGATTACTAATGCTGCAGTGACAGACACCATTACATTTAGCACTGATGCTGCAGCCACTCTGGTTAATGCGGGCTTAACTGCAGGTGTAGGTACTCTGACTGCAACGGCTGCTGGCATTAACGTTGGTGCTACGATTACTGCAATTGAGGCGGCTGCAGATGCAAATGCCCATGGTGTTGCCTATGCTGTGTTTGGTGGTAATACGTACGTAGCAGAAGCTATTGCAGCAGTGGCAGCTTCTGCTGTTAATACAACGCTTATTGAAATTGTTGGTGTACACACCCTCAGCACCGCTGCTGCTGCCGGTGTTGTCGCTATCGCTTCCTAATATCTCCCTCACCGGAGAACCCCACAGTTCACCGTGGGTTGCAACAAATCAAACCCCACTGCTCAAAAGGCGGTGGGGTTTTTCCACATTTAAGGAACCTGAAATGCCGACCATCAAGATTGACGACAAAGACTACGACCTGGACCAGCTATCCGAAGAGGCTAAGGCCCAACTGGCCAGTCTCCAGTTTGTGGATGCTGAGCTGCAGCGCCTGAATGC
>Ga0118677_10008230_pt1 | contig 16802 bp, 13 predicted proteins | sample AliMusrvi5mmetaG_FD_86154 | JGI IMG/M metagenome (GOLD analysis project Ga0118677, IMG submission 86154) | reverse complement strand
CCCCCAACACCGGCACCATCATCGTCAACGTCCTCGACCAGTCCGGCGCCGCCATCAAAGACGCCAAAGTCGCCGTCACCAACTCCGCCACTCGCGCCGCCCGCGAAACCGCCTCCGGCCCCGACGGCAGCGCCACCATCCCCGCCCTCTCCCTCACCGGAACCTGGACCCTCGCCGTCTCCAAACCCGGCTTCAGCGACGAAACCCGCACGGAAATCGCCCTCCGCGCCGGCGAAACCGCGACATTAAACATTAAACTCCTCGTCGGCTCCGAAAAATCGGAAGCCACCGTCTACGGCACCGCCGAAGGCGTCCGCGCCGACGCCCAGATCGGCCGCTCCATCGACGCCTCCCAGCTCGATGAAACTCCCATCCTCGGCCGCAAACTCAGCGCCGTGCCCCTCCTCAACTCCGCCTTCCGCCAGGCCAAAGGCACCGGCGACCTCTTCGTCAACCAGATCTACGTCGCCACCGGCGCCGGCTCCCGCCGCACCACCACCACCACCCTCGACGGCGCCAATAATGACGAAGCCTGGGGACGCCAGACCATGATCGCCACCCTCCCCCTCGGAGCCGTGCAGGAAATGACCGTCCTTTCCAACGCCTTTTCCTCCGAATTCGGCTGGACTTCCGGCCCCGCCCTCAATATCGTGACCAAATCCGGCGGAAATACCCTCCACGGCGAAGGCCTTTATATGAACCGCCCGGGCAGTTGGGAAGCCACCAGCTTCTCCACCAAAGGCTTCTGCGCGCCGTCCGTATCCACCTGCGTCACGCCCGCCACCCTCACCTCCATCAGCCCGGTCGACATCCCGGATAAGCTCAACCAGTTTTCCGGTTCCGCCGGCGGCGCAATCAGAAAGGACAAGACCTTCTTCTTCGCCGCCGCCGACTACAGCAAACAGGACCGCACCACCCTCCTCTCCGGAGCCCTGCCAGCCTTCCTGCTGCCCGCCAACGGCGACCTCTCTTATACCGGCCATTACCGTCAGGCGCTCGCCAACCTCCGTCTGGACCAGAACCTCACCGCCAGCCAGACCCTCATGTTCCGCGTCAATATCGACCGCTTTCACGACACCAATCCGCAGGATGCCGTCGGCGGCACCAACGCCCCCAGCGTCGCCCGCGAATACGCCCGCCGCACCGTCACCGGACAGGCCAATCACACCTGGGTCCTCAGCCCGGGCCTGCTGAACGAGGCCCGCTTCGCCTTCCTCGATGGCGACCCTGTCACCCAGTGGACCGCTCCCACGCTCACCACCGCCTACACCCGCTCCGGCTCCGTCCCATTCACCCTCGGCCAGTCGCGCTTCTCCAACCTCTATGGCCGCCAGGCGCAGTTCTCTGACACGCTTTCCTGGTCGCACGGCATCCACTACGTCCGCTTCGGCGGCAGCGTCGTCCACCACACTTCCGGCGGCTTCGGCAGTGAGCCCGGCACCGCCATCCTCGGCACCTTCACGTTCCTCAGCACCACCACCGCGCCATTCGATCAGCTGACTCTGGCCAACGTGCAGAACTACACGCAGCCCATCAACTTCGGCGTCAGCAGCTACAACCTCGCCCAGTGGCTGATCGCCGGCTTCGTGCAGGACAGCATCCACCTGCGCCGCGACCTCACTCTCGACGTCGGCCTTCGCTATGACCGTCAGACCCTCACCGACGCCACGAAGGACTTCGCCCCGCGCATCGGCTTCGGCTGGCATCCCCGCGGCAGTTCGCGCCTCTCCGTTCGCGGCGGCTACGGCATGTACTACACGCAGATCCAGTCCAACCTGATCGCGAGTTATCTCACCGGCGGCCTCGACGGCCTCACCACCTACACCGCCACGCCCGGACAGCTCGGTTTCCCCACCTGCCTCACCGGCGCCTGCCTCCCGCTCACCTTTGACCCGAAGACGCTGCCCGCCTCCGAACTTCCCGCGCGCGACATCACCATCCAGGCCGGCCGCCGCTCCTTCTATGAAGCCCAGTTCGCCCGCTACGGACTGAACTTCGACAAGCTGCCGAATTACCCCGATAAGCTCGTGAATCCCCGCAGCCAGGTGGTCTCCATCGGCTCCGAGCGCGAGTTCTTCAAAGGCCTCTTCGCCGGCGCCGACTACGTCCACCAGCACTGGACCCTGCTCGACCGCACCGTGGACCTCAACGCCCCCACCCCCTTCGACCGCACCGCGCCCGGTCAGGTCCGCACCGTCGCCGCCGCGAATCTCACCCGCCCCATCCTCCCCGTCAACGGCGGCGTCCGTCAGGTCAACGTCCTAACGAATCTCGGCGTCGCCGATTATGACGGCCTCCAGACGCAGCTCAGCTACCGCGGCAACCCGCACCTGTACGCGTCCCTGAGCTATACGCTCTCCAAAGCCACCAACACCACCGAGCCGGATGGCAACGGCATCGGCCCCAACGAAAGCAACCTCTCGGCCCTCGGCGAAACCGAGCGCGGACCCGGCATCCTCGACCAGCGCCATCGCGCCGTCATCACCTTCCTCTACCGGTTCCCGTATCGCATCAACGCCGGCACCGTGACCCAACTCGCCTCCTCCCGCCCCTTCAACGCCACCACCGGCGTGGACAACAACGGCGACGGCCTGAATAACGATCGGCCGGTGATCAACGGCCAGATCGTGAGCAAATCGGCCTTCCGGGGCACGCCAACCTCCGATGTCGGCATCTTCGTCGAAGGCCGTATCAAAACCTCGGAACGCACCGGCATCGTGCTCCGCCTCGAAGGCTTCAACCTCTTCAATCACGGCAACTTCCTCGGCCGCGGCCAGACCACCTACGGCGACACCGGCACGCCGAATCCCACCTTCGGCCAGTTCGCCTCCGTTGGCACGGCGTCCACCGCGATACCCGCCTTCGCCAATATCGACCCGCCCCGGATGTTCCAGTTACAGGTCCGGTTCGAATTCTGATGTTGTTCGAAGTCGCCGGCCTGACCAAAAGTTTCGGCCCCATCACCGCCCTCTCCGATGTCGGCTTTCACGTTCGCGCCGGCGAGGTTCTCGGCCTCATCGGCCCCAACGGCGCGGGCAAATCGACCCTCTTCGATTGCGTCGCCGGCCTGCTCCCGTATGACTCGGGCGAGGTCCGCTGGAAAAACAAAACGCGCGACCTCTTCTACCTCCCCGACGGCATCGCGCCCTGGGCCGCGCAGCCCGTCGACTGGGTGCTTCGCTACGCCATCGGCTTCTTCGCAGGCCGCGCCGATCTCCGAGACGAAGTCGTCCAACAACTCGCCCTCGGCCCGTTCCTCCGTCAGCCAATCGGCACGCTCTCGAAGGGACAACGCAAGCGCGCGCTCCTCGCCGTTGGCCTCTTAACCCCGCCCGCCGCGCTCCTGATCGACGAGCCGTTCGATGGCCTCGACCTCCGCCAGGCGCGCGACGTCGCCACCGCGCTCCGGGCCCACGCCGCCCGCGGCCGCACGCTGTTCCTCTCCATCCACCAGATCCGCGACGCCGCCCGCCTCTGTGACCGCTTCGTCCTCCTGAGCGGAGGCCGCGTCTGTGGAGAGGGCACCGTCGAAGAACTCGCCGCCGCCGCCCACCTGCCACCGGACGATCTCGAAGAGGTGTTCCTTGCCCTCACGTAAACCGCCCTTCGTCTGGCTCCTCGAAAAAGAGTGGCGCGAGCTTCTCGTCTCGAAGTCCTGGTGGGTCCTCCTCATCGCGATGGGCCCGCTCGTCGGCGTCTCGTTCATCGGCGCGGTCCACACGTACGCGGAGGTCAGCGCCGGCCAGGGCGGCGAGACGCTCTCCCCGCTCATCGGCATCTGGGGACCCACTTTCAGCGCCTGCGAACTGGCCGCCGTCTTCCTGCTGCCTTTCGTCGCCATCCGCATGTTGGCCGGCGACCGCCAAAGCGGCGCGATGAAGCTGGAGCTGCAGCAGGGCATGAGCCCGCTCTGGCGCGTAGCGGCGAAGTCGCTGATCCTCCTCGCCGGCTGGCTGCTCGCGATGGCGCCCGCCCTCATCGCGTTGCTGCTTTGGAAGCTCTATGGCGGCACGCTCTGGGCGCCCGAACTTGCCGCGCTGCTTGCCGGTCACATCCTGAACGCGCTGCTGACCATCGCCCTCGGCACCGCGACCGCGTCGCTCACCGAACACCCGTCCACCGCCGCCATCCTCACCCTCGCCGTCACCATCGGCACGTGGATCCTGAACTTCTTCGGCGCCATTCAGGGCGGCTTCTGGGAGCGCGCCGCCAGCTACACACCCGCCGCGATGGTCGCCGAGTTCCAGCATGGCCTCGTGCGTCTCTCCACCGTGCTCGTATCCCTGACGCTGGTCGCCGCCGGCCTCGCTCTCACCGCCGTCTGGATCCGGCTCGGCGTCACCCTCCGCCGCCGCGCCATGGAAGCTGCGGCCCTCACCATCCTCGCCACCGCCGCCGTTTTCGCAAGCGTGACCGCGACACCGAACTGGGACCTCTCGGAGAGCCGCGGCAACTCGTTCCCGCGCGCCGAGGAACGGCAGTTGAGGACGCTCCGGCAGCCGTTACGCATCGAGGTCCACCTCGCCCCCGAAGACCCGCGCCGGGCCGACCTGGAACTCCAGGCGCTCTCGAAGCTCCGCCGCGTGCTGCCCGGCCTGCGCGTCGACTACGTGGCCGCAACATCGAGCGGCCTCTTCGAACAAACGCGCCCCGGCTATGGCGAGATCCGTTACTACCTCGGCGGCCGCAGCACCATGAGCCGTGTCACCACCGCCGAGGGTGTGCTCGAATCGATCTGGTCCGTGGCCGGCATCGAGCCGCCAAAGACGGACGACGACACCGTGTTCCGTGGCCATCCGCTCGCCGTGCAGGCGACCGGCGCGGCCGAATTGTTCTGTGCAGTCTGGCCGGTCTCGATACTGGCCGGCGCACTTTTGGTACGAAGGAGATTTCTATGAAGACGTTGAGTATGTGCGTGCTTTTGACGGGCGCGATCCTGTTCGCCGCCGAGCGCAAAGTGGACCTCAAAAGCGAGCAGGTCGGCAAGCCGCCGGTGAGCTTCGAGCCGATGGTCGGCACCTGGCTGGTGGCGCAGGATGGCCCGGACAAAGTCGTCATGGTGGACGGCCGCCCGTGGGTGGCCAGCAAGGACAATCCGACCCGCCTGCTGCTCCAGACCGCGCGCCGCCTCTACGGCGTCACCAACGAAGAGCTGATGGATAACGCCCGCCAGTTCGCCTATTACCCGGTCGCCGTGCTCAAAGGCGTCGACACGTTCTCAAACGGCCAGATCTCTATGAAGTTTAAGACCATCGCCGGCGTGCTCGATCGCGCCGCCTGGCACGAACTGAAGCTCACCCCCGACGGCGCCGCGCTGAAGGTCTTCCTCGACGGCAAGGTCGGCCTCGAATACACGCTCGGCTCCGAGCCGGCCGCCGGACGCCGCGGCCCGCCCGATCCGGACCTCTACCCCGCCAACAACCCGGTGCTCCGTCTCCCCATCGCCGGCAAGGTCGGGCTCTGGTCGAAGACGGACAGCACCAGTTACTTCAAAGACTACGTCGTCGACGCGCGCTGACTCAGCGGATCCGCATCCCGTCCAGCGTCGCGCCGCCGGCCGGCAGAGCAGCCGCGCCCGCCTGGTAGCCGTTCGTCTGCAGCACATAGGCGACGACACTCGCGTACACATCGTCGGCCAGCGAGGCTGGTGAGGCGGGCGGCATCGTCTTCGACTTCGTGTAGAACTCGCCTACCGTCTTGCCCGCCCACGTGGTCCGGAAGTACTCGCCCGCCAGCGGCGGCGCGAACGTTCCGTTCGTCATCGTGCTCCCGTGGCAGACCGCGCAGTTCGCGTTGTACGCGGTCTTGCCCGCCGCCGCCTGCGCCGCCGAGAAGACCGGCGGAACTCCGTCACCCGCGGGCGCGACCACCGCTGGCCCGGCGGTCACGGCCGGTGCAGCCGGCTTCGCGGCTTCGGTCACCGGCCGGCCATCGCCTTCGCCCACATAAGTGAACGCGAGGATCGCACCGGGGTCGTGCATCTTCTGTGTCGTCCCGCCGCTCATCGCTTCGGCCAGCCCGCCATTATCGGTCGCGATGTAGATGGTCTTCCCGTCCGGGCTCACGGCCGTATCGCGGTACCGGTTCTCGGACTGGAAGTACCGGCTAAAGTGCCCCGCCGCCTTCTGTCCGTCGGCCGTCAGCGGCAGCACATACAGAGACCCGCGCTTCAGCGTCGTCACCAGCAGCACTTTGTTCCAGCCGGGAATGCTTCCGGCGTAATACTCGATGCTCGACGCGCCCACGGTCGGCCAGCAGATGAAGTCCACACCCTTGCACGCCGGGTCGTGGAAGTTGTAATTGGAGGGCACCGTGAACATGGTGGCGATCGGCTCCACGAAAGGCTTCGTGTACTCGCCCTCGGGCTCGCGCGGCACCGAAGGATGAATCGCGAGGTCGCTGAAACTGAGTTGCGAACACGGCGTCGTCGCCTCCGCCCAGCGCGCGTACTCATACGCCTTCCCGTCTTTCAGCCCCGCCACATGAGGCCAGCCGTAGTTCGAGCCCTTCTTCAGGATGTTGACCTCGTCGTCGGTCTTCGGCCCCTGCTCGGACGAGTAGAGCGTCCCGTCCGGCCCGAAGTCCAGGCCCTGCGGATTCCGGTGCCCATAGGTGTTCACGTGGCTCACCACGCCGTTGAGGGCCGCGTTGTCCGAAGGCACGCTGCCGTCCAGGTTGATGCGCAGCGTCTTCCCCACGTAAGCCACGTAGTTCTTCGCGTCCATCTCCGCCTTCGTGGGCAGCCGCTGCGTTTCGATCGGCAGGCAGAAGTTGCCGAGCTGGTTGTGGCCGCCATCGCCGATGGTGAAGTAGAGCTTCCGGTCCGCGCCGATCTTCAGCCGTCCGCCCACATGATCGTTGCCCGCCGGCAGCCCGGCGATCACTTCCACGGGGCTCCCCAGCGTGCCTGCCGCTTGATCGTACGTGTAGCGGACAATCTTGCCGTAGAAGAAGTGATACGGACTCCTGGCATCGGGGAACCAGGGATTCGCCCCTCTGGCCGGGTCCGCGTAGGTGTAGGCCAGGTACACATAATCGTTGCCCGTGCCCCTGAGCAGTTCCGGATGCAGCGCCATGCCCAGCAGTCCGTCCTGGCCGCCGGGCGCGGAGACCTGAGGAATCGTCAGCGCGACGCTTTTCCGGCCCGTCGCGGGATCGATCCGGCTCACCCGCTTGCCGGTCCGCTCCGTTACCCAGAGCATGTTGTCCGGACCCCACGTGACTTCCCAGGGGCCGTCGAGCCCGCTGGCGAGGACGCTCTTCCGGAACTGTTTCGTCCCGCGAATCACGTCGTTTGGACTGTCCTGCGCGAACACGAGTCCGAAAAAGGCAAGCGGCACTATCGCCGCGAGGGAGAAGCGCTTCATAAGTGGTCTCTCAAGAATATAGCGAGAGCTTTCCTTTTCTGCGACAATCCATACTTACGTGTCGAAACCCCTCGCCATTCTCATCCTCTTTTTCGCCGCCGTTCTGGAAGCGGGCGGCGATGCCGTGGTCCGGCACGCGCTGCGCCAGAGCCCGGGCGGTATGCGCTGGCTGACCTTCGCCGCCGGCGCTCTGATCCTCTTCGCCTATGGCTACACGGTGAACGCGCCCGACTGGGATTTCGGCCGCCTGCTGGGCCTTTACGTCGTCTTCTTCTTCGTGGTCGCGCAACTGATGTCGTGGCTGATCTTCCACCAGCCGCCGAACCTCTCGACCATGATCGGCGGCGCGCTCATCCTCGCCGGCGGACTGGTCATCGGCATCGCCAACGCCTGACGGCTCAGGAGTGGCGAGCCACCCACAACAGCAGGGAGAAAACCGCCACGGGGATCAGCGCGAGCAGGCCATACATCAGCACGCGCTGCGGCCAGTGCGATTTTCGCTTTTTCCAGTCCGTCAGTTCGGGGCGATCCGCCACGCCAACCTGTTCGGGATGCTCCAGGTCTTTGGCGAACTCGTGCGCGCTGGCATACCGGTTGCGCGGGTCGCGCTCCAGCGCGCGATAGATAATTTCCTGCAGCACCGGTGAAATCGACGGGTCGATCTCGCGCGGCGGAATCGGACTGTTCAGCAGGCGGTCGTTCATGATCACGAACGCGTTGTTGCCCGTGAACGGCACTTTGCCGGTGAGCATCTCATAAAGAATCACGCCGACCGCATAGATGTCGCTGCGCCCGTCGCCCCGCTTACCCTTCACCTGTTCGGGCGAAATGTAGTCGGGCGTGCCCATCACATTGGAGAGCTTGGCGAACGTCAGCCGCCGCGAGCCTTCCTGTCCCGCGATGCCGAAATCGATCAGCTTGATGCGGTCTTCGGCGTCCACCATGATGTTCTCGGGCTTCATGTCGCGATGCACCACGCCGTGCGAATGGATGTACGCGAGAGCCTCGCAGATACTGGCCGCGATGCAGGAGGCGCGCTCCGGCGGCAGCTTCCGCTTCTCGCTCAGCACGTTGCGAAGCAGCTTGCCCTCCACCCACTCCATCACCATGTAGATGCGGCTGCGGTGGTCGTCGTGAAAGACCTTCATCACGCCGGGATGGTCGAGCTTTTCGCCGATATCCTGTTCGCGCTTAAAGCGGTCGAACAGCAGCGGGTCGGCTTCCATTTCCGGATGCGGCACTTTGATGGCGACGGTGCGGCCGTTCAACGTGTCGGTGGCGCGAAAGATGGAGGCCATGCCGCTTCTGGCGACCAGGCTTTCAATCTGATAGTGGTCGAGCTGGTCCCCTGGATGAAGGTCTGTCATGAAGAATGTCGAGTCCGCGAGAGGGTTCGGTAAGGTCCGCTCAATGCAGTTTATAAGGCCGTCCGCGATACATTCCCATGCGCTCAACGGCGCGGACGCGCACCAGTTGAACGCTTACATTATCGCCGCCGTCCCGCTCGTTGGCAAGCGCGATCAGCTTTCGCGCCGCTACGGAAAGATCGGGATTCCAGCGGACGATCTCCGCCATTTCCGCGCCTTCCACCGGTCCGTGCAGGCCGTCGGAACAGAGCAGCAGGACATCGTTGGCCTGCACCTGGCGGTCGCCGATCTCCACGTTCACGAAAAGATCGTTGCCCAGCGAACGGCTGAGCAGGTGTTTCGTCTGCGCTTCGGAGGCTTCACGTCGCGAGAGAATTCCCAGCCGGACCTGTTCAGCGACCACCGTGTGATCCCGCGTGAGCTGCGAGGCGAGGCCGTGCCGGATCAGATAACAGCGCGAATCGCCCACATGCGCGACGATGACGCGGTCGAAGCGCAGCGCGCACGCCACGATGGTGGTGGCCATGCGCGAGCCGCCTGGGCTGGCGTTCCTGCCGAGTTCGTAGATTCTGGTATTGGCGGTTTGCACGGTGCGGCTCATCAGCACGGGCAGCGCCTCCCCGCGCGGAGCGGCGCGAAAGCCTTCCGTCAGGGTGTCCACCGCGGTCTTCGAAGCCACTTCGCCGAAATCTTCGCCCCCGACACCGTCGGCGAGCGCGAAAAGCCAGCCGTGCGTGCGGCTCTCGGCGGCGTTGGCAGGCGTCACGTGGCCGATGGAATCCTCATTGTGATCCCGCACGCGGCCCACGTCGGACATCTCGAAGAACTCCAGGTCCGGCATGGACCCGGCAACGGAACCCGAACTGTTCGCTGCGGGGGGCATTGGTTTGGATGAGAGAAACATGAAAATGCGCCGGGTCTGTATGCCAGACCCGGCGCCCTTAGTCCGACTATGGAATCAGCTTACCGCGAGGCCGCGCCCGAGGCGCGTCCGGTAACCAGCGTGGTTCTGCCGCTCTTCTTGCTCGAACTCACGAAGTAGATGCCGCCGTAGATTGCCCAGCAGGCGGCAATGCCCAGCGCCAGCAGCGGTTCCATCTTCGTGCCGTAGCCCATGAACGGTCCGATCAGGTAGAAGGCCATGCACGCCAGGTTGGCGACAAGACCGAACACCGGAATCGCCAGGTGCCGGATGAAGCTGAACTTCGGGTGGTTGTGGAAGCCCACGATGCAGATGACGCAGCTGAGGGCGTAGAGCAGGAAGGTGCCGAAGTTCGACGCGAGCGTCATGGTCAGCAGGCTGTTGGGCAGCGCCGCCATGGTGTCGTGCGTGCTGTAGCCGAAGCTGGAGAACAGGCCCTGCGGCAGAGCTTTGATGGCAGCGTCAGTGGGAGCGCCGGCGTCGCCGAACATCATCATGACCGAGATGCAGCCGACGATGGCGGAGATGGTCGCGAGGGTCCAGATGGCGCGGTGGGGGGTCAGGTTGGCTTCGTGCAGCACGCCGAAGTGATCCGGCACTTCTTCGTCTTTACCCATTGCGTAAGTCACACGCGCTCCGGTGTTCATGCAGGAAAGCGTGGTGCCGATGAGCGCCAGAACCACGGTGCTCGCCTCCACCAGCATGAAGATCCGTCCGCCGCCCGCTCCGAAGAACGAGTTGCCGATCACGATCATCATGTCGCCGATGGGAGCCGAAGAGCCCGACGCGTTCTGCATGGTGTAACCGCTGTTCAGGAAGTAACCGGCCGCGAAGTACTCGATGAGGTAGCAGAAGGCCCCCTGCACCAGCAGCGATGTGATGACGGCGATGGGAACGTCGCGCTTCGGATTCTTCGCTTCGCCGCCCATGGAGGTGACCGATTCGAAGCCGACCAGAATCAGAATCGCGACAGTGGCCTGAATGAAGATCCACGCGAGGTTATGCACGCCCACCACGGAAGCGGCGGTCGGGTGCGAGAGGAACGCGCCCTTGTCGTCTTTTTCCGGATACGCGACGAGGAACGGGACCGGCTTGCCGGCGGCGTCGAGTTTGGCTTTCGGCACGCCCGCCGCATCGCGGACGATGTTGTCGGTGGTCTGGCCGTTGGCCGTCACTTTCTCGGTCTGGAACTCGTAGGTATACGCTTCACCGGAGCCGGAATCGAACTGCCAGCCGGGGGAGCCGGCCGGGTGCGTCGTGCGGTAGCTGTAGGCCAGCACGGCGAAAACCAGCAGGGCGGAAATCTGGATGACGTTGATCGCGATGTTCACGAAGGTGGATCCGGCGACGCCGCGGTGCGCAATCCATGCCACCGCGAAGGAGAAGACCACCGCCACGCACATCATGAACACCGGGCCAGGATTGCCGGCGCTCATGAAGCCCGGCCACAGCGTGCCCGTCAGATAGCCGATGATGACGCCCGTGACACCCACCATCACGCCCGGGTAAATCCAGTAGTAAAGGTGGGAACCCCAGCCGACAATAAACTTCGAAAGCCGCGCGTACTTCCATGCTTTTTCGTGGTTGAGAAACGACTGTTCCGCGAAGTAATAGGAACTGCCCGTGCCGGGGTAAAGCTTCGCCAGTTCGGCGTAACACACGGCTGTGGCCAGACACAGCAGCAATGCCACCACAATCCCCATCCACATCGATGGACCCGTCGTGCCGGTCGCCGACTGAATCTGGAAGGTCAGCCACAGGAACGCGCCGGGCGCGATCAGCGCCATCGCATTCATCGTCAGGGCGGTTACACCCAGAGTTGGTTTCATTTCAGGAGCATTGTCTGCCATGGTATTCCTTATAAAATCCTTTCGTCGGAGGCGGTATATTGAGCTTCGGTTCTCTATATACTTTCAACGTCGGAGCGGAAAGGGAAGCTCGATTTTCTTATCGGCGTGATAGACCTTTTGGATAGAAGTGCCTGACCGATAGATAGCCGGTATGTGATATTTTTGGCTGACCCGCCCCGTTTCCGACAACCGTTCTTCGCAACTATGAAAATCACCGGATTCTTACTCCTCGTCGCCGGCTGGGCGCTTGTTCTGGCCGATCTGGCGCTGCTGCGTCCCGCCGGCCCGCGAGGCCTTTTCCTGCTCGCGGCCATCGCCGTGGAAGTATTGGGACTGGTGCTGGTGGCGCTCTCGCACCGGCCGGCCAGCCCGAATCGCTCCTGAAAATCTCAACGCAAACCGATGCCGCCTTCTTTGATGCAGACCCCTTTCCAGCTCTCTGAAATTCAGCTCGCCCTGTGCCTCGTTTTTGTGCTGCTCGCGCCGCTGGCGGGCGCGGGCGTCGCCCTCATCAACGCGGGTCTGGGACGTTCCCGCAATGCCGCTCATGCCATGGTGGCGGCGCTGTGCGTCATCGCGATTGCCACCTGCGTGTGCTTTCTGTGCGGCCGCGCTTTTCAGGGCTATCCTGGCGGACCGGCCCATGTGATCGCCATCGCGGGCAAGCCGTGGAACTGGCTCGGCAACGATGCCTGGTTCTTCCGGGGGCTGGTGTCTTTCGCGGGTTCGGGCACCGGCATTCCGCTCCGCGACGCGCCGCCCGTGCTCGCCGCGTGTTTCGCCATCGTCTGTTCCGGCCTGGCCGGGCTGATTCCGCTCGGCAGCGGCGCGGACCGCTGGCGGCTTGCCGCGATCTGCTCCTCCACGGCGCTGCTGGCCGGCATCACGTTTCCCCTCTTCGCCCACTGGTGCTGGGGCGGCGGCTGGCTGGCGCAACTCGGTGTGAACTACGGCATGGGCCGGGGTTATCTGGATGCGGGCGGCGCGGGTCCCATCCACGCTGTCGGCGGGCTGACGGCGCTCGCGATCACGTGGATCGTCGGTCCCCGGCGCGGCAAGTATTCGCATGACGGCATGCCGATGGCGATTCCCGGCCACGATGCGGTGGTGGTGCTGTTCGGCTGTCTGCTGGCGTTTGTCGGCTGGGTGGGCCTGAACGCTGCGGGCGCGCTGCTGTTCGTCGGCGTGGAGCCTGGCCGCGTCGCTCTCATCGGTCTGAACACGCTGCTGGGCGCGGCGGCCGCGGCGCTGGTGGTGGCCCTGATCACGCGCGTGCGTTTCGGCAAGCCGGACGCTTCCCTCACGGCCAACGGCTGGATGAGCGGCCTGGTGGCGGGCAGCGCGGGCTGCGCCTTTCTGCCTCCCGCCGCCGCGTTCCTGGTCGGCCTGCTCGCGGGCGTGCTGGTCACGCTTGCCGTGGAACTGCTGGAACTGCGCCTGAGCGTGGACGATCCGGGCGGCGCCATCTCGGCTCACGCGGTGGGCGGGCTCTGGGGTGTCCTCGCGGTGGGGCTCTTCGGACGCCTGGAGGCGGGAACCCCCGGGCAGTTGCTCGCGCAAGGCGTGGGGTTGGCGACGCTCGGCGGCTTCATTCTGCCGCTGACTTACGGACTGAATTACCTGCTGAACCGGGCCACTCCGCTGCGTGTTTCCCAGGAAGGCGAGCACCAGGGAATGGATCTGCACGAACTGGGCGCCGGGGCGTATCCGGAATTCGTGACGCATACCGAAGAGTTCATGCGTTAGTTTGCGGGCCGGCGCTGCTACGAGGCGCTGCTACGATAAGCAGGACAAGTTCCCGCAGCGGCCCCCGTCGGCCTCCGCCACAGGAGGATGCATCGCAAAGACTAAAGCGAACACTCATCATCGCCGGCATGGCGGCTTCAGGCGTCGCCCTGTTGCAGATTACGGCCCGGACCAGTCACGCGCAGCCGAACGAAGCCGCGCTGGTTGCCAAAGCGAAAACCATCCACGGTCACGTGCTGAAGCTCGATACGCACAACGACATCGAGCCTTCCAATTTCACGCCGGACTGCAACTACAAAATGCGCCTCACCACCCAGGTGAATCTGCCGAAGATGGTGGAAGGCGGCATGGATATCTCGTTCATGATCGCTTACGTGGGCCAGGGTCCGCTGACGCCGGAGGGTTACGACTCGGCTTATAAGCAGGTGGTCGCGAAGTTCGACGCCGTGCATCGCTTCACGGAGAAAATCGCGCCGGATAACATGGGCCTCGCGCTCTCTCCGGCGGACGTGCTGGCGCTGCACAAGAAGAACCTGCGCATTGCCGTCATCGGCGTGGAGAACGGTTATCCCGTCGGCACCGACATCAAACGCGTGAAGGAATTCTATGACCGCGGCGGCCGCTACATGTCGCTCGCCCACAATGGCAACAGCCAGCTGGCCGATTCCAATACCGGCGAAACGCAGGGCTATTCGTATAACAACGGGCTCTCGCCGCTCGGCCGCGAGGTGATTGCCGAGATGAATCGCCTGGGCATGATGGTCGATCTCTCGCATCCCTCGAAAGGCGCCAACATGGAGGCCATGCGGCTTTCGAAAGCGCCCGTGATCGCCTCGCATTCCGGCGTGCGCGCGCTGGCCGACGTGAGCCGAAACATGGACGACGAGCAGTTGCTGGCGTTGAAGAAGAACGGCGGCGTGATCCAGGTGGTGGGCTTTGCGTCCTACGTGAAGACGGATTCGAAGGAGCGCGTCGCGGCGCTCACGAGGCTGCGCGAAGAGTTCGGGCTGCCCACCGGCGCGGCTGCGTTCGCGGGTTTCGGCGGCGCGGGCCGCGGCGGACGCAGTGGTCGTGGACCAGGCGACGGTGAAGCGGCGGCCGGACCGCAACCCTGTCCGGTGGAAAGCGCGGATGGCTCTGCCCCGGCGGCTCGCGGCGGTGGTCGTGGTGGCCGTGGCGGACGCGGCGGGCGCGGCAATGCCGGTCTCGAAACGCTTTCGCCCGAGCGGCGCGCGGACTACGACAAGCGCCTGGCCGAACTCGACGCGAAACTGCCGCCGGCGGGACGCGCCAACGTGAAGGATTTCGTCAATCACATCGACTACGCCGTGAAACTGATCGGCATCGATCACGTGGGAATCTCTTCGGATTTCGACGGCGGCGGCGGCATCGACGGCTGGAACAGCGCGGCCGAGGCGTTCAACGTCACGCTGGAACTGGTGCGGCGCGGCTATACCGAAGAACAGATCGGCAAGATGTGGAGCGGGAATCTGCTGCGCGTCTGGGGCGAAGTGGAAAAGGTCGCGCAGAAACTGCGGAAAGAAAAAGGCTGAGTACCCGGGCGGCATAATAGTCGAATGCCGACTCCCGCTGTTTCACCTGTTGTTTCAAAGTCCGCACTCTGGACGGGGCGCGTGATGAGCGCCCTTCCCGTGCTGATCCTGCTCGCCAGCGCCGCCGCGAAACTCTCCCACGCCAAAGGTGTCGAGGAAGGCTTCGCGCAATTCGGCTGGCCGGCCGGGATGCTCAATGGCCTGGGGATTCTGGAAGCCGCCTGCGTCGTGATTTATCTGATTCCGGCGACATCCGTGCTCGGCGCCATTCTGCTGACCGGCTATCTGGGCGGCGCCACGGCCACGAGTCTGCGCGTCGGCCAGCCGTACTTCCTGCAGCCGCTTTTGGGCGCGCTGGTCTGGGGCGGTCTCTACATGCGCGACCCCCGCATCCAGGCCCTCCTGCCTTTCACGAAACGTTAGAGCAGCGCCTGAAACTCGGCGACGGCGCTCCGGTGCAGCCACGGGTCGATCTCATGCCGCAGCACGGGGCCGTTGTGGCGCGTGGTGCGCCGCAGCAGGCGCGCGATGTACTCCATCGCCAGCGGATGATTTTCTTTCATCGCTTTCTGGAACTCGGTCCCGTCCAGCGTGCCCACCTGCGCCATCACCAGATCCTTCAGTTCCTGACCGAAGTTCATGGAATTCGCGCTGACCTGCCAGGCGCCCGCCTCGATGGTGTCCGGCGTCACCGAAGTGGGGTTGGTGGTGTCGCGCCCTTCCGTCCACTTCCAGGAGGATTCAAAGCCGGCGAGCACGCGCATCACTTCCAGCATCGCGGCCCGGCGGTGCGGCAGGCCCTGCCAGGGGCCGAGCGTGCCCACCACGCTGGAATACACGTCGTCATTGGGGTTGGGCGCGAAGATTTCGTCCGGGGCCTGGCGACCCCACGCCACCAGTTCATCCAGAAAGCTGTCGGGAGGAACGCCGCGGTTGGCGACTTTTTGCTTCGTGGCCGTGTAACTCATGCCGTGTAACTCATACGCAGGGAAGTTAGCACAGGCTGGAAACGCGCGCCTCCCCCGCGCGGGTTAGACGGCTCGTTTCCGAAGCAGACCGCTCAGCAGAAAAAAGCCGCCGGCCGCCAGAAGGAACGCGCCGGGCTCGGGGGTCGCTGCCGGCGGGGATACCGCGGTGGTCGAATCGAATTCCAGCAAATTGATACCGCCCGTCCCCGTAAACCGGATCTCGCCCAGCAGGTCCACGTCGGAGTAGGAGAGATTGAGCGATCCCGAGGTCGGCAGGGACACGCTGTAGCGGTCCTCCGTGGTCCCGTGGAAGAAGTCGACGGTGCCGGACGCCCCGGCGCCGAACCGGACGTCCACCGAATAGACGTTAACCGGCGTGGTTCCATCCGCGGAGGACACGAAGCGGATGTTCAGGGAGCCGAAACTGTACGCGGTGGAATCGATATCGGGGCGCGCCTGCGCCAGCAGATTGCCGGCGCCGCCGTTCGCGATGGTGGCCACGCCGATGCCTTGCGGAGCCGTGCAGCAGAGAGAATCCACCACGAAGCCGACGCCGCCCGACAGAAAGGCAAACTCATTGGTGAAGCGGGTCTGAACGCCTCCCGACGCACTGGATGTCAGGTTGAGGGCGACGTCATCGCCGGTGCCGAGGATGTTGTCGGCCCCGGGAAAGGCGGTGAAATCGACGATGACGGTTCCCCCGAAAACCGACGGAACTGCCAGGAGGGCGAGAGTGATGGCCGAGCGGACGGCGAAATATTGCGTTTTCATTCCTGTACTGACAAACGATTTCCGGGCGGGAAATCGATCATCCTTTTCGAAATGGCCTACACTGGGCGGATGGGTTCTCCCGCGCCTGACAATCGCGAACAAGAGATTGCTCGCCACTACTCGCATGGCTCTCTGGTGAAGACGATTTTCGATGCCATGAAGGCCGCCGGCATCGACCCGGAGCGGGCTTCGGCGGACGATTTCTCCGCCTTCGATGAATTCCATTCGGGCGGCCGCGCGGCCACCGCGGATCTTGCC
>Ga0118677_10008227_pt1 | contig 16806 bp, 14 predicted proteins | sample AliMusrvi5mmetaG_FD_86154 | JGI IMG/M metagenome (GOLD analysis project Ga0118677, IMG submission 86154) | reverse complement strand
GCCACATCGTTCCCGTCGATCGCCTGGTGGGACGGCACGCTGCAACTGCCGAACGCGGACGGCATGTTCGAACGCTGGGCGTCGCCGGAATTCTCCACCGATTGGGGCGTGCGCGACGTCAGCCGCGCCGAACCCATCTATGACCCGATCAGTTATCACCAGGGTTCCGTCTGGCCGCTCTACACGGGCTGGATGGCGCTCGCCGAGTATCGGGCCGGCCGCCCCTTCGCCGGTTACGCGCACCTCATGCAAAACGCGGGGATGACGTTTACGCAGGACCTGGGCGCCGTGACGGAACTGCTGTCGGGCGAGTTCTTTCAGCCGTTCGGGCGAAGCAGTTCGCACCAGCTCTGGTCCTCCGCGATGGTCGTCACGCCGGCTGTCCGCGGCCTGTTCGGCGTGGAAGCGGACGCACTGCGGCACACGCTCCGCGTTCGCCCGCAGCTTCCGGTGACGTGGGACAGCGCCTCGCTGCGGCATGTCCGCGTCGGCCCGGACAGCTTCGATCTGACCTTCCGCCGCGAGACCGGGCGAATGGTCGTGGAAGCCTCCTCGGCCGCGCCCCAACAGTTGTGCCTTACCAGCGGCCCCGACTGCACACCCGTGTCGGCCCGCACGCACCGCCTGGAGGTCGCGTTGCCGGCCTTTGAGATCGGACTCCCGGCGGAACTCCCGGCTCCGGGCGCGGCAACCACCGGCCCGAAGCTGCTGGCGCAGTCCGGAGACGGCTTCGAACTGGAGGGCACTGGCGGCACTGTGGCGCAAGTCGATGTTCGCTTCGCCCGCCGTCCCGCAAAAATCGACGGCGCCACGCTGGAAAACGGCCGCCTGCTGGTGCGTTTTCCCGACGATGCGACTTACCGGCGTGTGCAGGTCCGCTTCTCCTGGTGACTCGCCACTCGTATCATGGCGAAAAGTGAGTAATGTGAGAATTAGCAGGATCGGGATCCTGTGCCTGGCCGCCGCTTCGCTGTGCCGCCCGCAGGTCACGTCGGACAGCCGCTCGGTAGCCGCCTATGGCGCTTTTCCCGACGACGGCGTCACCGATGCCACACCCGGCATTCAGGCCGCCATCAATCGCGCGAAGGGCGGACGCGTTTATCTGCCCGGCGATCTCGCGGGCACCGGCGCGCTGGCGCGCGCGACACTGAGCGGCGGCAGCCTGACGGCGCTCGAAATCACCAGCCCCGGCTCCCATTACTGCAAAGCGCCGCGTATCGTCTTCACGGGAGGCGGGGGGCACGACGCCGCCGCCACCGCCCGCATCGATAAAGACTGCCGCGTCGCCGAAATCACCCTCACCAATCCGGGCGCCGGCTACACCCAGCCGCCCGCGGTCCACATTGTGCCCGCCCTCCGCTGCTATAAAGTCAGCCAGGTAACTCTTTCCACCGGCACCATGCTCGAAGGCGACGGCGAAGCTTCCTGCCTGATCCCCGACGGCAGCAACAAACCGCTCCTCTACTCCGACGGCGCTTACAAATTCCGGATTCGCAATATCGCGGTCTACGGAGACGGCGTTACCGATGTCGGCATGCAGTTCAACGGCGAAGAGAGCGCCGTCCAGCAGGATGGCTCTCCGGCCAGTGACGCCCTTCTGTGCACGCTCGACGCCGTCACCGTGTCGGGCTTCCGCTCCAAAAACATCGAACTCAACCGGACCTACGGCTTCCTCTTCCTGAACGTGCACTCCTCCGGCTCGGGTGGCTGGGGCCTCTACCTGCGCGACGGCTTCAACAACGCCACGCAGATCGTCGGCGGAGAGTACTCGCAAAACGCCGTCGGCGGCCTCTATATCGGCACCGATTCCATTCAGCTCTACTTCAGTTCCATCTCCGAAGGCAACAAAAAGTACGCCATCTATTACCGCGGTCATCTGACCGGCCTGCACATCAACGACGCCTACTTCGAAGGAAACGGCTACAACCACACCGGCTACGACGTGTACGGCGACTTCCTCGATTACGACCACCCCGCCATCGGCGTTTCCATCCGCAACACGCTCTTTAATTCGCTCGATGCCGCCCAGGCGGTGCACATCGAAAACACCGTGGATCTGGAAATCTCGCACAATATCGGCATGCCGCCGCTTTTGGGCGATGCATTCCTGGAAAATGCCGTGATTCTGGGAAAAGGCGTCGTGAATCCCGTGTTCGAAGGCAATACGCGGCTCGATGTTCGCGGCGATGCGGGCGCGCCTGTCCACACCGGCCCCGCTCGCTATACCGAAAACCTGCTGCTGCAGGCCAATGCCCTGAACGGCCGCGCGTGGACATGGAATAACGCCGGACGCGGCTGTCCGCCGCCGCAGCACGCCTGTCAGGACGGCACGCGTTTCCGCGACGAAGGCCCGGCATGGAAGATCCCGCTGCCGCCGGGTTCCAATGCGGCCAATATGACCATGCTGACGCAGACGCCGCGCCTCGCCACCGCGGGACACCTGATCGGCGCGGGCGCGTGGATGCGCACCGCCGCGGGCAGCGCGACCGCCTGGGTCGAGGTTTTCGACGCGGCCGAGGTCTATACCGGCTCCGCCCTCAACCAGCCGCTCCGCCAGAGCATCGACACGAACTGGCGCTGGATCGCCGCGAACGTCACTACCGCGGCCCGCAACGGTCCCGCGAGTATTCGCTTCCGTCTCTACGGGAACGACGGTGAAGACGCCAAAGCGGTCTACATCTTCGCCCCGCAGGGCTGGCTGGATTCCACCGGGATTCCGCTCAACAAAACGCCCGCCGCTCTCCGCGCCCTCACCGGTCCACCCGATTGCAAAGGACAGGTCAACGGCATTGTCGGCTACGAAGCCGGTCAGGATAAGATCTGGGCCTGCAATAACGGCGTCGCCAAAGCACACTGACGGGTCAGCGCACAGCCGCCACGGCATCCACGGCAAACCCGGCATCGATCGACGCCAGGCCTTCAAACGGAATAATCTCGATCGGTTCCGCCGAAGCCCGCAGCTTGCGCGCCATTTCCGCAATCGGCCCGCTCAACGGATAAATGTGGCTGAACACGATGCCCGCCGGTCCCGCGCCCGCTTCCGCCAGATCGCGATCCAGGCGCTGAAACGCAAGCGTGGCGTCTTTCTGTTCCGCCCCGAACGCGACCCGCGTGCCGGTAAATGCCAGCCGCTCCGACGTGACCCGCGCGCCGCGCGCAATCGCCTCGCAAACCGCCAGCGCGTGAAACGGACCCCGGCGCGGCTGCACCAGATTCATAGACGCTGCCGGGAAGCGGCTGGCAATCGCCGCCGTCAGTTCCGCCGGATTCTCCATCGTGCTCACGAAACAACTCACCAGCAGCGGCGCTTCCCCGCCCACTTTCGACGCCAGCTGATCCAGCGCCTTCAGCAGCAGCGGCTTCGGCGGACTGGCCGGATCTTCCGCCGTCACCGCCTCGCCCGCAATGAAATCGAGCCCCTGCGCATTCACATCCCGTTTCGCCACGGACACCGTTTCGAGCACCACCTGCGCGTTTTCGAGCGGCAGCCCGCCGGCGCGAACTACGCTGACCGAAGGCAGCGGCATCTTCCGTTCCCCCGCCACTTCGCTGATGATCTGGGGAATGCGCCGAACGTCTCCGCTGCCCGCCACGAACGCGCGCACATGGATGATCGGCAGGCCCCCGTTAAGCTTCATCACGGCCCGCAGCGCATCGCGAGTCTGCGCCGTCAGCAGGCCCTTGCCGGAGAGCGGCGACACATGAAAAACCAGTTTGCGTGTTTCGGCCACCGCGACCTGCGGCGGGTCTTTGGGAAGCTCCAGCGTCTGCGTGAAATCGTCTTTTTTCTTCTTCGCGGCGGCGCAGATTCCCACGAAGAAAATAAGTCCGAATACCGCCGCCCCGCCCAACACACGCCTGTGTCGCATTCGTTTTTCAATTCTAGCGGGAGAGGCCGGGGCAGTCCACTTCACGAAAATTGGCTGACAGTTGGCCAGTCCAATTTGGCATGCTACACTGAGCGCGAGATGGACATCCGCCCGGAGCTGGATCTCAATTCGGACGTACCACTGTACCGTCAGTTAGGGGGATATCTCCAGACTTTGATCGGGAACGGCGATCTCTTGCCCGGTGACCGGCTGCCTCCGACCCGCGAATTGGCTGGTCAACTTGGACTGAACCGGACCACCGTCTCCGCCGCGTACGAGCTTTTGGAGGGCGATGGCCTGATCAAAGGTTCGGTAGGGCGGGGAAGCTTCGTCTGCGGCGCCCCGCAGCGGGAAACCGAAACGGTGAACTGGTCCCGCGCGCTCACCCCGTCCGTCGCCACGCCGATGGGTTCCTCCCGCCCCGGCCTCATCAATTTCTCGGCATCCCGGCCTTCTGAAAAACTTTTTCCGGTAAAGGAATTCCGCGAGTGCTGTGAGGAGGTTTTGCGCAGCGACCGGCTGCGCTCCCTGCTCCAGCTGGGCTCGCCCGGCGGCTACGAACCGCTCCGCGCCTTCCTGCTTCGCCGCTCCGGTCTGGCGCGCGAAACCGACGACATCCTCATCACCAACGGCTGCCAGCAGGCCGTGGACCTGCTTCGGCGCGCTCTGGTCCGTCCCGGCGTGAAAGTCGCGCTGGAAGAACCCGTCTACCCCGGCCTGCGGAATCTTTTCCTCGAAGGCGGCGCGGAACTCATCGGCCTGCAGATGACGCCGGAAGGAGTGGATCTCTACTCGCTCCGGCAGGCTCTGGAAGCGGGCGCGAAGGTGATCGTGCTGACGCCGTCGTTCCAGAATCCCACTGGCGCCACCATCCCCGCCGCGGCCCGCAAACTGATCCTGAGCCTGACCCGCGCGGCCGGCGCGATCGTCATCGAGAACGATATCTATAGCGAACTCGCCTACGCCGGCGGCGAACTGCCGCGCCTCAAATCGCTCGATCCGAACGTCATTCTGCTCGGCAGCTTCTCGAAAATCGCTTTTCCCGGCATGCGCTGCGGCTGGATCATCGCGCCCAAACCCGTGATCGCCCGCGCCACCGAACTCAAGCAGCTGGCGGACCTCCACACCGACCAGCTCTCCCAGGCTTTTCTGTTGCAGTTCGCCGAAAGCGGACCGCTCGAAGCCCACCAGGCGAAGATGATCGCCGCCGGCAAAGAGCGCCTGCGGGCCGTCGAACAGGCCGCGCGCAAACATCTCTCCGCCTGCAAATTCACGCTGCCCAACGGGGGCATGAATCTCTGGCTCGACCTGCCGGATGGCCTCGATGCCAGCGCATTGCGTGGCCTCGCGCAACAGGCCGGCGTGGATTATCTGCCAGGCCGTTATTTTTCGGTTTCCAGACCGCTCGATTCCGGCCTGCGCCTGAGTTTCGCGGGCCTCGAACCAAACGAAATTCGCCGCGGCATCGAACTGCTGGGCGGGGTAATCGGCAACGCGGGAGTTCCGCGCGAAGAAGCGTCCAGGCCGACGCTGGCCATGGTTTGACGTTTATTCGGTTTAAGAGTTTTTAAAAAACGACAGGAGACAAAAAGATGATTCTCGACAACGAACAATTCCGGCTCAAAGTCGGCCTGGCCGAAATGCTCAAGGGCGGCGTGATTATGGACGTCGTCAACGCCGAGCAGGCCGTAATCGCGGAACGCGCGGGCGCCTGCGCCGTCATGGCTCTCGAACGCGTGCCCTCCGATATCCGCAAGGAAGGCGGCGTCGCCCGCATGTCTCCGGTGAGCATCATCCGGGAGATCATGGCGTCCGTCTCCATCCCCGTCATGGCCAAAGCCCGCATCGGCCACTTCTCCGAAGCCCGCATCCTCGAAGCCCTCGGCGTCGATTACATCGACGAAAGCGAAGTGCTCACGCCGGCCGATGAAGAGCACCACATTCTGAAGAAAGACTTCTCCGTGCCCTTCGTCTGCGGCGCGCGCAACCTGGGCGAAGCCCTGCGGCGCATCGCGGAAGGCGCGGCCATGATCCGCACCAAGGGTGAAGCGGGCTCCGGCAACATCGTGGAAGCGGTGCGCCACATCCGCACCATCGTGAAGGAAATGCGGCACCTCACCATCCTCGGCAAGGAGGAACTGGTGCATGAAGCGAAGATTCTGGGCGCGCCGCTCGACCTGGTGGAATGGGTCGCCGAGCACGGCAAACTCCCGGTGCCGAACTTCTCGGCGGGCGGCATTGCCACTCCGGCCGATGCCGCGCTGGTGCTGAACCTGGGCGCCGAAGCGGTCTTCGTCGGCTCCGGCATCTTCAAGAGTTCCGACCCCGAAGCGCGCGCCAAAGCCATCGTGAAAGCCACCACTTACTACAAAGACCCGCAGAAGCTGCTCGAAGCCAGCGAAGAACTCGGCATGGCCATGCCCGGCCTCGATATTTCGAAGCTGCCCGAGGGCGAACTGATGCAGACCCGGGGCTGGTAGGCAAGGTGAAAAAACGTGTCGGCGTGCTCGCGCTGCAGGGGGATTTCGAAGCGCACGAGAAAGCTCTCGTGCGCGCCGGCGCCGAGGCCGTGCAGGTGCGCACGGCTTCGGAACTGGAGTCCGTCGACGGCCTCGTGATTCCGGGGGGCGAGAGCACCACCATGCTCAAGCTCCTCAACCTGATGGACCTCAAGGAACCGCTGCGTCGCTTCATCGGCGAGAAGCCGGTCTTCGGCACCTGCGCCGGAGCCATTCTTCTCGCCAATGAAGTGTGCAACCCCGCGCAGGAAAGCTTCGGCGCCGTCGATCTGACGGTGGAGCGCAACGCCTACGGAAGGCAGATCGACAGCCGCGTCGCCCACATCACGCCGGAAGCGGAATTCCGGGAGCGCGCCGGCGGCGACGATCTGGAAGCCGTCTTCATTCGCGCGCCCATCATTCGCCGCGCCGGCCCCGGGGTGAAGGTGCTCGCGGAGTACCATGGTAATCCGGTGCTGGTGGAGCAGGGGAAGTATCTGATCGCGACCTTCCATCCGGAACTGACAATGGATTCGAGGGTACACAAATTATTCCTCAGCAAGCTGTGAAACGGGTTCTGTTCGTCTGCATCGGCAATACGTGCAGAAGTCCCATGGCGGAAGGCTTCGCCAACAAATACGGCAGTGACGTTCTGATCGCGCGCAGCGCGGGCCTCTCACCGGTGCCCTCCATCGTGAAGGAAACCGTCGCGATCATGGACGAGCTGAACGTGGATGTCTCGAAGCACGTCCCCATGCCCTACGATCCCTTCGGCGCGGACCAGTACGACATCGTCGTCAATATGTCGGGTTTTCGCCTGCCCGGCAAGCAGCCGAAAGAACTGCTGGAGTGGAAGGTGCAGGATCCGTACCTGAATTCCGCCGAGGTTTACCGCAAAATTCGCGGCGATATCGAGGAGCGCGTCATGCAGCTGATCCTCCGCCTCCGCCGCGAACAGACTCGCCAGAAAAAGGTCTGAGCCTTGCGGTCCTTCCTGCTTTCCACCGGCGCCGCGCTGGCATTTACGCTGGGCGGCGTCGGCATGAAGCTCTCGGAAGGGCTGACGCGCTTCTGGCCGTCTCTCTCCGTGTTCGCCCTGTTCTGCGCGGGCGCGGCGCTCCAGGCGCTTGCCATGCGCGAAGCCGAAATGGGTGTGACCTATATCGCCGTGCTCGGCCTCGAAGCGGTGCTGGCGTTCCTGTTGGGCATCTGGATCTTCTCCGAACCCGCCACGCCGGTCCGCATCCTGGCCGTTATTCTGGTAACCGCGGGAATCGTGCTCCTGCGCCGCTAAGGCAGAGCGAAAACCATCAACGCCGCGTCGTTCGCAATCGCCACGTACTGCTTCCCGTCCACCGCAAAAGCCATCGGCGAAGCACGAATCTCAGACCCTGTCTGGTACTTCCAAAGCAGCTTCCCGGCCCGCGCGTCGAGCCCCAGCAAAAACCCTTCCTTCGACGCCGCAAACAACACGCCCCCCGCCGTCCCCAGCACGCCCGCCGAAGCCGAACCCTGCTGCAGCGTGTACTTCCAGCGAACATCCCCGGTAAAGGGATCGATGGCCGTTAACACGCCCTTGCCGCCGATCGATTCATCCGCCTGATCGCCCGTCCCCGTGTACGGCGCGCCGGGCACGGGAGGCTTCGTGACGCTCTTGTAAATCGCGCAGGAATCCCGTGCGCCGATATACAGCAGTTTCGTCTTCGGATCGTAACTGGGCGAATCCCAGTTCGTGCCTCCCGTCGCATCGGGACAGACGTAATTGCCCTCGGGCGTCGGGTCCGTGTTGGGAATCACGATGGGCCGGCCCTTCGCGTCCAGGCCCTTCGCCCAGGTCTGCCGCGTGAACGGCTTGCCCAGCAGGAACTCGCCGGTCTCGCGGTCCAGCACGTAGAAAAACGCGTTGCGGTCGGCATGCAGCAGCAGCTTGCGCGGCTTGCCCTGGAACACTGCATCGATCAGCACCGGCGTCTCCGAGGCGTCCCAGTCGTGCGTGTCGTGCGGGGTGAACTGGAAGAACCACTTGCGGCGGCCCGTCGCCGGATCCAGAGCCAGCACGCAGTTCGTGTAGAGGTTATCGCCCTCCCGAACCGAACCGTTGTAATCGGGCGAGGGGTTCCCGGTGCCCCAGAAAATGGTGTCGGTCTCCGGGTCGTAGGTGCCGGTCATCCACGTCGGCCCGCCGCCCGTTTCGGCCGACTTGCCCGCCCACGTCGCGCGGTTCGGATCCCCCGGCTGCGCGATGGATTGCACCCGCCACAGCCGCTTCCCGGTCTTCGCGTCATACGCGTCCAGGAACCCATAAAGCGCGCACTCGCCCGCCGTCACGCCGACGATGATCTTATCGCCCACCACCAGCGGCGCATGGGTGATCGAGAAGCCGACCTTGTAGTCGTCCACCGCAATGTCCCAGATCACCCGCCCGCTCTTCGCGTCGAGCGAAACCAGATGCGTGTCGAGCGTGCCCAGAAACAGCCGGTCGCCCAGCACCGCGAAGCCGCGGTTGGTCGACACCGTGCAGTTCGCGTGGAACTCAGGCAGTGGTCGCCGGTACCGCCAGATCGGTGTCCCCGTGCGTGCATCCAGCGCGGCCGCGTTGTCGCGCGGACCCGTCACGAACATCAGACCGTCCACCACCAGCGGCGTCACTTCCACGTTGCCGCCGCCAAACTGGTACGTCCACTGCGCGGCGAGCTTCGAAACATTGGCGGGCGTGATCGCTTGCAGCCCGCTGTAGTGCGTCCCCTGCAGGTCGCCCCAGTAGTGCAGCCAGTTGCGCGGCTCGGCGGCGGAGTTCTTCAGGCGGTCCCAGGTGACGTTGAAATCGTCCGCCGGCTTCCAGACGGAAAGATCGTGTTCCACGCCCGAAGGCTGCTTCAGGAACGCCACCAGATCGTTCACCTGCTTTGGCTCCAGCGCGATCTTCGGCATCAGCGACTTCACATCCTGCCGCGACCGAATCTCCGCCTTCGATAACAGATAAAGCTTCTCCGCGCTGTCCCGCAGGTAAAGAGAGAACGAATTCTCCATGACGATGGCGCCGCGCACGGTCTTGCCGTCCGCCGTTTTCACTTCCGCGCCGCGATTGCCCCCGCGCGCGTTCTCCCCGGGCTGCGTGATCGCCCGCGTCAGATCCGCCACCGACCGTTGTTGCCCGATCGCCGTCAGATCCGGTCCGAACCCGCGCCCCGCGCCCTGCACCGCATGGCAGCCCGAACAGCCACCCGCGCCGAAGAACACCGCGCGCCCCGCGTTCACATCCCCCGCGGCTTGTTCGTCCGAGCCGCGCGTAATCGCCAGCAGCCAGTCGGCAATCAGCCGCGGCTGGTTATCCGGCAACGGAACCGCCGGCATACCCGTGCCCGCGATACCGTCGTGGATATTGCGCGCAATCTCGGCCGCGCTGCTGCCGTGCAGCCACTTGCCGGATGTGAGATCCGGCCCGCGCGCGCCTTTGGCATCCGCGCCGTGACACGTGGAACAGTTGTCCACGAAAAGCCGCTGTCCGGGCGTCATGTCCTGACCCGCCGGATGCGAATTCTGCGCCAGCGCGGGGACGGCGAAAACCACGCAGCACAGGGCCGCGGCCTTGATCGGCATCGGGAAACTCCTATTTTTTTACGAGGCGAATTTCGAACAGTTTGGGCCAGCGTTTGCCCGTGACGAACAAACGATCGCCCTTCGCATCATATGCGATTCCGTTGAGCACATCCGTCTGCCCTTCCACGAAGTCGCCGGCCTTCAGCAGACCCGTCAGATCGACGGAGCCCGTCACCTTGCCCGTCGCCGGATCGATGCGGACAATGCGGTTCGTCAGCCACACGTTCGCGTAGATCTCGCCTTTGATGTATTCGAGCTCGTTGACGTTCTTCAGCGGCTGCCCGAACTCCGTGACCGTGACGCGGCCCTTTTCCTGGAGACTCTCCGGATCCCAGAAGCGCAGTTCCGGCGTCCCGTCGCTCATGATAATGCGCTTGTCGTCCTGCGTCATGGCCCAGCCTTCGCCCGGATACTCGAACTGCCGCTGTACCTGAAAGCCGCCCAGGTCGTACACGAAGCCCACCTGCGACTTATAGGTGAGCTGAATCACCCGGTCCTTCCACGCCACGATTCCTTCGCCGAAATACTGCTCCGGCAGATCGTGCTTCTGCAGCACTTCGCCGGTCTCCAGACGTACCTTGCGGACCGACGACTGCCGCTCCATCCCGGTGCTCTCGTAAAGATAACCGTCGAGATAAAACAGGCCTTCGGTGAACGCCCCGGCGTCGTGCGGATAAGCGTGCACCACTTCGTATCCGTACTCCTGCACTTCGGGCGGCGGGCTGCCTCCACACGACCAGGTCGCGAGGGCGATCGCAAGAATCAGTATTCGCATCGGGCGGAGCTTTTATCTTATCCGGGGATCCTATTTGGGCGACTGCGCGGGCAGGGCGATGCCGTCGCCGTACTTCGCGAAACCGGGAATCGTCACCGGCAATTTTCCCGCAATCGGGATCTCGCCGAACAACGCCTTCACGGCCGCCACTTCGCTTGGCGGCACCGTGCTGTAGCCGGTCAGATAAGCGGCCACCTCCGGAAACGCCCGCAGCAGATAAGGATTCCCCAGCGCCACCAGCGCGACCGGCTTCTTCAGGGCAATCAGACTCTGCACCAGTTGCGGCAGCCCGCCGCCCAACGTCACATTGCCGCGAAACGCCGCCACCGACGCAAACGCCGCCACCACAATCTGCTGCGCGTCGCCCGCATGCTGCACCGCCGCCAGCAGATCCGCGTCGGACATCGTCGCATCCACCTGAATCACCGTGGCCGATCCCGCGCGCTTCCGGATCTCCAGCGCCATCGCCTGCCCCTCCACGCCGTTCCGGCCCTCGGCCAGCAGGAAAAACGCGGTGGACTGCGCCGCCTGCAGCGGCAGCATCCGGTTCTCGTTGCGCACCAGCGTCACGGCGCGATCCGCCACCTGCTGCGCCACCGCGTTGCTCTCCGGCGAATTCAGCACCTCATGCACCGCATCCAGATCCACCAGTTTTTTCGAGCCGAGCCCCACCCGCGCCTTCGCCGCCAGCACCCGTGCCACAGATTGATCGATCCGTTTCGCCGTCAGCCTCCCGGTGCGCAGCGCTGCCATGATGGCGTTGATCGCCGCCACGGGATCCGGTGGCATCAGCAGCACGTCGGCGCCCGCCAGCAACGCGCGCACGGACGCCTCCCCGTTCGGGAACCCCTGCGCGATGCCGCCCATCTGCATGGCATCCGTCACAATCACGCCCTTGAAGCCCATCTCGTCGCGCAGGATTCCGTTCAGCAGTTTCGGCGACAACGTGGCCGGCAGTTCGGGCGATTCCACCGCCGGCACCGCCAGATGCGCGGACATCACCGAATCCACCCCGCTCTGGATCGCCACGCGGAAGGGCGCCCACTCCACTTTTTCGAGCCGCGCCCGGTCGCCGCCAATCGTCGCCAGCCCGTAATGGGTGTCCTGTGCCGTGTCCCCGTGCCCCGGAAAGTGCTTGGCCGTTACCAGAACGCGCGCGTTGGCCGGCGCCGAATGCGCGCCTTCGATAAACGCCTTCACCATGCCGGAGACATCGTCCGGATTCTCGCCGAACGAACGGATGTTGATGATCGGATTATCCGGGTTGTTGTTGACGTCGGCGTCCGGAAAGAAAATCCAGTGGAAGCCGAGCGCGCGCGCCTCTTTCGCGGTGATCTCGCCTTCCTTGCGCTCCAGCGACGCGTCGCCCGCCGCCGTGAACGCCATCGCGTGCGGGAACACGGTAGTCGAATCCACCCGCATGGAAACGCCCCGCTCGAAATCGCCCGCCACAAGCAGCGGCACCTTCGCCAGCGACTGCATCCGGTTCAGGAAATTGGCCACTTCCATCGGATCCGCCCGGCCACCCGGCCGCTGATTCGGCACATTGATCAGCACCAGTCCGCCCACGTGCTCTCGCTCCGTCAGGTTGACGAACCGGCGGTACTCGCGCGTCTTTGTGTTCAGCGGATGCCCGTTGAACGGAATCACGATCAGCTGGGCCACTTTCTCGCGCAGCGTGAGCGACTGCATCCAGCGATTCGCGATTGCCTGTTCGGATGCCGGCTTCGTGTAAGGCGCCGGTTTTCTGGCGGAGGGAGTCGCGGAAGGGGCCTTAACCGGCCGTTTTACCGTGGCGGAGAACAGCAGAGCGGGAAACAGCAGGGCCGCTGTTGCGAACGCGAGCACGACGGCCCTGAATGGGGCAAGGGAGATGGCAGCAGCGAAAGGAAAAGCTACGCGCGTCCTGCAGTCCGGCGGACCGCCGCGGCCCGGCGCACCGATCCCGCCGCGCGGCGAGGCGGCTGGTGCGACAAATTGCGAACCGCGCGCAGCAGTTCCGGCACTTCTTTGTTGCTCTTCGCAATCACTTCGTCGGCGCCGGTCTCCGCGTCCGTCACACCCAGGCAGCCCACAAAACCGGAAAGCAGCACAATCCGCGTCGGCGATTCGGTCGAGCGAATCAGACGAATCAGTTCCAAACCGTCCATTTTGCCCATCCGATAATCCGTCACCACCAGATCGAAAGAGGTTTTCTGAAAAAGTTCCCAAGCTTCCTCGCCGCTCAGAGCGGTCACAACCGTGTGACCCTGCTCCTTCAATATCATGCCTCTTGCGATCAGGCCATGGGTATTGTCGTCGACGAGCAAAATACTGGAATGCACTACGGGGTCTGTTTTCATTGAGGGGACGAACCGAACGTAACAGAGCCGTCACGGACCTGTCAACGGATCTGCATCCCCCTGAAACCGTGGGGAATGTAATCCTTGACTTCGGGCTTCTCTGCCCGTACGCTACATGTGCTTAGCTCCGGGCGGCTGCCCAGGGACTATTCCACAGGCAGCGGCGCTTTGTATCCCGCCTTCGCGATGATCTGGTATTTGATCGGCTTCCCCTTCTCATCCGTCACTTTGAGAGGTTCGTTGGTCGCCGGATTCACCAGCTGCACCGTCAGCTTCCGGAACTTGCCGTCGCGCGCCTGATTGGTAGGCGAATAACCCAGAGAATACTGATTGCGCAGCGCCTGGTTGATCGCATAGAAAGCATTGGGCATTTCCGCCATAAACCGGGGGAAGAATGCCTGGCCGCCCGTTTCCTTGGCGAACGTCCGCAGTTCGTTATCGCCCTGCAGAAAGTCGATCATATTGCCGCCGCGCGCCTCCGCCATCTGTCGCGCCAACTGCAAAATGCCGATGGAGTAGACGGGAATGCCGCTCTCCTGCAGGCTCTTACGCGTCTTATCGTAGGTCAGCTTACTGAAGGTATCGATGCCGGACGTGATTAGAACAATCGCCTTCCGGCCTTCGATCTTCGTCATCCGGTCCGCCGTGTCCGTGATGGCGTCGAACATATTGCTTTCGGAAAAGCCCGGGATTCGCAGGCGGCTCATCGCCTCCTGAATTTTGCTCTTGTCATTGGTGAAATCCGCCAGAATTTCCGTCCGCAGATCGTAAGCGATGATGGCGATGTAATCGTCCGGACGCAGCGTCTGTGTGAACCCGTACGCCGCGGAAAGTGTCTCGTACCATCCCTGTCCCCAATAGGACTGAAAACGGTTGCTGAACTCGATCACCAGCGACACGGTCATCGGCGCCTGGCCCATGGAGAACTGCGTCACCGTCTGCGGGACATTGTCCTCCAGAATACGGAAATTGCCGCGCGGAATTTTCGGAATCGGCACGCCCTTGTTGTCCAGCACCGCGACATCGACGTTGACGATATTCGTTTCCGCCTTGAAGCTGACGTCGCCGCCGGCTGTCGCCTCGTCCTTTACTTTCGGACCGAGCTTTGAGGGGATCTTCGGCAGATCGGCCGGATCGGCATCGGCGGGTTTCGAAGAATCCGCCTTCTTCCTCGGTCTCGCGACCGTCTCGCTGCCCTGCTGCTGCGGACCTTCCTGCGCCCATACGCCCGCAATTAAACCAAGTGCCGCGAAGGAACCGATAAGCCAGATTTTCATAGAAACACTTCCGCCTTGATCATACGAAATCGAGACTACACGAAGAGACGCGGAGAGGTGTTGCGTGGTTTCGGAGGCGCAGTCGGGAAGGCGCTTTTAGTTGACCCAGGTTTAGTTGACCCAGGTTTAGTTGACCCAGGTTTAGTTGACCCAGGGCCCGCCGCGCCCCGAATCGTGCTTCTTCATGTAGACCTGAAACTTCTTCTTGGCCCGCTGCAGTTTGTACTCTTTCCAGCGGCGCTTCAGATCCAGCCGGAAACCCGGTCCTGCGGCCACGCGCCGGCGCGAGAACTGGCTCTTAATATACAGAAAGCCGAAAATCATGCCGCCCAGATGCGCCAGATTGCTCACCGTGCTGCCGCGCTGGAACGAAAACACGAATGCGATGCCGCCGAACAGCATCACCATGTACTTGGCCTTCATCGGAAACAGGAAGGCCACCAGAATCTCCTGCTCCGGGAACAACATGCCGAACGCCAGCAAAAGTCCGTAGATTGCGCCGGACGCTCCCAGCACGGCGACATTCGGGTTGCCGAAGAGCAGATTCGCCACCACCACGCAGAAGCCCGCTCCCACGCCGCAAAGGAAGTAATACTGGACGAACCGCTTTGTTCCCCAGGTCTGTTCAATTGGCGCTCCGAACATCCAGAGCCCCAGCATATTGAACAGAATGTGCCCGGGTCCGCTCAGGCTGTGCAGAAACAGGTAGGTGACCGGCTGCCAGATCGCGCCCCGAATCACATCCCGCGGCACCAGCTTCAGACCCCGGAAAATCTCATCGCCCTGAAAAAACGAACCGAAAAAATAGACCAGATAAACCGCGACATTCGCGGCGATCAGCCATTTCACTCCGTTCGGAAAAGAAGAGTAGAAGAGGGAACTGCGACTTCGGTAACGCGTGTCGTAGCGCATGGTCGGTTGCCCGGAACGTTACAGGCGGAATCCAATTGCAGGATAGCAGAGCCGCTGAATACCGCCGGCTCCCCCGCAATCAGACTTTTGCCGCGATCCTTACCGCTTGCGGCGTCTCCACGCCGCTCTGCAACGGGATTTCACCCGATCCGGGTTCGGCGCTTTCCACGCCGGAACGCGCCTGCTGCGCGTATCGGTTGAGACGCCACGCGCCGTACTGCGTCGCGACAGCCGCCGCGGTCCAGACCTGCCAGTGTGACAACAGGCCGTCTTTGAATACGAAGTCGCCTGTCAGATCGACATCCTGTCCAAGCCGCCAGACGCCGAGAGACGCAAAGCAGACCGAAACCATCGTCATCGAACTCGCCGCCAGCATCGCTAACCGACTGTTCTTGCCTTTTCGGCGCGTCACCAGCGGACCCCGACCGAAACGAATTCTGACCACCATAAATATCGTCTTGGCTTCCACTATACCCTTTCCGGCCGCCGTTCGCGCCCCCGTTAGAGAGCCACCTGCGTATTGCTTACAGGCGCCACCCGCTGAGTTTGTGGCAGTTACGCGAAAAGAGTTACCGGAAAAGCCGTGGAAGCCAAAGAGATATATGTACGATTATTTACGGTTTGCTATTCGGCGACGCAGGTATTGCGCAATTCGCCCAAACCCTGGACCCGGACTACCACTTCATCGCCCGGCTTCAGCCACTTCGGCGGATTGTACGAGAAGCCCACTCCCGAAGGTGTTCCCGTCGAAACAATGTCGCCCGGCTCCAGCGTCATAATCGACGAAAGGAATTCCACCAGCTCCGGAATCTTGAAAATCAGTTCTTTCGTGTTGGAATTCTGCAGCGTCTCGCCGTTCACCGTGAGTGAGATCGTCAGGTTGTGCGGATCTTCCACTTCATCCGCCGTCACCAGCCACGGTCCCATCGGCGCGAACGTGTCGAACGTCTTGCCCATAACCCACTGCGAAACCGCCAGCTGCACGTCGCGCGCGCTCACGTCGTTCAGGTTCATGTAACCGAAGACGTGCTCTTTCCAGTCGGCGGCTTTGATGTGGCGCCCGCCCTTGCCGATCACGAACGCGAACTCCGCTTCGTAATCCGGCTTCTCGGAATTCTTCGGCAGCACGATATTGTCGCCCGTCGCGATCACATCCGCCGGCCCGTTGGCGAGCAGGCGATAGCCCTGAAGAAAAAGATTGCTCCATGCCTGGATCAATCCATCCACTTCCTCCCGATTGTCCATCCACATCAGAAAGCCATTCTCGTACCCGGCATCCGTCTTCGCGAACTGGATGAAGGGAACAGAAAAATTGGAATTGAGCACAATGCCGTCGTCCCCCGTTTCTCCCAACGCGCTCAGGGTGGGCGCATAATTCGGTTCAAAGTGCGTACCCTCGACCACGTATTTCATGATGCGCAGGGAATCGAGGTTCTTGACGAAGTGTTCGGTTGTGGCCTTGGAGCGGTGCGGCCCTTCGGTCGGCGACAGGACCCTGCGCAGAGTACCGAGGGGCGTCGTGACCTCGTCAAC
>Ga0118677_10008226_pt1 | contig 16808 bp, 13 predicted proteins | sample AliMusrvi5mmetaG_FD_86154 | JGI IMG/M metagenome (GOLD analysis project Ga0118677, IMG submission 86154) | reverse complement strand
ATCTGCTGGAGGCCCTCAGCGACCTGCCCCTGACGCCCACCCTGGCCTACGCCCTTTCCCTGCTGAGCACCGAGCAACTGGGCTGCGACACCATCGGGTCCCTGACGGGCCTGCCCACAGAAGATGCGGCCAAGCTGGTGGCCACCCTCTGGGCCCTGGGTGGTCTCAGCCTGGTGGGGGGCACCCTACCCCTGCTACCCAAGGAAGAGCCGCCGCCGGTGGAGCCCGAGCCGGAACCCGAACCTGAGCCGATTCTCTTGGCGCAGGAAGACCTGATGCCGACTCCCCCCAGCCCCTTCCATCCCGATGCTCTGGAGCTGGACCTGTCCGGGCAGATGCCCCTCACCTTGGACACGCCGCCTCCCCAGTTGATGGCTGCGCCGATTCCCATGAGCGCACCCACTCCGACCACGCTGCCGCCGCTGGCTGACGAGGAGGACCTGCCCTCACCCACGGAGCGGGCTCGCCGCCTGGTCGTGAAGGCCAAGTCCTACATGATGCAGGACCGCACCAGCGAGGCCATCCGAGCGCTGGAGCAGGCTATCAAGCTGGATGGTGACTCCCCCGGAGCCTACGAACCCTGGCTGCTGCTGGGCCGCCTGCGCCTGACCAATCCGGCCTGGTCCACCCGGGCCATCGAGGCCCTGCAGGTGGCCTCACGCCTGAACTCACGAGCCGCCGAGCCCTGGGCCCTCATGGGCGAGCTCTACCACCGCAAGGGCTTCCAGGCCAACGCCCAGGGCTGCTTCCGCCGCGCCCTGGAATTGGATCCCTCCGTGGCAGTGCCCGCCGGCTGGTCCGCCCCCGAAGGTGCCGTCGGAGGCCCGACCCGGGATCCCCAGAGCAGCCTCATGGGCAAGTTGCGGGGGATGTTTGGGCGGGAGAAGGACTGAAGTCCGCAAGCGAAACAGGTTTCTGGCACCATTCGTGAATTAGGATACCTGTTTGCCGAGGTGTAAATGAAGACCGACGTTTCTGTGGTTCTGGTGACCATTTGCAGGAAATCCCTGTACCGGGCCGTTCGATCCGTTTTCGGTCAGGACTTTGAGGGGACCATTCACCTTCTGGTTGGGGCGGATGTTGAAATGTTTGGAGACTTCAACGAAATCATGGGCGAACTGATGGCTGAGTGTCCGGCGAATATCACGCTAACAGGCATCAGCCTTGGCTATTCCACCTCGGCGCGCCATGGGGGTGTGCACAGTTCCTGGTACGGCGGATCACTCCGTACGGCCCTGAGTTTCCTGTCTATGTCCGAGTTGGTGACATACCTGGACGACGATGACTGGTACGAGCCCCAACATCTCCGCCTTCTCTACCAGGCAATTCAGGGGCACGCCTGGGCGTTCACCCTTTCCAACTATGCAGATCCCAACACCGACACCATTCTCGGCGTGGACACGCAGGAAAGTGTTGGGCCCGGCAGGGGCATTTTTAAGGAGGGGTTCGGGGGTTTTGTCCGCCCTTCAGCACTACTGATCAACAAGCTGAAGCTTTCCCATATACTGCATTTGTGGTCCATCTCCCCCTTCCCGTCCGGCGACGGGGAGGATCGATTGATCTTCAAAGAATTGCTCCGCGTGCCCGATTTCGGAGAAACCGGAATTCCGACCGTGAATTGCGCCATCGATCCTGCGGACGGGATGCATGCCAAGCGGGTTGAGGGTCTGCCTAGCAAGATCAAGCATGCTGAACCCAAGTTCCAATCTCTACGTTGAGGAGGAATTTTCAATTTATTCAATGATGTCGGGGGGTTATTGGGTATTCAGGGCCAGGTTTCTTCGGGACTCGAATAAGCGTTTGGCCTGTGCCCCCAGGATGGTCGCATCCTCAACCCACTCGTTGGAAATCCAATGAGTACTGTCATAACTCTGTAGGGCTCCAATCACTTCGGTTGGATTGTCAATGAGCACGATATCCGCGAATTCTTTGTCACCCAATTCGGCAAGCACGGAAAGGATGGATTCCTGCGCTTCGGCTGGATCGATCACGTTGGCATCTATGAACACCACCAAGGCAACGGGTTCCCCCGGGCGGAATCCCTTGGCGTAGGCGATTAGAACCTCAACCCAGGAGTAATCGGCCCAATTCGGCTTGAGCAGGAATGCCTCCCGATGGGGCTTCGCGGGGTGCTCCTGGAAGCGAAAAGGCGTTCGATTCGAGAGGATCTCGATCCTTTCCAGTGCGCGTTCAGCCGCAATGCTCCAGGAGAGGTGTTCGACCGCATACGCTCGACCATTAAGTCCCTTGCGGGCGGCTTCTTTGGGGGCCATGAAAACCTTGCGAAGCAACTCGGTCAAGGCGGGTTCATCGGGCTCCTCGAGCCAAAACCCTGCTTCACTCGGCTTAAAGGGGCCAACAGGGACGGATTCAATTTTCTGTGGCGTGGACGGAATGAAATAAGCCCAGTCTTCGGTTAGGAAATCCATGGCAGCGCCACAACCGGTGGCGATGACCGGCAGTCCACTGGCTATGGCCTCTGCCATGGGAAGGCCAAAGCCCTCACCGCGATAAGGCATCGCCAAGGCATCGCAGGATCTGTAAAGAGAGGTCAGTTCCTCTTCACTCATGGCCGAGGTTAGGTATTCGATTGCGGGTGCTTTCGGGTCTTCCTTGATGATGCTCGCGAGGAGATCGTGGAGTTCTGAACCCGCATAGGTGTCACCACTCTGGCCCTTGATCACCAGGCAGACATCATCACTGGATCGGAAGGCCTTCAGGTAGGCCCGAAGTAAGATATCGATGCCCTTGCGGTGAATCGTTCCGCCCAGGTAGAGGAATTTGAATGCCTTCTTTGTGTTCAAAGGGTATTTGGGCCCCTCTGGGTTGAACTTATTGATGTCTACTCCGTTGGGGATGACCTGGACCTTCTCGGCTGGAATGCCGCTGGAGACATAGCAATCCCGAACCCAGGAGGACGGCACCCAGATCTCGTCGACGAGTTCGCACATGGGTTTGATCCACTCCCGGGGGATACCGCCGTACTCCCAGGGCTGGATCATCACCCAGGCACCCTCGGGTGGTGGATTGAAATTGGGGGGCCAGTGGTGACGGACATGGACCTGGGCCGAAACCGACAGCGGCTTCTGCATGCGGTCTGCGAGTGCCGCGAAATTCGGCTCCCGTTGAACATCAAACTGATTTCGCCCGTAGGGACGTAGGCTCAGCTCCACCTGCCCGGACCCGATCAGGGCCATGCACAACTGTCGATTCACATGAGCTAGGCTGTGGTACACGAATTGGGCGCCTTCCCAGATCACCGGATGCTTTGGCGAAACCTGGGTCCGCATGAAGGCCTCCACCGTCAGCACGAAAGCGGGGGCCACACTGGAAGCCTCGGCCTTCTTGGCCTGGGAGCGGCCCTTGGCCGTCAGTGTGTCGCGCAGGTCTGGCCGGGCAAGAACCTCATGAAGGGCTTGGATCCAAGCCTTAGCATCGGTGTGAGGGGAGACTAGCAGGCCCCCCTCCCCGACGCTTTCCACCAGTCCACCGTAGCGGCTGGCAATCACGATGCTGCCAGCCGCCTGCGCTTCTGGCACCACCCGGCCGAAGGTTTCGGCCAGCACACTCGGCACCAGCAGCACCTTGGTGACCTTCAAGAAGGACTCAGTCGGTACCACACCCCAGTAGGTAACATTGGGGTAATGAGTGAGGTCCACGCCAGAGTCCGTTGGGTCCCTACGCCCAACGATAAGAAACTGCTCCTTGGGAAAGGCCCGAGTGATCTCAAGGAATGTAAACAGGCCCTTGAAGGGGGCCGCCGTACTGAAGGTGATGTAGGGCCTCTCCCCGGCAGCCTCCATCCAGAAGAGCTGGGTTGGAGGAGGGAGAATCTCGATGCCCTTCCGCCCGGTGAAACGTTCCAGCTCCGTGGCCGCGAATGCTGAGGGCGTGAAGACCCTGTCTGCTGAGCGGATGGCCAGCTTCTGTGCATCCATATCACCACGGGCGGCGGCGTAGAGGGGGCAGCGACCACAGTCTCGGTCGCAGCGCACCATTTCCTCGGGCCTGGGGCACACATGATCAAGGGCGTGAACATAAAACCAGACCGGGATTCCCTTGGCCTTGGCCAAACCGATGGCCAGGGGGGCCAGGTGGCCCTGGGTCAGGATGACGCTTGGATGGAATTCCTGGATCTGGGTGGTGATGTCCTCTGCTGTCTTGATGGGACGGAGCTCCACCCCACCTTGGAACAGGGGAAGGTCATCGCCGGGGCAAAGAGCCCGGGCAAGGTGGCCACGGGCTGCGAATGCCTGGAGCAGTTCATTGGCGGCCATCTCCGCTCCCCCAATCATGGGGACGAAGTATTCGGAAGCGAACAGGATGCGCAATGGGGTGAAGGGCGACTTGACGCCGACATTGGAGGAGGGCGGTCCATCCTCCACGTGTGGTTCCAGGACCTGGGCTGGCCAAGGCTCGAGTGAGGGCTCTCCTGGCCTGCGCCAACCAAGGATTTTCTCGTTTTGGCGCCAGCGAACTTCATCTTTAAGGGCGAAAAGCTGCTGCATGAAGTCGTTGATCTTGGCTAGATCTGTCCCATATTCATGCCGTAAATCCGGAAGAAAAGCGTCGGCCAGCCGCCTCCAGCCGAAGTCTCCCAATACGGTTGGATTTGGGTGCTCGATGAGCCACTTGCGCCAAAGGGCGATGCGACCGCGGGCGAAACCGCTGTCAGATTTCAGCAATGATTCGGAGCCGCTCTGTTGGTGAAACCGGATGGCAACTGTGGGCACCGGGAGGAAGGCGGTCTTCCGACCCGCAACGTAACGCAGCATCATGTCCCAGTCGGCGGCAGCAAATAGTTTTGTATCGAATCCACCAAGCTCATCGTAGAGAGATCTTCGATAAACAGCCGTTTGTGGACTGAGGTAACAGGCTATAAACAGATCTGAAAACTCATTGCGGTCACCGATGTAGGCGTGGTCCAGGAGTCCAGGCCACTGAAGGGTCCCGATCAGATTGCCTTTTCCGTCGACCTTATTGGCAAGCGAGTAGGCCAGATCCACATCCGGGTGCTGTTCCAGCAGGCCAACCAGGGCTTCATAGCCTCCAGGCAGGGCCCAGTCGTCGTCCCCCATCCAGGTCATGTACTTCCCAGTGGCGAGCGAGAAAAGCTCGCTATAGGGGTCTTCGCGATTGGTCTTGTGCCGGAAAGCCCGTACCCGAGGATCCTTCACCTGGCTCAGATAGTCGGCGGTGCCATCCGAACTGCCGTTATCAAGAACGATGATTTCTGCATCCACCGACGTACGCAGGAGGCTCTCGAAGCAGGTCCTGAACATCTCCAGGCGATTATAGGTCGGCACCATGATGCTCAGAAGTGGCATGTCAGCATCCTCTTTGGATTGCAGTGGGCGGGAGAAAAAGCAGGGCTAATATCCCTTGATCCGATCCTAGAATTAGATCGGTAGGCCAAAGGACTGCGCGAGGTGTCGCCACCGAACATCGGTCGCTATGATCGCCTCATATTGCCTCAGGGTGTGTTCTGCTTCAGCGCCGAGAGCCCTTTGCGCGATAGAGAGATAGTACAGAGCGAAGGGATGATTGGGGTGGCGTTCGAGAACCTCTTCGAAGCATCGCTTAGCTGTCTGGTAATCGCCAATTTTCATGCGTTGATTATTGACAAAATTCGCTTCGAGGTTCATTCGATAGATCTGATCCGTGATGTGTTCGGGGTCCAGACCAGGGGCACGGATGATGTACTCGGACATATCGACCTTGCCGATGCCAAGATACCTGGCGTCGATCCAGCCATTTTCCAAACTGATCTTGAACAGTTCGGAACCCCGTAGCGGCGTTGCGAAATTGAAAAAACTCCAGTCAATCCCCACTTCCGAGATGAAGCGGCGGGTCGCCTCGCGGTGCTCCTCTAGTTCTCCTGGAAAGCCTATGATAAAAAAAGACTGCACGAAAATATCATTGCGCTTCAGTGAGTTAATAACACCTTGGGCCTTATCCAGCTGGATGGGCTTGTTAATGATTTTCTTAAGGACGTAATCAGATCCAGACTCAATGGCCAGAAAGACCGTATCAACCCCAGCAGACTTCATCAAGGCAGCCAATTCATCGTCAATGAAGGACAGGGTAATCCCGTTAGGCATCTCAATCCGAATTTTGAATTCAGCCAGGCGCCGGAATAACTCTTTGGCGCGTTTGCGATCAAGCAGCAATTGATCGTCGTAAATTGTCAGCACGTTCATGCGGTAGTGCTCGACCAGATGGCGCACATGATCAATGATGACATCAACATCTGCATATCTCATGGTCTTGCCGTGGAAGGAGGGTTCGGCGCAGAACACGCATTTGAAGGGGCAGCCTCGCGACGTCACGATGAAAAACTGTCGCGTTTCGCCATCGTTACGGTAGGTCACGAAGGGTGAAAAGGCTTCCTTCATGCTGTAGCGGTGGTTTTCAACCAGTTCATAGTCCAGTTTGATGACATCATTCAGGTGCTCCGGCACGACCGCTTGCGGTGCTTGGTGAGCAGCCAGTGAATCTCGGGTGACCCAAGGTTGTTGGCGAAGTTGGGTAAGCCAATCAGTGGACTCGACGAGATCAAGCAGCGCTTTTTCTCCTTCTGAATAGCAGAGCGCATCCAGGTTGGGCTGATTCTCCAGAATCTCGCCCCAGGCTGTCGTCACCGCAGGCCCGCCCATCAGGGTGAGGATGGTGGGGTCGAATTGCTTGACCACACCGGAGAGAGAAGCGACATGCGGATAGGAGATGTCGTAACTCATAGAAAAGCCGACCAAGGTTGGCTGTAATTCAGCCAACAGTCGCCGAAGTACTTCGATTCTTTCTTCGGGGGTCGCAAACAAGTTGAAGTCGAGAATGCGAACCATGGGTGTTGGCATTGCGCGAGACATCAAATACGAAGCCATGCTAAGCACTCCATATGGGAAGGCTAGAAATGAGCGAACTGATTTACCAGGATCAGGCACCTCTGGCTGGGACACCATGTAGGGTAGGACGCATAGCAACACCCGGGCAGGATTAGACCGTATGCCTGCATCCCCACCCCATTCGGGGCTACCGAGAGCCGATGGTCCACTTCTTAACCTGTTTTCAGCTGCGATCGCTTTCTCGTCCACTCGTCAATCTCCCCTTGATTCAAATGGTGCAGCTGAGGTCTATCCTGAGCACTTCGACAGGGTCCATAAGTGGTTCGCCAAAATCGCGCAATGGGGTGAGGTGGTCATGGTGTGATCTCTAGGGCTGGGTCCAGATGTCGTCACTTGGGTGACTGGGATCAAATGCGCACCCATCTTGTTAGGCCTTAACGAGTGCGCCGCAAAAGCCCCTCCGGCGCACAGGTGATCAGTAAGCGCTTCTCGGTGGAGCGGTCCTTCTCGAAGCCGGACCCCGATGGAGATTCGAGAAACCGATTCACTGCGGTCAGGGGACTGTTGCCTGGGCCCCAAGGGCGCTCGACGTTGAAGGACTCGACAGGTGCGTATTCAATGCCTGTATCCAGGACATAAATGGCCGAACCCACCCCGACGAGCGGGGCATAGTGCAGAAGCTCTTGATGCACATGGCCAGCTGTGTGATTGGAGTCCAGCATCACCAACACCTTCTGGAATCTCGAGGCGACGCCATGAACCTCCGCCAGGACCTCCGGGGCGATTGAGGAGCCTTGGATAAGCTTGATCATTGGTGCGAGAGGGTGGGCTTCAATGGCGGCACGGTTATGCAGCCGGATGTCGATATCAACGCCCAAAACCTTTCTGTCCTTGACTATTCTGTTGGCAAGATATTCTCCCATCGAGATAGCTGCCAGAATGCTTGCCGAAAGCACCAGTGAACCGCCTCGGGCAATTCCGGTTTCAATAATCAGATCCGGTTTGACATGCCAGATGAGTTCCTGAATCGAGCAGATATCCTGAGGATCCTGGATGATGGGGCGGCCCATCCATTCGACCATGTATTGGTAGTCGTAGCGCCGACTTGTGTCATGCCAAGCCTCGGCCGCCGCCAGGCAAATGGGATCCGAAAAATTCCGCTCGGCAAGTTGTAGGCGTTTTTCAAAAAAATCCATAAATCCATCTCCAAAATAGATTGCCTAAATCAAACGAGTGAAGTTCCGGTTGGCGCAGGCATGCCTGCAGTCCTTCGTTTTGCCACCAGAGTAATGCCCTCTCCAAACAACGAATGGCCGACAAGCTTAAGATCGTAGTCCCATCGGGCCTTGAGGTAGACGGGAATGCCAAGAAGGGATTCCTCGTCATGGGACAAGTTGATAAACATGTCTGGGCGGCATCGGCTAATGAACTGTTCTCCCCCAATCAGGGCTGCATATTCCGCACCTTCAATATGGAGCTTGAGCAGGGCGTTCAGTGGCGCGACCAATTCCTTTGCGGAATCGAGATATTGATCCAGCGTGGTCGTTGGGACCCACGTGATGGGCCCCTCAGACCGGGTGGAGGTGGATGGTGCAAATCGCGAGGAGAGTAGTCCAAGATTGAAAAAGGGCACTGATGCTTGTTCGCTGGACAAGGCCTTCCGTTCCAACACGACGGCTTCGGCTGTAAGCGGTTTCAAGGTTCCAGCGGCCGCCAGACATCGGTCAAAATTCTGATCATCGGGCTCAAAGGCGACATACCTACCCACGGAAGTACCACTGATTTCGAGATTCTTGGCGAAGGATAAATCATAGCTGCCACAATCCATTACCAAGTCGTACCGTGTCTGCTCTGCGGCTAGCCTGCTGATGTGGTACTTGGTCGCTTCGGGCTCGCAAGTGAAACCTTGCCTCAACTCACGTCGATAACGCCACGCAACCGCTGCGTCGAAGACGTCGAGAGACCGTTGGTCTGAAAAGCAATTCCGCGCCGCTTTGACATGATCCGACTTCGCCTGTTCCGATTCTAAGCAACGCCAGCCATTGGAGAATTTGTCTGGGCAGTAGCGAGAAAACAAATCGTACACAGTTAGGACCATCGGCTGCCCCAGTTGCCGAAAAATTTTCTCCACGTCCTCGGGTGGCAGTTTGAAGGTGCTCAATAGATAAACGGTGGCGGGATCTGGATGATGAGCTTGAAGGTTGTCGATTCTAATCCCTCGACAATGCCCCGTGCGATTTGAGTCAAGGATGAGCTTCGGCTGCGGAACACTCTCTGGCCATAGATCAACCGCCATTTCACCCAATTGACCCGCCCCGATGAGTGCGAAGGATGAACTAGACAGCATGCGCGTGATTTGGTCTTCCATCCCTTGACTCATCGGCAACCTTTTTGGGCGCCCTTCATAAGGTCACTCCAGGTATGCAGCACGTTGTCCTGGGGGAAAAACTGGGCGTATTGGTGAACGGTGCTCTTATTCTCGGAGCGCCAGTTGGGCCGAGTGCCCAGGCTGCGAAGTTGACTCTCTACAACAGCCCTTGATAGTCTCTCGGTTCGCAGATACTCCCTGAAAACACCCGCGTGTCTTCCCAGTGATTCCAAGAAAACTTGGTGAGGCTCCAGGTGGGCTGCTCGCTCCACAGAGGGCCATGTTTTTACTCGCTTGGGCTGGTGCATGAGCCGGAAGTACACCTCATCCCAGTTCGCCGCCATTCGATCAAGGGAGTATTCGGAAAAAGCATAAGTACGTGCTTGCTGCGACAGCCGACCCCGAAGAATTGGGTCGTCGTATAGAACTCGAAGGCAAGCGGCATAGTCGGTAGCTGATTGGGCGACCAGTCCCACTTCGCCATGCTTCACGATATAACTCTCCATGGGGTTGTTGAGTACCACGGGAACGATGCCCACGGCCATCGCCTCCTGCAATGTCTGGTCACAGGTGCCGTAGTGGTGGGGAGCCAGGGGATACCCAAAGACATCAAAGCGGCAGAGCTCTTCCCATTTCTCATCCTCGGAAATATGCCCCGTGAACCGGACGCGGTCGCCCATTGATGCATCCTTGAACTGCTTCGAGAGTTCCTCGTTCAGGGGGCCTACCACGGTGAACCGCAGGCCAGGAATGTCTATTTGGCGGCATAGGCTCAGGAAGCCTGGGTTGATTTTTGTGAAGTCGAGATTCCCCACGTAGCCGATATTGAAACCCTCATGGTCTTTCGGCGAAAAGCCTTCGAGCCGCTCGACTCCAGCAGTTGACCAGATGGCGGATACTTTCGCCTTGATGACTTCAGGCAGGTCCACAAATTCGGGATCAAAAAAGCTCAATGGGGTGGTGAAGATGAATATATCGGGGTACGAAAAAATACTTTGGGTGAAATTATTGGGAGCAGGTGAACCGGAAATGTGGCTCCAGAGCGCCAATCTGCATTCAGGCAGGTCATTCCTAACAAGCAGATCTGAGATCAGGGGATGGTTCCACCAGTGCAGCAGGACCACATCAGCCTGCTGAATTTTGGCCTTCACCAACTCTAAGTTCCCATGGCATCGATCGAAATGGGGGATTCCTGCTTGGGAGAGGACCTCGACGGCATGGTCATTCAAATAATCCAGGGAGATCAGTGAATGGCGCTGCGATTTGTCGGTCGACTTGGCGAGCAGATAGTTCAACACCACGGTTCCAACGCCGCCGCCTAGATGACCCGTCATGTGCAGCACATTAAGCATGGTGTCCGACCTATTCGTTGGTGTTGGCATTTCGCTCGTTTAGGTAGGCCTTGAATTTCGGCAGGAGTTCAGCGCGAAAGGCGTCGATATTGTCGGGAAGGCAATGTGATAGCTGCCCGCAACTGCTGCATACCGGATGACTGTACCGGTTCCCCTCCAGGTGCATGAGGCGGAGTGCATTCATCTCCGTGGAATTCCAGATCTCCTGCAGGGATTGTGTGCGGGTATCGCCTATGATCAGTTTTCTCGACCAGTCCAGGAAGCAGGCGCTCACCAATCCATCCGCATTGACGGACATCGAATAGAACACATAGGGGCAGGTATCCGTGGGCTGAATGGGCTGCTGGTGGATTCCCTTGGTGATTGTCACCCCGGTATGCGCTTCTACATCGAACTCCGGCCAGCATGGTGCGAAATTCTCGATGAAAATGCGATCGCAGTAGTCGCCGAAGGTATCGAGAAAGGCCTGGCGTTGAGCCTCGGTGATCAGCTCGCTGGGAATCTTGATCACTACTTCGCAATGACCCTTGTTTGCATCGAGCCACTTGACATGCTCAACAAAACGGTCGAAGTCGAAGTCAAAGCCAGTGAAATTCTTATACTGAGTGCGGTTCATCCCATCTACGGAAATGTTGATCTTATCGAGGCCTGCCTCCAGCACTGGGCCCAAACGGTCTGGTGTGATGAGAGATCCGTTGGTGGTGGTGTCGATGTAATCCACACACCCACTCGCCTTGGCATAGGCGATCATTTTAGCCAGATCCTTGTTGAGGAAGGGTTCGCCGTCTTTGTACAGCCGTAGCACCTTGAGGGATTTATCGAATTTCCTGAGGTCGTCAATGATCTTCTGAAAAAGTGCAAGCCCCATGACTCCCTGGTAGCGGCCCGTTTCATCAATCATGTCGCGGTGCCCGGTGGGGCAGAAGGCGCAGCGGAAGTTGCAAGCACTAGAAGGATCCACAAACACGACGAAGGGCGTGCTTAGTGGGATCACCTCCTGTAGAGCTGTGCGGTCTTCAAGATTAATCCGCGGCTTCATCTGGGCTTTCATCGAGGCCTCCCCTTTATCGATTTTCCATCCTCAATTGCTGCAGGCATCTCACTGATGGTTCTGTAAAGCCCCTCGGCAAGCGTGATCTTAGGCTTCCATCCCAGGTGTCGGAGTCTGCGATTGTCGCCCACGAGCAAAATAGGTTCTTCGGTTTGTCGGGTGGGGAGATCCAGCACGACTTGGGGATCAGCATGCAGTATCCGGGCCACCTTGCGAACGACGTCTGCCAGGGCCGTAGGTTCTCCAGAGCAAAGATTGTAGGTACCAATTGCCTGGCCGTACAGCAGAGCCAGAAGTGCGCTTGCCACATCAGACGCATGCAGGAAATCCCGCCTTGCAAGCGCTTGGACCCCGAAGGCGGGGCGCTTTCCCTGTAACGCGTCAATCAGGGAAGGAATCAGCCTTCGCCTGTCCTCCCCCGTGCCGTAAGGAAAGAAGATGCGCCCCCAAGCGCAGGGGATCTCTCCCTGACTGCAAAGGGCTGTGACTTGGCTGCGTGCTTCGGCCTTGGCGGCGCCGTAGGGACTGGACGACTGACGGGGGAGATGCTCCTCACTGCAGTTGCCACTGGACCAGTCGTATTCGGCGCAGCTTCCTGCCGCCACCAGGCCCTGACCCCCGGCCAGTATGAAGGCCTCAGCCAGGCGCACTGTGGCCGGTACCCAGTCCTGGTTCACTGGCGAAGTCTTGTACTCACCGTGTTCGGTGCACCAGGCGAGATGCACTAAGTGAGTCGCGCGGATGGACTTCATCAACGGGAGGAAATCTGTTTTTGCCAGCAGGTCGACTTCAACAAACTCCGCCTGGGCGTTATGTACCGGTCTGGTTCTCCCGAGAAGGACCGTCTCGATGCCCCTTTCGTGGAGGGACTCCAGCACATACCGTCCGAGGAACCCGCCTGCGCCGGTTAGCGCGACTCTCATTCGAACGTGTCCCGCAGTGTGGGAAGGCTCGCATCCCGCGGGCCTACCCTGGCAAGGTCGGGCAATGGCCAGGAAATGCCGAGATCGGGGTCATCCCAGCGCAGGCCTTTGGCCGCCGTCGGCTCGTAGGGCTCTGACATATGGTAGAGCACCCCGCAGTCCTCCTCCAGACACTGAAAGCCGTGAGCGAAACCACTGGGGATGTAGAGGGCCTGTCCATTCGCGGCGGTAAGTTCTGTTCCGAACCAACGATGGCGGGTGGGCGAATCCCTGCGAAGGTCCACAATCACATCAAAAATGGCGCCCCTTACACAACGAACAAGCTTTGTTTCCGCATGAGGCTCAAGTTGGAAATGCATCCCCCGGACAGTCCCCCGCCTCAGGCTCTGGGAGAGGTTTATCTGTGGCCAGTGGCTTACGAGCAGGCGTTTGGAAAAAGTCTCCTCGCAGTAGATCCGAGCAAAGTACCCCCGTTCGTCAGCGTGGCGATCAAGGCCGATTAGCCAGGATCCCTCTAGTGGGGTCTCGGTAAAATTCAATGGACCCTCAAGGTTGGGATCGGCACCACAAAACGCCCGCCCCAGGCCTTGATCTCCACCATTTGGGATCGGATTTCCGCTTCCAGGTTCCAGGGCAGGATCAGCACCTCGTCGGGGCGGTCCGCGATCAGGTCTGTAGGGCAACGGATGGGGATATGGCAGCCGGGAAGAAACTTGCCCTGCTTCCAGAGGCTACGGTCCACCGTGTAGGGCAGCAGGTCTGGGCCGATTCCGCAGTAATTCAGCAGGGTCACACCTTTGGCGGGCGCACCATAGCCAACCACTTTTCGGCCATTGGCCCGGGCCTTGTGGAGATGTTTCAGGAGACGCTCCCTGATGTTCAGGATCTTGTCCGCGAATTCTGCGTAGCCGCCCCGATCGTCCAGCCGGGCCAAGGCTTCTCCCTGGCGAGCTCTGCGCAGACCTTCGGCTGGTTTCCCGGCCCGATCATCCTGGGCGTGGCAGGCGAAGATCCGCAAGGATCCGCCATGGGTGTTCAGGGTCTCCACGTCAAAGAGGGCCAAGCCGTGCTCTCGGAACAGCCGCTCCACGGGAAGCAGGGACAGGTAGCTGAAATGTTCGTGATAGATGGTGTCGAACTGCAAGCCGCGGATGAGTTCGAGGACGTGGGGGAATTCCATAACCAGAGTGCCCTCGGGGGCAAGGCTGAGTCGCAGGCCTTCTGTGAAGTCATGCAGATCTGGGACATGGGCCAGGACGTTCAAACCTAGGACCAGATTTGCCTGGTTCCCTTGAGCGGCCAACTCGGAGCCGAGCTGCGCTCCCATGAACCGGACCTCTGTGGGGATGTTCTTGGCCTGAGCGACCGCCGCGACATTCGCGGCAGGTTCGATGCCGAGCACGGGGATGCCCGCCTGCTGGAAGAACTGGAGGAGATACCCGTCGTTGCTGGCCACTTCGATCACCCGACTGGCCCCTCCGAGGCCCAATCGCTGGGTGAGTGACTCAGTCAGGACCCGGCAGTGATCCAGCCAGGAATCTGAAAAGGAACTGAAATACAGGTATTCATTGAAGATCGCCTCCGGTGTCTCAAAGGCAGGCAACTGTACTAGCCAGCAGTTTTCACACACCATTGGGCAAAGCGGATAGGAGGCCTCGGGTTGCTCCAGGGCCTCGGCGCTCAGGTACGAATTTGCGAGCGGACTCCTGCCCAGGTCCACCAAGCGCATGAGCAGCGGAGCCTGACAGAGGCGGCATCGAGTCATGAGAGGTAGGCCTCCAAATCCGAAGTGCAGAGAACTGAAGCCGGGGCTCCCTGGGCAAAGGCCTGGTACCAATCCACGGTCCGTATCGCGGCCGTCTGGAGTGGCCACCGGGGTATCCAGCCCAGTGTTTCACGGGTCTTGGTACTGTCTAGTCTGAGCTGGGTCGCCTCCGGGAGCGTTGGCAGCGGGTCCTGCTCCCAGGTTGCGCCGGCCAGGGCTACCAGCTCCTGCACTCGGAGCGTATCCGCCTCACTGGGTCCAAAGTTCCACGCACCTGAATAGATCTCTGGGCATCGGACCAGTTCAGCCCCGAGCATCAGGTACCCGCGCAAGGGATCCAGCACATGCTGCCAGGGGCGTCGAGCCTCTGGGTGGCGCAGCATGAGGGGCTTACCAGCCTGTCGCGCCCGGACCAGGTCCGGCATCAGCCGATGGGGGCTCCAGTCCCCGCCGCCCATCACATTGCCTGCGCGAACGGTGGCCAAGCCACGCCCCTGGCCCCAGTAGGAGTGCCGGTAGGCCTCCACCGCCAGCTCGGCGCAGGCCTTGCTCGCGCTGTAGGGATCGCTGCCGCCCAGGGGGTCATCTTCACGGAAGGGAACGCCTGAGCCAGCGTTTTGATAGCACTTGTCCGTTGTGACGATGATAGTGCTGCGGATGGACTCGCAGAACCGGCAGGCCTCTAGGACATTCACTGTGCCCATCAAGTTTGAACCAAAGGTCCCAACGGGATCTTCGAAGGAGGGGAGCACCAGGGCCTGGGCCGCCAGGTGGAAGACTAGGTCCGGCCTGAAGGTCCGGATCTCGCGGGACAATCTGTCGAGGTCGCGGACGTCGGCAAGGACCCCCGTTAGGCTGGATTCAAGACCCAGGGCCTGCCAGAGATTCGGATGGGTTGAGGGTGGCAGGGCGTAGCCCATCACTTCTGCGCCCATACGTTGAAGCCAGAAGGCCAGCCAGGAGCCCTTAAACCCCGTGTGCCCAGTCAGGAAGACCCTACGGCCACGGTAATCGATTGCGAGATCCACGGATCACCAGGTCTTCCAGGGAGCCTGACCCGCATCCCAAAGTGATTGGAGGAGTTCGAATTCGCGGTAGGTATCCATGCACTGCCAAAAGCCGTCATGGAAATAGGCCCGCAGTTGATCCATTGCACTCAGCTTGCTTAGGAGCCCGTGCTCGAGGCTTTCTTCGTCACCTTCTATGAGGTCCAGAACTTCCCGGTTGAACACGAAGAAGCCGCCATTGATCCAGCCCGCTTGAACCTGTGGTTTTTCCGCAAATAGGGAAACCCGGTCTCCCGTGAGACCCAACTCCCCAAATCGAGAACTGGGACGGACTGCGGTGACGGTGGCCAGCTTTCCGTGGGAGGCATGGAATTCAAGGAGCTTCTTGATGTCCACATTGGCCACGCCATCGCCGTAGGTGGCGAGGAAGGTCGAACCCTGGATGTATTTCTGGATCCGCTTCAATCGGCCGCCAGTGTTGGTCTCCTGACCGGTGTCCACCATCCAGATGCGCCAGTTCTTTTCCTCATAGCCGGCCTCGAGGGGAATCACCCGCTTAGTACCCAGCTCGAGGAGCACGTCCGAGTGGTTCAGGTCGTAGTCCAGGAAGTAGTCCCGGATCATTTCTGCCTTGTATCCCATGCATAGAACAAAATCGCTGATGCCGTGGAGGGCGTAGTTCTTCTGGATGTGCCAAAGAATGGGCTGTTCCCCAATCCGAATCATGGGTTTTGGCTTGAATTCAGTCTCTTCCCGGAGCCGTGTGCCCTTGCCTCCACAAAGAATGACGGCCTGCATAAGTGCTCCTTGATACAATAAGATATAATCGATCTGCTTTAAAATAACCCCAAAAACAGGCAACCTGTGGAGAACAGACACCAGAATTGGGAATTATAGCAATTTGGGTGCCAATGAAATTCAGCTACCCGGGGTCCCAAGACTGGAGGTGGCTTAAAAAAAATATGGGCAAAAATTACCACTATTCGTTTCGCGGCACGCCCACCCACACCTCTGCCTTCGGTCACCCCTTCATAGCACGATGGACCCAGAATCAGGACTGAGGCTTGGTCCCTGAACAGGCCAATATTCTGAAGGAACCCTATGAAGCAGATGGTGACCGACACGATGCTGATGCCGACCTATGTGAGTCGCTTCTCCTGCATCGGTGGAGACTGCGAGGATACCTGCTGTGCCGGATGGGGTGTCACTCTGGACAAGAGCACCTTCCTTCACTATCAATCCTGTTTTGATCCCGTGCTCAGGCCCTTGTTCACCAGGTACGTGAAGCGGTATGAGCACTCCAAAGCCGACAATGACTATGGGCATATCGAGCTTCAAAAGAATGCTTGCCGGAGTTGCGGACTGCTCAGCGAAAAAAAGCCTCCTCGCTAAATCGTGTGGGTAACCCCTTTTGCTGCTGATGGCATGTGAGGGGGCGATGTGGGAATCGCGCAGCGATTTCCAGCCGAAGGCCTGGGTGTGGGAAGGACGTGGACCCGA
>Ga0118677_10004353_pt1 | contig 16808 bp, 9 predicted proteins | sample AliMusrvi5mmetaG_FD_86154 | JGI IMG/M metagenome (GOLD analysis project Ga0118677, IMG submission 86154) | reverse complement strand
ACACTGTGAGATGCCTGGGAGCGGTTAACCGGCTCGGGGTGAAGTTTAGGAGCAGGAAACACCTTAACCAGCAGGATGTTGTTTTCTTTCAATTTAGTTGTCAAATCCAGGCTAACGGGGGTAAACATACCCTCCTGTTCAAATATTTTTTCTCCGTTCAGAAATATTTCAAACTGATAATCTATCCCTTTTGAAACAAAGAAGAATTTTTCTGTGGATGACAAATCAGGCTTTATAAAACTGGTGCGATAGGTATAGAAATTATCTTCCATCCAGGAATAATCATTCCAGTTTTCGGCATAATAAAAAGGTGGATAGTTCCCTGCCCTGGCAATATCCAACTGAACAGCTCCCGGCACTGTTGAAGGGATCCATTTATCAGGTTGATCTGCATAAGTGGAGGCATATCCCAGTTCCCATTTGATGGACTTTGTACTGCTTTGCTCCTGTGCGGAAAGTACTTGTGTGAGCAATACCAATACCAAATAGGTCGTTATTTTTCTTGTCCTGTTGTTCATCTTATTTCGGTTTATTCGGTTTGTTGATTTCTTTGTCCTGATTGAGTGAATTTAACCAAAGCTGTAAATTATTGGTCCAGGAAGCCACATGCTGATTTTTAAGTCCCAGCCCAAATCCATGTTTTCCTTCGGATAATATGTGTAATTCGGCAGGGATTTTTTTCTTCCGGAGTGCTGCATACATGAGTAGTGAATTTTCGGCAGGTACGCCATCATCGTTATCGGCAAGCGCAAAAAAAGCAGGTGGCGAATCATCCCTTACCTGAAGTTCACTGGAATAATAGACTAACAAATCCTTATCAGAATTCTTGCCCAACAAACCTTCAGACGAACCTGCATGCACCGTAGCATCAACGAATGAAATGACAGGATACATTAAAACCATAAAATCCGGTCGGCAGCTTATTCGTTCAATCGAATCTGGTGAGCTTTTGTTCCCATAATCGAAATGGGTTCCGAGGGTGGAGGCCAGATGGCCGCCGGCAGAAAATCCCATTATCCCAATTTTAGCAGTATCAATGTTCCACGATTTGGCGTTGGAACGTACGAGACGCATTGCACGCTGAGCATCCATCAATGGTGCTTTGTGAGGTTCAACCGTATTTCCTGAAGTTGGTAGCCTGTATTTTAGAACAATGCCGGCAACTCCAATCGAATTTAGATACCGGGCAATGTCGGTGCCTTCGAGATCGTATGCCAAAACCCAGTATCCTCCTCCGGGGCAAATAATTACGGCCTGACCGGTAGCAAAACGTTTGCTCGGTAAATAAACGGCAATGTCGGGGGTTTGAACGTTGGTGATTACCGTGATGTCTTTTTTCTCCATCTTTTCTTTTTGCCCGGTATTGATTGAATTCGGAATTTCGCCAGGATACAATGGCAGAAGGTAGTCCTGTCCATAGCTAAAAATGCTAAGCGAGGTAAAAGCGATCAGTGCAAATACTCTGGTCAACAAATTCCGGTGAATTGACCGGCTATTTTTTTGATTTTTTCTCATCGTGATTGGTTATTTAAAGGTTATATCATCGGTATGAATGGTTGTGATCAATCCATTGTAAGTGCTGTTTACTTTGGTACCCTGAATTACAAAATTTTCGATTGAAACACCTTTTATCCGGTAGGTTTCATCAAATCCAAGAAGCTGCGAGTAGGGAAATTGATCCCCTTCGACAGTGATGTTTTTAAAGCTAACATTCTCTATTTCCCCTCTGAGGGTGTCTCTCGAATATCTTGATTTTAAAACCTTAAAGTCAATCAGCCATCCCCTTGAATCTTCCACACGAATGTCTTCATACAGCACGTTTTTAACTACTGCCCTGTCGCCATTGTGAATGGTAAAAGTCCCTTCCGGACCTTCCACATGAATTAAATCGCAATTTTTGAAGGTGATATTTTTGATCGTATCGGCACGGGTTTCGAAGCCAATTTCGAGACAATTTCCCCAGATGCCGTTCCACATGGTCGAGTTCTGAATGACAACATTATCCACATTGGCTCCGCTAAAAAACTTGGTAAAGTAGGTAATGCCTGCCTTGACAGCAACACAATCGTCGCGGGTACGGATGAAACAACCGTCGACCAGCACATTCTGGCTTCCGACAATGTCGATACCATCGTCTACCGGATTGTCTGAAACAACTTTCATGTTCCGGTAGGTTACATCCTTAGAGGCAAAAGAAGCAGAGGACCAATGCTTTGATTCGGCAATTATGAATCCTTCGAGCAACACATTGGAGCTTTCATTGATTTCAATTGGCCGGGCTTCCTGCTCCTTGTACATGCTGTTGTCAATGATTCCACGTCCGATAATTTTGATATTCGAACCTTTGTCAGTTTTGAACGAGCCCCGAATAATGGCTCCTCCGGCGATATAAACGGTCTGATTGCTTTTAACTGTCACGATGCCGGGCGTATGAATCTTACCGCCTTCGAAAAAGATGACATTAGTATCTTTGGGATCAGGAATGTTTTTTTCGAGCGGATTGGCAAAAATAAACAGGGGACGCTTCAGATTTTTATTGATTTCGATGCTAAGATTTTCCGGCTTCTCCAGGGAAAAATGAATCTCATTCCGGTAACTTTCGGCAGCAATGTTCCTACTTTTCGGCCGGATGTCGAAGTTGTAAACCGGTGCAAGGAATCTCACTTTAACATCCACCTTGCCTTCGAACGAAAAATAGGCTAGTGCCGCAGAGTTGGTGTTGTAAACAAAGACTTTTTGTCCGTTGACCTCCAACTCGAATTCAGGCGCTGATACTACTCCTTTTCTGGGGGAATCGTAAGTAATTAATTTCGTTGCACTTAGTCTGGTAAGTGAAACAACGATCAGGATTGAGATAAAAATTACTTTCATAATATTGGTTTTATCGATACTTAATTCTTCCAATCTGAATCTTGGTTAATGGCACTTTTAAGGCGAAATTGAGATTGCCTGTAATGAATATTCTGCGGGTTTCAACCCGGCTGACTGTAATTCAATTTTCACCGGCCCCTTCACCGCAGTTGCCTGAATGGTGATGAGAAGTTTTCCTTCAAATGCCAGACGTTTATTTGTTTTGAATGGAGTCACATCCGATTGGTTGCCATTGTCTATTCCAATCAGCTTCGCCGGTCCTGTAACTTCAACCGAAATTTCATTGACGGCATCGGGAACCGGAACACCTTTTGCATCAACAATAGTAACTTCGAGCAGTGCTACATCTTCCTTGTTTGCCAGAAGCATTTTTTTATTAGCCGAAATGCTCATCGCGACAGCAGTTCCTGCAGTAGTCAATATGTGTTCAGTGACTTTTTTGCCGTTTTTATATCCTGTGGCCTGAATTTTTCCGGCCCTGAAAGGAAGCTCCCAGCGCACATAATACATGTTTTTGTCCACTACCTTTCTTCCAATAGCTGAATCGTTTAGCCGAAGTTCTATTTCATCGCAATTGGAATAAACATAAACCGGAAGTAAATAATCGCCCACCCATTTATGGTTCCAATGCGAAACGGCTTTTCTGGGATGCCAGTCGCTTGCAGGGTTTTTGGCAGTTTCAATCGCAATGCGCACCACCGGCTCATCCGACCAGTAGCTTTTCCTTAAATAATTTTCCGGATAGGGACTTCCGGCCATGTCAATTAATCCGGCATCCCAGCCCCGTTTAGGAAAACGACCGGCTTCGCCCAAATAATCATAACCCAACCAAACAAATTCCCCGATTACAAAATCATGATCTCTTACCGCCAGCCAGTAGGGTGTGTTGTGAAATGTTTCGGTTCCCAATAATAGGCGCTGCGGATATTTTGCCTTTTCCGGACCGTACATTTCGGCGCCGTTGTACCGGTCGATATAATTATAACCGGCAATGTCCAGCGTTGAAAGAAACCCATTGCTGTTGGCATCTTCAATAAAATCACAAGCAGAGGTAACTAATCGTGTAGAATCCTCGCTATGGCAAATCTCCATCAGCTTTTTTGCTATCCGAACGCCATCGGGCGTGCGCTGGTTGGGTATTTCATTTCCGATGCTGTACATGATTACCGATGGGTGGTTGCGGTCGCGCCGGATCATGGCTTTTAAATCGGTTTCGGCCCATTGGTCGAAATACATATGATAACCGTAAGGAACTTTTCCGTATGCATTTTCGGTACTGCCCCATTCATAACCTTTGTTCCACTCGTCAAAAGCCTCATCCATGATGTAAAAACCCATTGTATCGCACAAATCGTAAAATTCGGGCGCATAAGGATGGTGGCTCGGGCGAATGGCGTTGCATCCCATTGCTTTCAGTTTTTTTAATCTTTCGTACCAAACACCAACAGGTACAGCAATGCCAAGCGAACCGGCATCCTGATGAAGGCAAACTCCTTTCAATTTTTCCGGAATACCATTGACCGTCATTCCTTTTTCCTGCGAAAACTCAATTTTTCGCACGCCCAAGGTGGTGCAATAATCGTCCATAACCTTCCCACCATATTCCAGCGTGGTTTTCAAGGTATAGACTGAGGGACTTTCTGATGACCAAAGTTTTGGATTTTTAAGTGACAGGTTTTGGTGAAAAGTGTAGTCGTTAAAATCGGTTATATTCACTTTTATTGAACCTTTGGCTACCAGCTTCCCTTTGCTGTCGAAAATACTGCTCGTGAGGGTTGCTGCTTTGGTCATACGTTTGTTTGAAGCGTTATTTCGTCGCCACCACTGGAAATCGGTATCTGGAAAAGCGTTGGCTGTAATTTTGTATTGCACTTTCACCGTAGCATCTCCCTTGTTGACTTCGGGAAAGCTGGCAAACACGCCTGAATAATTATCAAAATGTACAGGGTTGGTTGCAATCAGCCACACGTTTCGGTAAATGCCCGAACCTGAATACCAGCGCGAGGAAGGTTGTAGCGAATTGTCGACCCGAACGGCAAGCACATTGGGTTTCCCAAACTGAATCAGGTTGGTCAAATCGTATTGAAAAGTAGAATATCCATAGGGATATTGCCCGAGGAAATGCCCATTCAGATAAACTTTTGAATTCGTGTATATGCCATCGAACTGAATCACCACGCGTTTGGTTTTCATGGAATCGGGAATTGTAAACGACTTGCGGTACCAACCTATTCCACAAGGTAGAAATGCCCCGTTGCCACCTGCCGGGTTATTGGCATCGAACTTTCCCTCAACGCTCCAGTCGTGCGGCAGATCCAGCGAACGCCAGGAACTGTCGTTGAAAGCGGGAGATTCAAACCCGGATTTGTCATCCAACATAAATTTCCAGTCGCTGTTGAATTTTACCTTTTGGCGAACCCTGGTTTCTGCAGATGATTGGCCAAAAAGCAAATAAGGGATAAGGGAAAGTAGAAAAATGTTGATGATTCTTTTCATATTGGTATCATATTTTGACAAAACGGTTCATATTATTTTTGTGAGAATACTCCTGTTATCTTAATCATCTTAGCAAACTTAAAGTCCATATTCCTTGGGAGTCTAATCTCAATTCCATTGCCAACTGTTGAAAATGAAAGTGATTCAATCTTATTCCCATACAGCATAACCTTTGATGACTGGCTTGTCTTACATGAAGGGATAAGGATAGTTTTGTCTTTTGGAGACGATAGAAAGAATATAAACAGGTCTTCATTCTTTTGCGTAAACCTTACTTCGGTTTCATCATTTAATATTGCCGAAGGAATAATATACGGATGTGTATCGTAAATCCCCTCACTGTTTATTTTCATCCATTCGCCTAAGTCAGTCAGGCGTTTCAACTGGTTTTCGGGAATGGAGCCATCGGCTGTGGGGCCTACGTCCCAAAGAAGGTTTCCATTTTTACTTACAACATCAATCAACAGGTGAATTAATGCTTCAGAAGACAGCAAACGTTCATCACCTTCCACCTGGTTGTATCCAAACGAATAACCAATGCCGCGGCAAGTTTCCCATTTTAAAGGAGGTATAGAATCGAACACCTGGTATTCGGGAGTCGTAAAATTGTACAATTCAGGATTTTGGTTCCAACGATCGTTGGTGACAGCCTCTGGGTTCAAATTATATAATTCGGATAAGATGCCCAACATGTCCCCGTTTTTGGGATAATTTACATCGTTCCATAAAACATCGGGTCTATACCGATGGATCAGCTCGTGCACTTGACAATCGGCGTAGGCGGTATAAGATACCGACTTTGGCATGCTTTCAAATAAATCGGGCCATAAATTTGTTATCGGGCTTTGGTTAAAAGTCAAGTCGAGTCCACCTGAATAATAAACCCCAAACTTCATTCCTTTTGCCCGAACCGACTGGCACAATTCACCAGTAAGATCACGGGGGTTGTTAATTTTATCTTTTGAAAAGAAAGGATTTGGAATACTGGAAGGGTACATGGTATAGCCATCCATATGTTTTGTGGTAAAAACAACATATTTGGCACCGATTTTAGCAAAAAGATCGGTCCAAGAATCAGCATTCCATTTGGAAGTTTTTTGAAGTAGTGTATCCTTAAAACTATAATAATCATAGCTCTTGCCATACACTTTTTCGTGATGTGCCTGTGTTGGGGAGCCGTTAATTCTTAAGGAGTTCAAATACCATTCGGCATAAGGGTTACTTTTATAAAAGGCTTTCCAATCTTTCACCTTATCAGGAGTAGTTGTCGGAGTTGCCCACGCAGGAACGGAGTACAATCCCCAATGAATAAATATCCCAAGTTTGGCATCGCCAAACCATTGCGGAGTTACTCTTTTCTGTAACGATTCCAGGGTTGAAATGTAAACATATTCAGATGGCTGTTGAGCAAAAGCCAAGGTTCCCAACGATAAAAAGAACAAAGTGAATTGTATAATTTTCATATATCGATTTTATAAATTAATGTTTACATCTGTTCCTTCACTGTATTTCAATTTCAGCACGCCTCCCTTGTCAAGTGCTTTCCAAATATATCCTTCGCCATCCAACTGAATTAATTGCTTTAAAGCTCTGCCTGAAACAGTTACCGATTTCGGTTTTGAAGCCAGTCGCAACACAACTTCCGATTCATTGTCGAATGTTTTAAATGACAGCTTGTTCCTTTCGTACTTGATTTTCTGAACGATAGAAGATGAGCCCAACAAATGATTTTTATCTGATGCAGAAAGTCTTTCGGGAAGAAGTGCCATTGCATTCAAATAGTGCGATACATAATCGCCATAGCCGTCGGTAAACCAAATTTCGATACTAAAACCGGGATACACATTTCGACCTTCATAGTCAACACTATACGTTGCCCAATTCAATTGTCGGATACTATTTTCAACTTTGGAAGAATCGGCGGTTTTATGAGCGTATAGTAATTCGAGATAAGCATCCCGCGAGGTATGGCTGTTGCCCGGATACATATAGGCAGTTTGTTCGTTTATAACGGTGACGCCATATTTTTTCCATTTTGTATTTCCAAGGTTTATGCACAGAAAATCAAGCGCCTTACGCGCATCCTGTGACCAGTTTTCGCCCCATTTGTCGGTATTCAGCAAAATGTATTCAGCTAATCGGCCGGCATTGATGCCTGTATTTGACCAAACAGAAATATCCTCGAAAAACGGACCGTATTTTACCAATGGAATGGGATATTTTTTAATCCATTCCTGCAACGTTAAAGAAGCTTTCTTGTATTTTTCGACTTGCCCTTTTTTTAACAACACCAGTTCGTCAAACATTTTCATGGTCCACGCCCAATTGGAGGTTTAAGCCCAGAGAACTTCACCTGTTTTGGTATTCACTTTATACGGTAAGGGTGAATTTTCAGCATCACCGGTTTTCATCTTGGCGGATAAAACATCGGCAATTTTGAGTGCAGCTTCAAGATAGCGTTCATTTCCAGTCATCTTGTATAAGTTATTGAGCTGAAAGCCAAAATCGCCAGCCTTATCAATTTGAGTGACCCCTTTACCATTCCGGAGATCGCCATCGTAGGTAAAATCGGCTTTTTGCGATGTATGCCAGGGGTAAGGAAGGAATGCCCACTCATCGGTAGCGGAACTCAGCCCTCTAGCCAGATAAAATTCGGCCATATAGACCATGTTTTCCAGCACTTTAGGGTTCCCCGTATAAGCATATAATTTTGCCCAAGAATCCAGGATCATTTGAATCTGATCACCACCAATTCCATCGTCATCCTGTTCGCCGGGTGCATAATACGGAACATGCTTGACCACAAAAGGCCTGATGCGGTGTATCATGTAGTACTTCGTGCCATCGAACGCATAAGGCATCTCATCCCAAAACTTCCAAAGGTTGTTCAACACAAAGTCGTAAGATTCGCCCAAATCAGATGAATACCAGGGGAGAATGTTATAGTTTTTATCGGTTATCAGGTAATGCGTTCCTAATTTGATGTCATACATCAGGTTGCCAGCCTTGCTAAAATAAGGCGTCACCCGAACAGTATCCTGCGCTTTCAAATTTGCACTCTGAAATAGGGTTATACATAACAGGAATTTAAAAACAAGGAATGAATTTTTCATGAATTGAGTGATTTGACATTGCTGGTCTATTAAATATTTTTGATTTTTAAAGTGCGTCTCCACCAGCCTGAAGTGTTACGATGCTTTTGGCAGGAACAGCAAAACCGTTGGATGCACCAGAAGCAACATCTTTTATATACAGGCAGTTTTCTGATCCTGAATTAGTCCGGTACATTTTAAAAGTGGCTGGCAAGCCGGTTCCTGTTAGAGAAACTGACTTATCTGCACTTCCGGAATTGATTATGATGATGGTGTGAGTTCCTTTTCCCTGATTTTCATATGCTGTTACAAAGAAATCAGGGTCGGTGGTGGTGCTTTTTACGCGTACCGCCCCAGGACGGATATAGCGGTAGAAATGTTTGGAAATGCTGTATTTCTTACCGGTTGAGGAGCCGCTCATCAGGCTGAATTCATCCATTGTCCCCTGACTTCCCTGCCACCAGACCCAGGAACTTATATTTCCATAAAAAAGGGCAGCATGCATGTCTAATGCAAGATTTAAGGCTCCTGGTTTTGAGGATATTGCCTCCCATGAATCTATATATCCTGATGTTTCGGTCATCCAGGCTTGTTTGTTCATTGGAGTCGAAAATTGTTCAGAATGATTGGTCCACATTTTAGCAAGGGCCGATCCGGTAGAAGGAGCGACTCCATCGGAATACCCATGTACAGCCAGAATATCTATTTTGGCAGCTGTTGCAGCATTATTTTTAATTCCGGAATGATAAAACACCGGCCAGTTTTTATCACTTCCCTCCATATCGAGCATATTTTCCGAACCGAAAATTTTTACGCTTGGATAATTGGCTTTGATTTTTGGTACTACGGCATTGACCATTTCGTTGTACCATTCCGAGGTGTAAGTACATGAATTAAACGTTTGTTTGAACATGAGTTCATTTTGTAAACTCAGCGCATACAAATCAACTCCGGCATCTTTGTACAGCTGAAAATGCGATTTCAGCCAGTCTGCATATTCGGAGTACTTATTTGGATTAAGTGTCCCCCCATTTTTTGTTGTGACACTACCCGCATTACGTGTTGCATTTACATCACCAGCCCATGTAAAATTACACACCCATTTGAGATCTGCCGGGGGACTCCATACAGTAGCAATGAATTTTAGATTTACATTGTATTTGTCAGCCTTGGCTTTCAATCCCTGAACCACAGGTTTCTGTTTTTCCCAGTTGGCATCCTGATTATCTCCCGGAGTGGCAGGTGGAAATATTTCATTCCGCCATATGGTGATTCCCAGATCGTTGATTACTTTTTCTCCCCAGGCGTCATTCCACATTAGCGCTGGAGAAGCCCACCAAACATCTGCTGCGCCAAAGAATCCAAACCCTTCAATAGTTTGATATTTAGTTGTTTTATCAACAGTAATGGTTACCTGTGGAAGAACGGGATCAGGTATAGGTTCGCTCCCCCCTTTTTTACAGCTGAACAATATTATAAGTACAATAAATATTAAGATTTCGAAAGTGCATTTCCTTTTCATAATGGTGTGCGAAATTGATTATGATTTTTAAATTCCATCGCTCAAGAGTTCATTGTTTTTATAGTAGACCCAACTATCAACGAAAGTTGCGTGAAAAGAAATATTCGGCATCTTCCGATGGATAGAAAAGTCTAAGAACAAGGTCAGAATTTTAGTAAAAACGCCATCAGATTTTGATGGCGTCTTACTTTTCAGCGTTCATTAAACTATCTCGAATTTTTGGCTACAAGGATTGATTCAAGGTTGAGTCTGCCCTTGTTGTTATTAAACTCAATTATTAATAGCCAGGATTTTGTCCGCTCGCTGCCATTAAAGGATTCCTGTCTAGTTCGTCAGTTGGAATTGGGAAAAGAAGGTTTTTGGAAACGTCGAACTTAAATAAGTTAGCAGCGTAAGAGAATCCGAAATCTGCCGCTGTCCAGGAGGAGAGGTTAATATAACCTGCGGCATGCCATCTTTTCAGATCTGACCATCGATGACCGTCTTCACCAGCCAACTCAAGCATCCGTTCCTTCATAATATCAGCCATGACAATGGTTCCGAGAGAAGCCGGAGCTTCAGATGATGGAGAGACAGAATTTCTTGCCCGTTCACGCACATCATTTACCTCTACAAGGGCAGCTCCGCTATTCCCTGTTGAAAGATATGCTTCTGCAACACAGAGCTTTACATCAGCGAGACGAAGTAATCGGGGATTATTGTTGGATCCGATTTGCCAAATTGGATCAATCACTTTACCCCTGTCACCATTGGTATATTTTACTAACTGGTGATTATCAAATTTGCCCCAAAATGGATTGATCCACCAATAGGACCAGCCGTAGTTTTCAACATCGGTTCCTTTAAATGTCTCACTCTTACGAGGGTCTGTCGGATCGAAAGCATCCATTAATTTTTGGCTTGGTCCGAAAATCCCGGAGCTGTAATTGGCCCAGTGCGAATCCCCATAATGGTAGAATGCAGCCATTTGACCAACATCACCGCCAAAATCGTTGTCAAGCCATGCATTGTCCTGACCTGTAGGTTGAATGCTGGCCTGATATTCGAACAACGACTCCGGATTATTTTCGGTACGATAATCAAAACTATCCCCATATTTTACGGTAGAAAATGCGGCTATACGGCTTGTTGAGATTTTCCCAAATGCCGTAATTGCCTTGCCATAATCGGTGCTGTTTTTAGAATTATAACATGCTCTGGTGGTATATAATTTAACGAGTAAGCCATAACACGCGTCTTTGGTGATACGGCCGGTATTTAAATTATCCCATGCATCCTTTGCTAATGGAGCAGCAATTTCTAATGACGATATAGCATTGTCCAGTAATTCGAAATCTTTTGAAGGTGGGAGAATCGCATCTGCTACGGAAGATATTCTTTTCTCTTGTAGTGGCGCCTTCCTCCAGTTATCCCATAACTTGAAATTGCACCACGAACGGATAAATAACATTTCTGCTTTATTGGCATCCTTCAATCCTGCTGTTTTGTAAACAGCATCGAGTGAAGTCCCATTTAATTTCTCAAGCATAAAATTGCATCGTCCAATCACCTTATACAATGTCTTCCACATATTTACAACTGAGCCGTTGCTGCCGTTAAGACCAGAGAATGTTTCCAGAGGATTTCCAGTTCCATCAGATGTAATATCATCTGCCGGTAAAAGCCAAAATCCTTGTTTAGACTGGTTGCTTAAATCTGCACTGTATATGTTGGTAATCTCTGCGTATGCAGCACCAACACCCTGAGTAATCCGGTATTCGCTGCCAAAATAATTCACCTCCAGCTCTTTGGAGATATTAATATCAAGATTCTTTTCACATGAGTTAAAACCCAAAAGGCCGGCAATCAATAGCGTGCAAGCCAGAATATATTTTTTCTTAGTCATAGTTTATGAGAATTAAAAATTACTATTTACCAGATTAAAAGCGAACATTAAGCCCCATGAATACCGTGCGTGGAGTAGGGTAATTATCATTCTCCGGATCGTATCCGGTATATTTGGTAATTGTGAATAGATTCGAGGCTCCTAAATAGATACGACAATTCGAAACCGTATTGTGCATAAAATTATAAACCCGGGTAGGAAGGGTGTAACCTAATTGAAGGTTCGTTAATCTGCAATATGCGCCATTTTCGACAAAACGGTTTGAAAAACGGTAATTTAGGGCAGGATCTCCGTTGATAGCTCTTGGTAAAGTTGTAGAATGGTTTTGTGGTGTCCATGCGTTTAAAACATCAACTGATTGATTGGCATTGGTTGTTCCAACATTATACAAAGTCATTTTGACATAGTTTACCTTCTGAACATCGCCAACCCCCGTAAATTGTGCGCTAAAATCAATGTTTTTATATTCCAGGCTTAAATTGAACCCGTAATAATAACCAGGAATAGTTTTTCCAAGGTAAACCTGATCATAAGGATCAATCTTACTATCCAAAGAATCTTTATAGAATGTATTCGGCTTAGTTGGTGCACTCCGTTTATCCTGAAAGTAATAATCACCGGGAGCCACTTTGGCTGTCTGATAATTGGCATCCGTATGCTTCGCTTCCCATGCATCCACTTCAGCTTGTGTCTGGAATATCCCTGCAACCTTGTAACCTTTAATATAATTCATCGAATACCCTTGTTCAATATTGGACGCGATCCCATTAGATAAAGGTATTCCACCAGAGGTTTTTTCGACGACATTTTTGACAGTTGATAAATTTGCACCAATACTGTATTTCAGTTCACCAATTGAGTTATTGTAAGTCAGAGCTAACTCAACACCTGAATTTCTCACAGAGGCAATATTATCTACAGGCATATCAATAATGCCTACCGAAAGAGGCAATGTTACTGTCTGTAAGATACCGTCTGTTAGTTTATTATAGTAATCCAATGACATTGTGAGGTTGTTGTCCAATAATGTTGCGTCAATTCCGATATTCGTAGTGGATGTTTTTTCCCATTGAAGATTTGAATTTGGCAGGGAATAGACTGCTGCGCCAATATATTTATTCCCCATCCCGGAAGCCGTTGTTCCCCATGCATAAATGGGACGGTTATCAATGGGTGAGAGATAAGCCATATTTCGTACCTCCTGATTTCCCAACTGCCCATATCCAACACGAAGTTTCATGTCATTGATGAATGGAATGTTTTTCATAAACTCCTCCTTAGAGAGCCTCCACGCACCAGATACAGAAGGGAATGTTCCCCACCGTTTTTCTTTGGCGAAACGGGTGCTACCATCATGTCGAACGGTCACATCCAAATAATATGTCGAGTTGTAATTGTAGGAAGCACGCCCCATTAAACCCTCCAATGCACTGTTGGTCATATCGGAACCCAGGGAAAGATATTTGGGATCGCCACCAAGCCTGCGCATATAAGATAGTTTTGACTGCATCCATTGTGTCGAAGCTCCTGTATATTTTGAACTGTATTGCTGGTCGCTACCGTTAAAAACAAGGTCCAGGTTGTGTTTGCCAAAAGAATTGTTGTAGCTAACATTTAGTTCATTGATATAGTTATTGTTGAATACATTACGTTCCTCATAACTGCCAACTGAATTCCCCCCTGTTGTTGCTGAAAGATCACCAGCCGTGTAGTCAAAGACACTTCCGTCATAATCCTGAAATGTAAAACGGGTGAAATTATAAGTATCCATACTCATCTGCCCTTTGATCTTCAAATGTTTAACAGGTTCAATTTCGAGATAAATATTTCCCATGTTACGCATTGATTCGTAGGTAACATCCCTTGCGACAGTGCTTCCAAGTACGTTAACACGCGTACCATTGCCATAAAGTTTCTGACTCGAATAGCTGCCATCAGCCAAACGACCAGCTACCGTTGAGGCATAACCATCAAGGCCTTTAGGATCGTAAATTTTTTGCCAGGCTGGATACTGACCTGCCTGAATCAAATCAGGATTAAAATCGCGCCCCTTTCCAGACGTTATCCGATAACTGGCGCCAAGTTTTAACCAACTGTTAACCTTTGTATTGATCTTAAATGAACCTGATAAACGATCTAAATAGTTATATTTAAATGCTCCGTCTGTGTTGGTTGAACCTCCGGAAACAAAATAATCTGTTTTTGCAGTACCACCTGAGACACGCACTGAATAGTCTCTTGAAAGGGCATTCTTATTTTTAATTGCATCCTGCCAATTGTATGTTGGACTATTTCCCAAATATTTAGGATTGGTAGAATCAAAGAGACCAAGGTTATCAGGGCTTATTGCAATTGTTGGATCGGAAGCCTGAACCTTATTTATAAAACTGGTGTATTGCTGGGTATTCATTAATTTTGTGCTCTGTGTAATATTCTGAACCCCAACTCTTGAGCTAAATTCTACTACGGGTTTATCCCCTTTCCCTTTTTTAGTTGTGATAAGAATTACCCCATTTGCTGCACGAACTCCATAAATAGCTGCTGCTGATGCATCTTTTAATACTGAAATCGACTCTACATCATTGGGATCCACCATGGTCATAATATTCAGTGGACCACGTACATCCAGAGCTCGCGGGTCTTCTAATCCTTCAATTCCTGAACCAAATTCAGTTACAGGCACTCCATCAATAATATACAATGGCGTTGCAACACCCCAGGTATTTACCCCCCTTATCCGAATAGTTGGGCGAGCCATTGGATTTCCCCCACCACTTTGGACATCAACACCTGTCATACGACCCTGCATTGCTAATTCAGAAGACATTCCTGTAGTTTTTGCTATCGCATCAGTTCCGATTGTAGTAATCGCTGTTGTTATATCTTTTCTGGCCCTTGAACCATAACCAATAGCTACGACCTCGGTCAGTGTAGTGGTCTGTTCTCCCAGGGTAACATTGAACGTGGTCTTGGTCCCAATCAGTATCTCCTGAGTTTTCAGACCTATAAAAGAGAAAACCAGTATTTTGGAATCAGCAGGTGCTAAGAGAACAAAATTCCCATCATTATCGGTGATAATACCAACAGAGGTTCCCTTAACTGAGACAGAAACTCCGGGAAGAGGTGTTCCCTTTTCATCGCTTACTTTTCCCTTTAATTCCTTTTTATCTGACTGTTGCATCAGGATTGTCTTTGCCATTGGCGAAGAAATAGTATTTATATCCTGACTATTGTACAAAAATATCTGACGATCATCAATCAAATAAGCGACTCCGGTTCCCTGGAATAACTGGTCCAATATTTCTGAAATCGGTTTTGATTGGACAGAAATGGATTTATTCGACACCGAATTAATATAGGTAGCATCATAAACGAAGATATACTCACTCGAATTTTCGATCGAATGGATAATATCCTGAATATTTGAATTCTGGATATTCAGATCAATTCTGGTATTTTGTGAATAAGAGCTGGCCGATAACGAGAACGCCCCAACAACCAAGAGAAATGAAACTAGTTTCATAATAAGGAAAAGGTGTCGGATCTGATTTTTATCCATAAAATCAGATCCATTTTGGTTTTTTTTCATAATTTTGTTTTGTAGTTTAACATGAATGCCTAACGGCACAATAATTCTTGTTAGCGATCCGGTTAGTGTGTCCAGCACTGACCGGATTTTTTTGGTTTAGTCTTTGATCAGGTAGCCTCCTTTCTCTTTATATAATTTCATTTTTGACATTACAGCGATTCCCTTGAGCACACGGTCAGGATCTTCTTTCAAATCGAGCTTCCCCGAAATTTTAAATAAACCGGTGCCACTTCTTAGCTGTATATTTACATTATAATGTCTTGATATTCTTTTTAAAAGACTTTCAAGAGTTTCTTCTTCGAAATTGATATAACCATAAGTCCACGCAATAAAATTCTCGGGATGGGCAACTTTCTCCAAAACAAATTTGTTGGAATTTTCTTGTAATTCTCCCCTTTCACCTTTTTTTAATATGAAATCTCCCTGATCCGTTTTAGGATTATGGGGAGTTGTAAGTGAGACTTTCCCTTCTAAAAGTAGGGTGGAGAATTGGTTCTCCTGTGAATAAGCCATTACATCGAATTTTGTTCCTAATACTTCTACGCTCAGGCGATCAGTTTTAACATGAAAAGGCATTTCTGCATTTTTTGTCACCTCAAAATATCCCTCACCCTGTAGGTAAACTTCCCTGTACTTTCCTTTGAAAATCGGTGGGTAAACCATCCTTGAACCGGCATTTAGCCAAACTTTTGTTCCGTCTGAAAGTTGTAGGCTGGCATATTTACCATAGGGCACTATCAATTGGTTAAATTGTACATTCTTTATCGGCTGGACTTTACTTGAACTATCGTTTATTGTCACATTAGCCCCGTCCGCCGAATAAATAATTCGGGAATTGCCCGAAGAAATCTCTATTTTCTTATTGTCTGATAAAATAAGTTGCGATTTTTTATAGTCAACCTTGTTGGATGAAACAAAACTGTCAATTGACATCTCCTTATTAGAGTTATTACTAAAATAAAATACCGCTGAACCTATCCCAATCAGAAGCAAGAATACCGCGGCAATGCGTAGGAAATTTTTTACAATCTGCGATTTAAAACTGAATTGAAAAGGGATGTTTCCTGTTAACTCTGATTTTGATGCGGAAAAAGAACCAACAATACCCGACCACACCCTTCTCCTTTGATCCTGTGTGGAATAGAGATGGATATTTTCCATCGACACCATTACTCTTAAAGCCATGTCGATGTTCTTTTCCTGGAAAGGATATGTTGACTTCAATTCTGCAATATAGAATTCTGATGATGATTCATCTTTGACCATTCTGATAAATTCATCGTCGAGAAGGAAATCGGAAAAATCGTAGTTGTCTTTTGTTTTTTGTTTCATTTGGAATTTTCTACTACTAAG
>Ga0118677_10008225_pt1 | contig 16809 bp, 13 predicted proteins | sample AliMusrvi5mmetaG_FD_86154 | JGI IMG/M metagenome (GOLD analysis project Ga0118677, IMG submission 86154) | reverse complement strand
CCCCTGAGCGAAGTCGAGAGGCCTCGCCCGCCGAGTAGCCCCGACCCGCACCGGGCCGAGGGCAAAAATGGTCATCTGTCATTGATAATTTGGAACTTGGCGCTGGGCTCGGGGCGAGCCCGCGCTACTTCACCTTTCTCGCCGCAATCACGGCCTTGTGACGGGCATGCGTAGCGCGCAGCAGTTGCTCGGTCGCATCCCAGCCGATGCAGGCGTCGGTGATGGAGACGCCGTAACGGAGTTGCGACGGGTCGGCGGGGAACGGCTGGTTGCCGTGTTCGAGGAAGCTTTCCAGCATGAACCCGACGATGGAAGTGTTGCCAGCCTCGATCTGCGCGAGAATGTCGCGCAACACGTCCGCCTGGCGTTCCGGCTTCTTCTCGGAATTGCCGTGGCTGCAGTCCACGATGATCGAGGGCGGAAGTCCCGCCTGACGCAACGCCTCTTCCGTCCGGCGTACGCAGGCGGCGTCGTGGTTCGGCGTCTTTCCGCCGCGCAGCACCAGGTGCGGATACGGATTGCCGGCCGTGGCGAACACGGCGGGCAGTCCGGCATCGGTGAACCCGAGGAAGTGGTGCGGGCTTTGCGCGGCCTTGATGGCGTTGAGCGCCACTTCGATGCTGCCATCCGTGGCGTTCTTGAATCCGACCGGCGTGGAAAGTCCGCTGGCGAGTTCGCGGTGCGTCTGCGATTCGGTGGTGCGCGCGCCGATGGCCGTCCAGGAGATCAGGTCGCCAATGTACTGCGGCGTCAGGGGATCCAGCGCCTCGGTGGCGACCGGGAGGCCCAGCGCGGCCATTTCCAGCAGAAAGCGCCGCGCCATGTGCAGCCCTTCGTCGACGCGGAAACTTTCGTTCATGTACGGGTCGTTGATCAGCCCCTTCCATCCGAGCGCCGTGCGCGGCTTCTCGAAGTAGACGCGCATCACCACGCAGATCGCATCCGCGATCTGCTCTGCAAGAGCCTGGAGACGGTGTGCGTATTCGGATGCCGCTTTCAGGTCGTGGATGGAGCAGGGGCCCACGATGGCCAGCAGGCGCGGGTCTTTGCGATCCAGGATGCGCTCGACCGTGTCACGCCCGCGCACCACGGTTCGCTGCGTGATTGCGGTCTGCGGCAGATGGCGCCGCAATTCGTACGGCGTGGTCAGGGTGACAATGGACTGAATATTGACATTGTTGATGCGGTGGGTGCTCATGGGTTCCTTGCCTGCGCTGAATGCGGCGCCGACGGCGCGGCGCCCTCCAGTTCTTTCCTTACGTATGTATTGGAGGGCGGCGCGCCGTCGCCGCCGTGTCCAAAATGAAACACACAGCCGCGGCCGCGGGCGCCGGAGGCGCGCACGGCGGCCACAAAGGCCGTGACCTTGCCCGGATCCTTGACGCCCGGCGCAGCTTCGACGCCGGAACTGACATCCACGCCCGACGCGCCGGATACGGCCAGCGCCAGCGCCACGTTCGAGGCTTCGAGGCCGCCGGCCACGGCAAACGGCCGGATTTCCCGCAACACAGCCGCCTCGCCCCAATTCCACGGCGTGCCGTTGCCGCCGGGCAGGGCGCCGCGCCCGCATTCGACCAGCACGCCCACGGCAGGCGGCAGCAGACGGGCCTGCGCCAGCAGGCGGTTCTCCGAGCCGCACAGTTTCTGCACCACATGCAGACCATGCTGGAGGAGGGTTTCGTAAAGCCCCGGAACCGGTTCGCCGTGGAACTGCACCGTATCCAGCCCGACCTGCGCGGCGATGCGGAGAATTTCGTCCGCGGTCTGTCGTACAAAGACGCCGACTTTCGCCACGCCGGCGGGAATCGCGGCCGCAATCTTCTGCGCCTGAACGGGCGTAAGGTTTCGCGGGCTGGTGGCATGGAAGACCATGCCGATGCTGTCCACGCCGGCGGCGACGCAGGCGATGGCCGCGGTCGGGGTGGTGAGACCGCAGACCTTGATCTCGATACGCGACGTGTTCATGGCAGATCTCCTGCTGCGCGCAGGACGCGCAGCAATGCAGCCGGATCGGGCGCGCGCACGAGCGCTTCGCCGACAAGGAAACGCGTAACGCCCGCCGCAACGGTATTGTGAATCGCGGCGACGCCGTCGATTCCGCTGGCGGCCACGACTGTCGTATCGGGATTGAGCGTGACGGCCACGCGGCGCGCGCGTTCCACGTCCGTGTCGAAATGGGCCAGATCGCGATTGTTGATCCCCACGAGGCGCGCGCCCAGCCGGTTGGCGCGCATGGCTTCGGCCTCGTTGTGGATCTCCACCAGCACGTCGAGCCCGAGATCCCGCGCAAGCCAGTAAAGGGCTTTCAATTCGTCGTCCGCGAGGATCCGCACGATCAGCAGGATGGCGTCAGCGCCCATGGCTGCGGATTCGTAGACCTGGTACGGACTGAGGATGAAATCCTTGCGCAACACCGGCAGCGACGTGGCGGCGCGGACCGCGGCAAGGTCCTCCGGCGATCCTTTGAAAAAGGCGCGTTCCGTCAGGACGGAGATGGCCGACGCGCCGCCGGCCGCATACGCAAGGGCGAGGGCGACGGGATCAAGCCCGATGCGGATGTCGCCCTTGGATGGCGAGGCGCGCTTGATTTCGGCGATGATGTGGACGCGATGCGGGGCGGACAGCGCGGCGGCAAAACCGCGATAGTCCCGGCGCGCCAGGGCGGCAGGTTGCAGCTCGGCCAGCGGCAGCTTCGCGGTAAATTCCGCGATCTCCTGCCGCTTGTGCGCGACGATTTGCTGGAGGAAGTCAGGCATAACGTCTCTATTTTTTCAACGTTGTAACCCATCGCGCTGCGGGGCAGCGCTCCTACATTGTGAACAGACCAATCAATTGTAGGAGCGCTGCCCCGCAGCGCGATTACTTGCTTACTACTGCCTCACCCCTTGCTCGCCTTCACCAGCGCCTGCAATTTCTCCGCGGCTTTGCCGCTGTCGATCGCCTGTGCGGCCAGTTCGAGCCCGGCGGCGATGTCCGGCGCGCGGTTTGCGGCCACCAGCGCGGCGGCGGCGTTCAGCAGCACCAGATTGCGGCGCGCGCCCGTTTCACCGCCGAGTACCGCTGTCAGAATCGACGCATTGGCTGCTACGTCGCCACCGGTCACATCGGCTGCCGCGGCGCGCTCGCCCAAGTAGCGCTCCGGTGCCAGATCGTAAGTCTTGACCCTGCCGTTGTCCAACTCGGAAACGCGGGTGGCATCGCAAACGCTGATTTCGTCGAGGCCGTCGTGCCCATGCACCACAAAAGCGCGGCGTGTACCGAGCAGACGCAGCGCGTGGGCGAATATTTCGGTCAATTCCGGCGCGTAGACGCCGAGAAGCTGGCAGGCGGCACCGGCCGGGTTGGCGAGCGGCCCGAGAAGGTTGAAGATCGTGCGCACGCCCAGCGCCTTGCGCACCGGCATGGCGTGGCGCATGGCGCTGTGGTAGCGCGGCGCAAACAGGAAGGCGATGCCGACTTCGTTGAGCGCCTGTTCCATGACTTCCGGTTCCGCGTCGATCTTCACGCCGAGGAACTCCAGCACATCGGCGCTGCCGCAGCGGCTGGAAACGGAGCGGTTGCCGTGCTTGGCCACGGCTACGCCCGCGCCAGCGACGACGAATGCGGTGGTGGTGGAGACGTTGAACGTGCCGCTGTTGTCCCCGCCCGTGCCGCAGGTGTCCACGACGATCTGCCCCACGGGCTGCACGCGGATGGCGCGGCGGCGCATGGCGCGCGCGGCGCCGGCAAGTTCCTCCACGGTCTCGCCCTTGGTGGACATGGCGGCCAGAAAAGCCGCGATCTGGATCTCGGAAAGCTGTCCGGCCAGGATGGAGTCGATGGCTTCGGCGGACTCGTCGGCCGTGAGATCGCGTCGCCGCAGGAGTTTGGTAAGCAGCGCGTTGTAGTCCATAATCAAAGTCTCCTGTACTTTTTCAATCGCGCCGCGGGGTGGCGCTCCTACCATTGACCGGCTTTTCGATTTGTAGGAGCGCTGCCCCGCAGCGCGATTGCTCACGGTGTTTTTCCGCGTTCCGTCCGCTTGAGAAAATTGCGCAGCAGCCGCTTGCCGGACGGCGTCATGATCGACTCCGGGTGGAACTGGATACCCTCGGTGGGGTGCTCGCGGTGGCGGATGCCCATGACCTCGCCATCGTCGGCGCGCGCCGTGACGATCAGTTCGGGCGGCAGGGAGGATTCCTCCACGGCCAGCGAATGGTAGCGCATGACGGTGATGGGGCGGTTGATCCCCTCGAAGATGCCTTTGCCATCCGGGGTGATTTCGGATGTTTTGCCATGCATCAGGCGCTTGGCATGAACAACCTTGCCGCCAAACACGAGCCCGATGGCCTGGTGGCCGAGGCAGACGCCCAGCAGCGGCACGCGCCCCGAGAAGGCGCGGATTACCTCGCAGCAGATGCCGGCATCCTCGGGACGTCCGGGGCCGGGCGAAATCACGATGGCCTGCGGCGCGAGCGCTTCGACCTCCGCCACGGTCAGGGCGTCGTTGCGCGCCACGCGCACGTCGGCCGCCATTTCGCGCAGGTATTGCACGAGGTTGTAGGTGAACGAATCGTAGTTGTCGAGCATCAGGATCATGGGATTTCCCCGGTTATTGCGGCGGCGGCGACGGCGCGCCGCCCTCCATTGCAAAAACAAACGGTCATCAAACAACTGGAGGGCGCCGCGCTGTCGGCACCGTGTTTCGTTACACGTGAAATTCCTTGGGCAGAGTGGACCCGCTGTGCAGCAGGTCGAGCGCGCGCGCCACGGAGCGCATCTTGTTGACGGTCTCCGCCCGTTCCCGTTCCGGGTCGGAATCGGCCACGATGCCGGCGCCGGCGCGCACGGTCAGGCGACCGTGCGCAATGGCGGCGGTGCGGATGCAGATGGCGAAATCCATGTTGCCGTCGAAACCGAGGTAGCCGACGGCGCCGCCGTAGGGGCCGCGCGGGTCCGGCTCCAGTTCGGCGATCAACTCCATGGCGCGCACCTTGGGCGCGCCCGAAAGCGTGCCGGCGGGGAAGCCGGACTTCAGGAGGTCGAAGGCGTCGCAGCCGGGTTCCAGGTCGGCCGTGATGTTGGAGACCAGGTGCATGACGTGCGAGTAGCGCTCGACAATCATGAGGTCCGTGACCTGCACCGTGCCCGGCATGGCCACGCGTCCGAGTTCGTTGCGCCCGAGGTCGACGAGCATGAGGTGCTCGGCGCGCTCCTTTTCGTCCTTCAGCAGTTCGTCGGCCAGGGCGCGGTCCTCCTGTTCTGAGGCGCCGCGCGGCCGTGTGCCGGCGATGGGGCGGAGGCAGGCCGTGCGGTTTTCGAGGCGGATCATGGTTTCGGGCGACGACCCGACCAGGAACCGGCCGCCGAGCTTCAGAAAATAGAGGTAGGGCGACGGGTTGACGAAACGCTGCGCGCGGTAGAGCCCGACGATGTCATCCGGCGCCTCGCACGCAAAACTTTGCGAGAGCACGGTCTGGATCACGTCGCCTTCGTAGATGTGTTTCTTGATGGCCTCGACGCCGTTGCGGTAGGCCGGTTCGGGATGCGTTGGCGTCGGCACGCAGGCGCGCGGCGGGGAGCGGCGGGGCTTCGCTTCCGGCAAGGGTGCGCGGAGGGTGGCCAGCAGTTCGGCCACGCGGGCGCAGGCGGCATCGTACAGCCGGTCGGGGTCGTCGCCCGGCGCGGCGAACGCCAGCGCGAGAAGCGTGAGCGTATGGCTGATGTTGTCAAACACGAGCAAGGAGTCCGGAATCATGAAATCGGCCAGCGGTTCTTCCGCAGGGAGGCGGTTGGGAACGCGGGGCTCGAAGAAATGGATCATCTCGTAGGCGATGTTGCCGACGAGGCCGCCGCAAAAGCGCGGCAGTTCGGGCAGCGTGGCCAGTTGGTAGCGGGCGAGCAACGCGCGCAGCGTGGCGAGCGGATCGCCGTGGTGACGCGTGCGGGTTTCCTGAAATCCTTCCCGCACCACCACGTCGTCGCGGAAGACGGTTACGCGCACGCGGGCGGAGACGCCCATGAAGCTGTAGCGCCCCCAGCGCTCGCCGCCCTCGGCGCTTTCGAAGAGAAACAGGTTTTCGGCTTGGGGCTCGAAGCGGGCGAGCACGGAGACGGGTGTTTCCGTGTCGGCAAGCACCTGCAGCCCCACGGGCACGACATTGGCGTGCTGGAGCGCGGCGCGGAATTGTTTGCGGTCCGGGAACGAGGTCAGATACATGGGATCCTCCGTAAAAACAAAACGGGCGGAGACAGGTGACAACGAGGTCGCCGGTCTCCGCCCGATTGCGCATCCACGCGATCAGCGGCGCCGGCTGTGCCGGAACCACCAATAACCACAGTTGTGGACGAGGGTGCGCATGATTTGTTTCCGCGCAGGTCCGATCGGGCGTTCATCGCCTTTTCGGCCTTGCATGTGTTTCTTTATACAGAAACGATCTGCGAAAGTCAACCGGCTTTTCACGCAAATTTTGGCAACCATTTTCCGTGCGCTTCGATCAGGTCGTCGCAGAGGCTGCGGATCTGGTCAATGGTCAGTTCGGCGGCGGTGTGGGGGTCGAGCATGGCGGCCTGGTAGATGCGGTCGCGGCGGCGTTCCAGCACGGCTTCGACGGTCAGGAGCTGGACGTTGATATTCGTGCGGTTATAGGCGGCGCACGGTTCCGGGAGGTCGCCGACGTAGCACCCCTGCACGCCGTTGGAATCCACCAGGCAGGGAACCTCGACGCAGGCCGTGGGCGGCAGGTTCGGGATCAGCCCGTGGTTGAGCACGTTGCCGCCGATCTGGGCCGGTTGGTTCGTCTCGATGGCCTCGATGATGGCCGAACCGTACTCGTGCGTGCGCGCGTGCGTGAGGTTGGGATTGCGCACCAGTTCCCGGCTCATCTCTTTCCAGCGGGCGATCTGGTTGATGCAGCGGCGGGGATACTCGTCGAGCGGGATATTGAACTCGCCGATCAGTTCCGGATGGGCGTTCTTGATGAAGTGCGGCACATACTCGGAGAAGTGCTCCGAGCTTTCGGTGATGTAGTACCCCAGATGGAGCATCATTTCCAGGCGGACCATGTTTCCGCTTTTTGTTTCGCCCTTGCGCCACTGGCGAAGTTTTGCGGCGGCGAGTCTCTTGATTTCCGGGTAGAGGTCGCGCCCCTTGTGCTCGATCTTGAGCAGCCACCCCATGTGGTTGATGCCGGCCACGTACTGGCGCACCTCGTGGCATGGATATTTCTCGAGCAGGCCGAGCGACTCCAGCAGCGACCAACTGCATCCCTGCACCGAGTGACAAAGACCGACCGTGCGGATGGGGGAACCGCGCAGCATGCCGCCGGTGAGCATGGCCATGGGGTTGGTGTAGTTCAGGAACCAGGCATCCGGACAGACGCGCTCCATGTCGTGGGCGAAATCGAGCATCACGGGGAGCGTGCGCAGCGTGCGGAAGATGCCGCCGATGCCGAGTGTGTCGGCGATGGTCTGGCGCAGGCCATACTTTTTGGGTACTTCGAAGTCGGTGATGGTGCAGGGGTCGTAGCCGCCGACCTGGATGGCGTTGACGACATAGTCGGCGTTCTGGAGCGCCTTGCGCCGGTTGGCGGCGCCGAGGTGCGCGACGATGCGGGCGCGCCCCTGGTTGATGTTCCGGTTCAGGGTGTCGAGCATGCGCTTCGACTCGCGCAGACGGGTGGCATCGACGTCGTAAAGGGCGATGTGGGCAGTGTGCAGGGAATCGCGCAGCATGCAGTCGCCGAGGACGTTCTTGGCGAAGATCGTGCTACCGGCGCCCATGAATGTGATTTTGGCCATGTTGAGTCAGACTCCTGGTTGGTTATTTGCTCGCGTACAATCAAAAGCACAGGCTGGTGGCGGAACGGCCGGCGCGGCCGTTCCCGAGCGTGGTAACCAGCACTGTGGCGGATGTTTCCGCAGGGCGCAACGTGAACTCTGTCGCCGCCGCCGCAATCAGACAGCTCTTTCCTGCGGGCAGCGGCACGGTGACTCCGCCCGCCGCGACAACGGCTTCGCCATCCAGCACGAAGAGAGCGTGGAAACTTGTGCCATCCAGCATGATCTGCTCGGCGCAGCGCAGATCCAGCCGCCGCAGATTGAAATACTTGCAGTTCAGCACGTTGACCCAGTGGTTGCCTTTGTCACCGGCGGGCGCGGGGGGGTGGATCATGCGCGGTTCCGCGAGGCTGGGGTCGATCACTTGGAAGGCCTGCTGGATATGCAACGGCCGGGGTTGTCCGGTGGCATCGAACCGTCCCCAGTCGAACAACCGGTAGGTGGTGTTCGAGGTCTGCTGCACTTCAAAGATGAGGCAGCCCGCACCGATGGCGTGGACCAGCCCCCCGGGGATAAACAGCGCGTCACCCGGTTCTACCGGTAGTTGGAACAGTTGCTGGGGGGCGGCGCCCTGCGACATGGCCATGCGAAACGAGTCCGGGGTGGTACCTGCCTGGAGGCCGGCGTAGAGCATGGACCCCGGGGTTCGATCCAGAACGTACCATGCCTCGGTCTTTGGCTCTCCACCCACCAAGCCGGCATTTTCATCGCCCGGGTGGACCTGCACGCTCAGGTTTTCGCGCGCATCGATCAGCTTGAGCAGCAGGGGGAAACGGCTGGGAATCGGAGCGCAAGTGCCGGTCAGCGCGGCGCCGAACCGCTTGGCCAGCGCGGCCAGCGGCTGCCCGGCCAGCGGACCGTTTGCAACACAGCTCATGCCGTCGGCATGCGCCGAGATCTCCCACGATTCCGCGCAGACGGCCGGCGTGCCCGAACGGCCATAGCGCGCGGCAATGCGCTGGCCACCCCAGATGTAATCCTTGTAAAGCGGAGTGAACCGCAGCGGATAGCAAATCGCTCTCATTTGAAACTATAGTAGCCACACAGGCGTCGTGTTTCCATAACGAAGTGTACGAGTAGTGATTGCCACGCCCCGGGAGGCGTGTTAGCGTTTTGCCGTTTTCTGCATGGGGTCTAACAATTAAAGGATTTGCATATGAGCGGAATGATCAGTGAAGCGCAGGTCGTGCGCAATCTTGCCGAACTCGTGCGCATGATTCCGGAACTGAAGGAGTCGTTGCCGGCCGGTTGCGAGCAGGCGGCCTTCTGGCGCACGCGGCTGAATCGGAATGCCGCCACGCGACGACTGATGCTGGTGCTGCGCGAACTGCCGGCCTTCACCGACCGCGCGCCGAAACGCCGCACACCCGCCGCGTGGCGCACGCTGTTCAGCGAAGGTTATGGCGGTGTGGCGCTCGCCGTCCTGCGCGAGGTTATCACGCTCTCGAACCGCAAACCTGTCCGGCGTCCGCCCATCCGTCGTTGGCGCGACGCGTACGGAAAAGACGAGAAAATGCAGCGCATCCGTCCCGTCGAATCCAACGCCTGGCTGCCCAATCCCCATCGCGGCACCACAACGTTCCAGCGGTTCCAGGGCGACCCGCTCTATGCGGCGTGGAACAGTAGCGACACGCACGGGCCAATGGAATTTTCCTCCGTGTGCGCCGTCGCCGACAACGAGAAATACATTCCGCGCACCACGCTTAGCTACTGCCGCTGGCCGTGGGCCTGGCTGGAGCCGCGCAAAGGCAGGTATCGTTGGGATATTGTGGATGCGGCGTTGCGCACCGCACACGACCGGGGCCAGACGCTGCAGTTCCGTTTCGAACCCTATACCTCGCGTGTGGATTACGACAAGAATCCCTGCGCCGCGAAGCGCCATCCTCCGCAACGCTCCGTCAACGTGCCGGACTGGTTTTGGGACACCGGCGCGCGCTGGATCCGCAAAGGGCCCTACGCCGCCAACGAACCGGATTGCAACGATCCGCGCTATGTCAAACACTTCGGCGATTTCATTCGCGCCTTTGCCAAACGCTACGACGGTCATCCGGACTTGGAGAGCGTGGATCTGGCCTATGCCGGTTTTTGGGGAGAATCGGGCGGCAACACGACACCTGTCACGGCGACCAAGCTGGTGGATGTTTACCTGCGCAGCTTCAAGAATACCCAACTGATCGGAATGCTGGGCACACCGGGATGCAAGCACGCGCAACGGCGTACCGGCAACAGCAAACGACCGATCGGTTGGCGCGCGGACTGCTTTGGAGATCTGCGCAAGGCCGACGTCCCTGATGTGCCGTTTGGCATGGGGTGGAATCACACCCTGGACGCCTATCCCAAGGAGATCGAGCGCTGTGGCCTGCGCGATGCGTGGCAGCAGGCGCCGGTAACCATGGAAACCTGCTGGAATGTGCCCGGCTGGTTCTTTCAGGGATACGATCTCGATGTCATTATCCGGGAAGGGTATCGCTACCACACCTCGGTTTTCATGCCCAAGAGCGCGTTCTTTCCGGCGGCGTGGCGGGGAAAACTGGAGGAGTTCGATAAGAAGATCGGCTACCGCTTCGTGTTGCGCCAGGCGCTTCTGCCGCTGACCGTCCGGCGCGGCGAGCGGTTTGCCATCGAATGCTTTGTCGACAACGTCGGCTGTGCGCCGATCTACCGGCCGTACCGGCTCGCGCTGCGTTTCCGCCAGCGCGGCGGCAGCGTCGTCGTGCCGCTGCGGCAGGATATTCGCGGCTGGTTGCCCGGACATCGGTGGTTTGATGAGAAGATCACTTTGCCGCGCAGTCTGAAACCCGGCGAAGCCAAGGTGGATTTGGGCATCATCGGCGACGACGGCCGCCCGCGCGTCTGGTTTGCCATCGAAGGGACATTGGTCGATGGTTGGCACGCGCTGACCAGCGTCGATGTCGTGTAGGCGCAAATTAGGGCAAATACGGACACGAAGGGAAGGAAGGATGCACGAAGAACGCGAAGGTGTATTGTGGTTTTTCGCTGACGTAAAGGGGCGCCAATGCCCCACTTCGTGCCCTTCGTGAACCCTTCTCCCCTTCGTGTCCGATTCGCCTGGGTCACATTATTTCTGAAAGATTTCATCGCTTGTCCAAATCGATCGTCCATCTCCTGGCCGGTGGTCCCGGTTCCGATCGCGGGCACATGGTCGGCCTGCTGCGGGATGCGCTGCTGGCCTCCGGCCTTCCTGTGCCGCGTATCGCCTACATTGGCGCGGCCAGCCACGACGATGCCGGTTTTTTCCGCCGCCTGTCGTCCCTGCTGCAGCAGGCGGGCGCCCGTGACGTCGTGCTGGCGCGAACGTGCGGCCGCGGCGCAAACTGGCGCGAATCGACGCAGGCGGCGCTGGCGCAGGCGGATGCCATTTTTGTCAGCGGCGGCGACGTGGAGGCGGGCATGCGCGCGCTGGCAACGGCGGGCGTGATCCCCTCGTTGCAGGAGCGGTTCGATGCGGGCGTACCCTTCATCGGACTTTCCGCCGGCAGCATCATGCTCGGTCGCGAATGGATTGCGTGGGGCGATCCTGACGACGACGCCACGGCGCGTCCTTTTGACTGCCTTGGCTTCGCTCCGCTGATCTGCGACACCCACGCCGAGGACGACGACTGGAGCGAACTTCGCGCCTTGCTGGCGCTTCGTCCCGTCGGCACCCGCGGCTACGGTATTACCGCGCCTGCCATGCTGCGGGTCCATCCGGACGGTCGGGTGGAGGCTTTCGGTGGCGAAGTTGTGTGCCTGGAACACCTGGTTGATCGTGTGGATCGCGCGACGTTCCTTTGAAACTCGGAAAATCAGCAAGGGTTCTGCCTTCGTGGGGAGATATTCAACCCACGCCGTTTTCCCGCTTTCCTGCGTTTCAGGTTCAAGTTGGCACATTTACTTCTGGTATGCGGAGCGGCAGGAACCAGACCGCCAGGAAACCGATCAGGATTCCGCCAATATGCGCGGTATGGCTGATCTGCGGCGTCAAGAAATCGAAGAGCATCTGCAGCACGATGATCATGCCGATTGCCCCTAGTCGCCTCCCCAGCAGTCGTGAGCGGTGTTGCTGCCAGCCGCGCAGGAGCACGGCTGCGGCTCCTCCTACCAGACCGAGAATGCCGCCGGAGGCGCCCACGCAAATGCCGGTCGCGGGAACCAGGTGCAAACCTGCCAGCAGGACGGTCAGTCCTGCCGCGCCGCTGCCGATGAACAGATACACGATCACATAGCGCACGCGGCCAAGACGGGCCTCGAGGTAAGGTCCCAGCAGATAGAGACCGAGCATGTTGAGCAGCAGGTGCAGATAGCCGAAATGCAGGACCGTGGACGCAGGTATCCGCCACCACTCGCCCGCCATGACGGCGGGAACATGCAAGGCGCCCAGGCGCAATAGCACGGCGTCGTTCTCGCTGCCGCCAGCCGCGATTTCCACAATAAAAACCGCGATATTGATCGCCACCAGTGCGTAGGTGGCATAGGCGCGGAACCCGCGTGTGCCGCCGCCAGGCTCCCCGTATCGGCGGTCCACCAGGCTTTCGTTTTCCAGGCGGTTCAGGATCTGGCGTGCGGCATCGGTCAGAACCTCCGCAGGGTTGGCGAGGGGCGTCTGCATGCGGTATGCCGCGGCGCGGCAAGTCAAACGGACCGGCGAGAGACGCAGACGTTCCAGCGCGTGTCGCGATGGTTCGACGTCACCCGCCGCCATTCCGGCGGTAGCCAGCCAGAACGTTTTCACGTCAACGGGATAGTCACGCAGCCGGTTCTGAAAAAGCCCCTCGACGGCTGCCCGCCGTCCGCAGAAGGCGAACGCCATCAGGTTGCACAAGTCCGACGCCAGCGCCATGTGCGCGGCGGAGAGATGTCGGGCATGGCGGTCAATGGTTGCCAGGAGATCGTTCAGATCGCCGGTTTCGCCCAACGCGCGGACATAGCTGGTCAGGATGTTGATGTCGCGCGTGACGGTCTGGTCCAAACCCATGGAACGGCACCAATTGCCCATCGCGTCCCACTGGTTTCCCAAACGGAAATACAGGATCATGGCCATTCGCGCGTGCGCCGATCCGGCTGCGCCGTGGCGATCCAGCATGGGGCGCACCGCGTCCAGATCTCCTTGCTGCGCCAGGTCCATGGCATGCAACACATCGTCCTGCTCCCGTCCGTTGGCGAACGGCTGCAACCAGCGGAGCCAGCGAAACAACCGCCTGGCCTTCCCATATTCCTGTTTCAGCGTTTGCCGTTGCATCCATCGGGAGCCGAACATGGGAACCAGCACGAACAGCAGCCAGAATCCGCCGGCCACCAGACCGGCTTCGCCCGGAAAAAGAATCAAGCCTGCGACGATCAGGCCAAGCGCAAGGGCGGCCGTCAACAGCCACCCGCGGGTCTCGCGCGAGCGATGGCCGAGCAACCGCACCACCATCATCAGCGCAGAGAGTCCGACGATCCACAGGAGCACGTAGTTCAAATTCATGCGCGCGATTATTGCAGACTCGGCGGACGACATACAGCCGGCATTGCCAGCATGCCGCAGGCGGCGTGGATGTCGCTGCCGCCGCTGTACCGGCGCGCAATCGGCGCGGCCAGGTGCTGGCGCAAGGCATCGCGGAATGCGGACAGCGCGGCCGGGGAGGGCGGCTGGAAGCGGCCAATCGAATCGTTGACGTCGATCAGGTCGAGCTTCACCGGCAGTCCGCGCGTCAGCTCCGCCAGTTGCGCGGCATCCTCGACGCGCGTGTTGACGCCGTCGATCATGGTCCACGCCAGCGTTACGCGCTGTCCGGTGGCGGCATGGTATTCCCGCAGCGCGGCCAGGAGGTCCGCGGTCGGATGCGACCGCTCCACGGGCATCAGCTCCGCGCGTTGGAGCGGATCGGCGCTGGTCAGGGAGACAACCAGCCGGAAGGGTTGATGTTCCGCCGTAAAACGCCGGATCGCCGGAACAATCCCCACGGTTGAGATTGTGATGGCCTTGGCGGCAATGGCCAGGCCGCAAGGCTCGGAGAGGATGCGCGCGGCCATGATGACCGCGTCGTAGTTCAGCAGCGGTTCGCCCATGCCCATGAAGACCACGCCGCGCACCGGATGCGGCGAATCGGCCTGGATCTGCATCACCTGATCCACGATCTCCCATGTCGCGAGATTGCGACGAAATCCCATGCGTCCAGTGGCACAGAACGCGCACCCCATAGCGCAGCCGACCTGCGAACTGACACACGCCACGTATTTCGGATCGCCGGCGCGGTGGAGCAGGGGAATGCGCACCGCCTCGAACGAATCGCCATCGCCGCACAGGCCTTGGAAGAGGTACTTGACGAATCCATCACGCGGCGATTCGTCTCGTTTCAGGAGCTTCAGAACCGGTACTTCCGTCGTGGCGCGGATCGCGTCCAGCAGTCGCGCGGAAACTTCCGGCATGGTGGCAGGCATGGCGCCCGTGCGCAGCACGGCGGCCTGCAGGCGGCGCGCCAGACGCAGCGAAACGCCTTTCGGCGCCAGCGCGGCGTGCAGGGCGTCGGAGGTCAGGTTCTTGAAGAGGATGGGGAAATCGCTCATTGGTCGTCAGCATAGCGAAAATCGGATCATTTGTAATTCCAGCGAAGAATCTTTCGGATCATTCGAATGATCGCGTTGCGGGGCAGCGCTCCTACAATCATCCGCACACCAATCAATTGTAGGAGCACTGCCCCGCAGCGCGATTATGCCTGACAGGCGTGGCGCCCGGCATTACCTTCTCTGTTCATGAATTCCGCCGCACCCGACGTTCCGCCCGGTTTCACCTGCCGGCGCTGCGGCAACTGCTGCCTGGGGCCGGGGGATGTCATACTGGCCGAAGGCGAGGACCGGAAGATCGCGGACCTGCTGGACATGGAGCTGTACGCGTTCACGTCCGCCTACACCCGCCTTACGGCGGATCGCAGTGCGCTTTCGTTGAATGAGCGCCCGGATGGCGCGTGCGTTTTTCTCCTGCCGGACAACGCCTGCCGCATCCAGGCGGCCAAGCCGCGCCAGTGCCGCGCCTTTCCGTACTTGTGGCGCTCGGCCAGACTTGCGAATATCTGCGTGGGTTGGCAGGCGGCGGCGCACGGAGAGAAGAATTCAGAATTCAGGAGTCAGAATTCAGAATAAACGCCTGTGCATCCATTCTGACTCCTGACTCCTGAATCCAAATTTTTCATCAACCACGGACACTCCATGAACAACCTCGAAAACGAATCCGCTGACATCCAGGCGCTCTTCGCCCGGGAACCCGAGAAAACCTGGCAACCCAGGGAAATCTGCGCGGCGCTGGATTTGCGCGGCAAGCAGATCAAGAAGCTGCAGGGGGTTCTCCACCGGATGGTGGTGGATGGCCTGATCGTCGAGTTGCGCCCCGGAATCTTCGGCCTCGGCAAGCCGGCCGACCTGATCACCGGCAAGATGCGCATGATCCGCTCGGGCGCCGGACTGGTTGTGGACAACGCCACCGGCACGACGGTCTGGGTTGGCTCGGACGACCTTGGCACTGCGCTGCCCGATGACACGGTGACGGTGCGGCTCGACCCCGCCTCATCCGGTCAGGAACCGTGCGGAAAGGTGATCCGCCTGGTCGAGCGTTCGCCGCGCGACATCGTCGGCACACTCTCGACCACCGGCAAGTTCCTGTTCGTGGTGCCGCTCAACCCGGTCTATCGCCTCAATTTTTACGTGCCGGACGCCAAAGGCGCCAAGGACGGCGACCGCGTGGTTCTGCGCCTCACCGATTGGAAGAACCGCCATGTGGCGCCGGAAGGCGAGATCGTGGATGTGATCGGACCGGCGGACCAGCCCTCGCTGGACACCGAAGTGGTCATGCGGCAGTTCGACCTTCCCCTGGAATTTCCGGCGGCGGTCCTGCAGGAGGCCGAGGCTGTGGCGGCGAGGGCGCAGCGTCCCGGCGCGCGCGACGACCTGCGCGGCGAATACATCGTCACGGTCGATCCGGAGCGGGCGCGGGATTTCGACGACGCCATTTCGCTGACGCACGACGCGCAGGGGCGGCGCGTGCTCGGGGTGCATATCGCGGATGTCAGCCACTTTGTGCGTCCGGAGGGCGCGCTCGACAAGGAGGCCCTGGCGCGCGGCACCAGCGTGTACCTGGTGGACAAGGTCGTCCCGATGCTGCCGGAGCAGCTTTCGAATGGCGAATGCAGCCTGCGCCCGGACGTGGACCGCCTGACCTTTTCGGCCTTCATGACGTTCGACGAAAAAGGCCGCATGATCGCGCGCCGTTTCGCCAAAACCATCATCCACTCGCGTCAGCGCCTGACCTACGAGCAGGCCATGGCGATCATGACGGACCGCCAGCCCGAGGGGATGGAGACGGTCCCGGCGATGACGAAGGAACTGCTGGCCCAGGTGCGCGAACTCGCGCGTCAGTTGCGCCAGCGGCGCTTTGCCGACGCGGCGCTGGACCTGGAGGTGCCGGAGAGCGAAGTGATCATCGGCCCGGACGGCCGCATGACCGGCATCCGCACGGTGCCGCACGACGAATCGCACCAGCTGATCGAGGAGTGCATGGTGGCGGCCAACGAGGCCGTGGCGACGGAGTTGGAATCGCGCGGCATCCGCATCCTGGCGCGCCTGCACGAAGCGCCGGACGAGGACAAACTCGGCGAACTGCGCGCCAACCTGGCGCAACTGGGAGTCAAATCCGGCGATCTCTGCGACCCGCGGCGCATGGCGCAGTTCATTGCGGAGACGGCCGATCATCCGCTCGCCGCCCATCTGCACACCATGGTCCTGCGGAGCATGAAGCGCGCGGTCTATTCGTCCGAGGCGTCCGGGCACTTCGGTCTGGCCAAGAAGCACTATGCGCACTTCACGTCGCCGATCCGGCGCTATCCGGATCTGGTGCTGCACCGCCAGCTTGCCGGGTTTTTGTTGGGCGAAAAGGGCGGCAACGGCTTTCTGCCAGCCGACTATCTCAAGCGCACTGCGGCGCACTGCACCGCGCGCGAGCAAGACGCTGACGACACG
>Ga0118677_10005013_pt1 | contig 16809 bp, 4 predicted proteins | sample AliMusrvi5mmetaG_FD_86154 | JGI IMG/M metagenome (GOLD analysis project Ga0118677, IMG submission 86154) | reverse complement strand
TTATCTACCTCTACTGGAATATTAAATGTAAACTGTGTTGCGCCTGTGGCGCCTGTTAGCGGCGGAAATCAAACAATTTGTGCTAATCAGACTATTCCTGCACTTTCAGTAACAGTGGGTGGCGGCCAAACGGCCTATTGGTACACTCAGGCAAGCGGGGGGGCCTTGCTTGCATCGGCTTCCTTGACTTACACACCTGTGGCAGCCGGAACTTTTTATGCCGGGGCAAGGACTGTATCGACCGGTTGTGTCAGTGCATCACGAACAGCGGTTACTCTAACGATCAATACCACTCCAACGGCGCTTTTGTTAACCGGGAGTTCAATTTGTTCGAGCCCGGGAGGTAATGGAACAATAACTTCAACAACTTCGCAAACCGGAATCACTTACCAATTGTATAATGGTAGCAATGCCGCTGTTCAATCTCCGGTTTCAGGTACCGGATCAGGGTTAAGCTGGTCATCCCTTCCAGCAGGAACCGGTTATTATGTAATTGAAACCAATACTACGAGTGGCTGTACATCCACAAGCAGTGCCGTAAATATATCAGCTTATATAAATCCAATCCCCCTTGTATTAACTGGAGATACTATATGTACAACTCCGGGGAGTAATGGAGCCCTTACCTCCTCAAGTTCAGAAGTTGGTGTAAATTATCAGTTGTATGATGGTAGTGACAATCCTGTTCAGTCAGCATTGGCAGGAACTGGAATAGGTCTTGAATGGCCGAATATTGATGCAGGCACAGGTTATTATGCAATTGGGATAAATTCCACAACCTCCTGTGTTTCAACTGCAAGCAATGCAGTAAATGTATTGACATTTTCTAATCCGTCTGCGATTTTGTTAACAGGAAGCACAATTTGTGCAAGCCCCGGTGGTAATGGGACTATTTCCTCAACTACTTCAGTAATTGGTATAAATTACCAGTTGTATGACAATACGAATCTTGAGGTTCAAACGCCAATCGCCGGAACAGGTTCCGGGCTCACCTGGACAGGTTTGGCCGCAAACACCGGCTATTATGTAATTAGTTCGGATAATATCAATTCCTGTAGTTCTTCAAATAGTATTGCAGTGGACGTAGCGACCTTTGCCAATCCGACCATTACTGTGGGAGGAACTGTTACGGCTTTGTGTTACAGCTCTGTAGCACAAACAACCTCGATGCCTTATAGTGCTACAACGAATTCACCTACTTCATATAATATTGTCTGGAGTGCTGCAGCTCACACTGCTGGTCTTGCCGATCAGGGCAGTACAACTTTTGCATTTGTTTCAGGCGGAGGGTCGCTGACTGGCATTATCGTTCCTGCCGGAACAACTGCTGGTGGTCCTTATACAGGAACAATGACCATTACGAATGCCAACGGATGTTCAACAACTCAAGCGATAACGCTAAATATCAATTCTCTGCCAGGAATATCGTTTACTGTACAACCTGGTTTGAGCACTTGTGTTGGAACAACTGCAACCTATACAACTCAATCCTCGATGACCAATTATGTCTGGGGATTCCCCGGAATATTAAATACCGATTATAGTCTTATTTCGGGAGGTACGAGTACGAGTAATACAGCTACCCTGAATTATTTAACAACAGGCAGCAAGAGTGTAACGATCAATTATACTAATGGAAATGGATGTAGTGCAGTATTGGCAACTTCCAGTACACTAACAACGGTTACACCTGCAACTTTCATAACCGTTCAGCCCTCAACAGGAACGCAGACACAGTGTCTGAACGGAACCTTTACCCCAATTACAGTTACAGCATCCGGAACCGGTACCTTAACCTATCAATGGTACAGCAACACTTCGGCAAGTAATACCGGAGGAACTTCACTTGGATCTGCCAACGGCGCTCAGACCAATAGCTATACCCCTCAAGCCACAACTGCAGGGACACTTTATTACTATTGTATTGTAACCGGGACCTGCGGGTCGGCAACAAGTTTGGTATCGGGAGCCTTCCTCGTTAACGCGCTTCCGACAATAACCACAACTTCACCCGGAACTCAGTGCGGTTCCAATACAGTTACTTTAAGTGCAACAGCTTTAACAGGAACGATTAATTGGTATGCAGCTGCAACAGGTGGAACATCCCTTGGATCCGGTCCAACATTTACAACTCCAAGCATTGCTTCAACCACTACCTATTATGCCGATGTTACGAGTAGCGGATGTACATCAGCAGCCAGAACTCCTGTTGTTGCCACCATAATCCCAGTTGCATCATTGACTGTTGGTGGGGGAGGGACATTTTGTTCAGGAACGAATATAACACTGACCAGTACAGGGACAAATGTATCAAATCAGTACTGGACAGGACCCAATAGTTTTTATTCTGCTCTGGCAAACCCTGTGCTCAGTAGCGCAACATCAGCGATGAATGGTACATATAAGATATGGGCTAGTGGTGTGAGTGGTGCAAATTTGGTTTCCAATGGCAATTTTGAAGGAGGTAATTCCGGATTTACAAGTAATTATGGCTATGTGACCCCTTCATCCAGTGCACTTGTTCCTGAAGGGCTTTATACTGTAGTTGCAAATCCAAATTCGGTTCATGCAAGCTTTGTTGCTTGTGGTGACCATACTACAGGCACTGGATTACAAATGGTTGTTAACGGGGCTATAACTGCCGGCGTGAATATATGGTCGCAAACCGTTAATGTTGCTCCAAACAGTAACTATCAATTTACTTATTGGATTCAAAGTGTTGTAGCCACAAATCCTTCACAATTACAATTGTTTATTAATGGAGTCGCAGCCGGACCAATATACACTGCTGATCTTGCAACCTGTTCATGGGAACAATTCCTATATAATTGGAATTCCGGTTCCAGCACTACAGCAATTTTATCATTGGTTAATATGAATACAGTTGCCAATGGAAACGACTTTACCCTGGATGATATCATTTTTCAACAGATTTGTCCGGCAACCTCAACCAGAGGTTCTTCAGGAGGAGGAAGTGGAGGAGGATCTACTTCAGGAAGTATTGCATATACTGATTCTGTAGTCGTAACGGTTAATGCGGTTGTGATTGCCGGAGCTATTGGAACTTCTCAAAGTATATGTAATGGAGCAACTCCTGTTGCATTGACATCCACCACAGCCGGAACAGGCTCAGGTACAATATCCTATGAATGGCAAACCAATGCCAGCGGAAGTTATGTCACGATTAGTGGGGCCACTGCTGCGACCTACTCACCACCCGCACTAACTGCCACCACAAGTTATCAAAGAAGGACAGTATCAGTCAGTGGTGGGGTAACCTGTTACTCCCCTTATACAACCGCAGTCACCATAACAGTTAGCGGGCCGGTTGCTAATGCTGGCGGTCCAAATACCCTCTGTCAGTCTGTAACTCCTTCTGCTTTAACTTTAGCCGGTGCGGTAGTGAGCGGAGGTGCTTCAACAGGGGCATGGTCAATTCTTTCTGGAGGAGGAAGTTTGAGTTCTACTGCACAGACCGGAAGTCCACAAAATATTACCTATACACCAGCCGCAAATTATAGTGGTTCTGTAACACTTAGGTTGACAACAAATACAGTTGGCAGCTGTGCAGGAATATCCACGCGAACAATAACGATAAATCCGGCTGCAACGGCCTCTGCAGGGTCAGCCTTTTCGACCTGCTCAAGTACCGGCGCTGTAAATATTACAACCGGATCCACAGCCACAAATTATTCGGTTATTGCCTGGACCTCGAATGGAACCGGGACCTTTTCCAACGCTAATTCATTAACAACGGCTACTTATACTCCCAGTGTGGCAGATAATACTGCAGGAAGCGTCACTATCACACTTACAGCAACTGGTAATTCTCCATGTGGGAATGCGATCTCAACAAAAACATTAACGATTACAAAGCTACCTGTTGCTACCTTTAGTTATGCAGGTACTCCCTATTGTTCAAATAGCGCCAATCCCTCTCCTACTTTCAGCGGAGGTGGAGTGGCAGGTACATTCTCATCGACAACGGGTTTAAATTTTGTAAGTACTTCAACTGGACAAATCAATCTTGCAACAAGTACACCTGGTACTTATAATGTTACCAATACAATTGCGGCAGCTGGTGGATGTGGTGTTGTTACCTCAACAAGTTCGATAACAATTACTACACTGCCGGTAACTACTTTTAGTTATACAGGATCTCCGTATTGCTCAAATGCCACAAATCCAACACCCACCTACAGTAGTGGAGGTGTAGCCGGCACTTTTTCATCAACAACGGGTTTGAATTTTGTAAGTACTTCGTCCGGACAGGTGAATCTGGTGACAAGTACCCCTGGTACTTATACCGTTACCAATACGATTGCGGCTTCAGGTGGGTGTAGTTCTTCTGTTTCAACAAGTTCAATTACGATAAATGCTCAAACGGTTCTAAGTACTCAATCAACAGGAGCTCAAACACAATGTATTGGAGGTACATTTGGTGCGATAACTGTGACTGCATCAGGAACCGCCCTGACCTACCAATGGTATAGCAATATTACAGCAAGTACTATAGGAGGAATTTCACTTGCCACTGCCAATGGAGCTCAGACAGGGAGTTATATTCCCCAGTCATTAACTGCAGGAACTCTTTATTACTATTGCGTAGTAACTGGAACATGCGGAACAGTTACAAGCGCAGTATCGGGTGCCTTTATTGTCAACCTTGCAACGGCAATCAATAGTCAGTCAACGGCGACCCAGACACAATGTAATTCAGGAGCCTTTACCCCCATTACAGTTAACGCGGTCGGTGCAGGATTAACTTATCAATGGTTCAGCAATACGACGGCAAGTACAACCGGAGGAACTTCTCTTCTGGCTGCCAATGGAGCTCAGACCAGTAGTTACACCCCACAGACAGCAATAGCCGGAACCCTATATTATTATTGTGTGGTGACCGGAACCTGCGGAACAGCAACGAGTGCAGTCTCTGGAGCCTTTATTGTCAATTCCGGGGTTGCAATCAGCTCCCAGTCTATGGCTACTCAATCACAATGTATTGCCGGCACATTTGCCCCCATTACCGTAACCGCAACAGGTGCAGGGATAGCCTATCAATGGTATAGCAATACAACAGCAACGACTACCGGAGGTAGCTCTTTATTGGCGGTTAACGGCGCACAAACCAATAGTTATACTCCACAGTCATCAGCAGCCGGGACGCTTTATTACTATTGTGTGGTAACCGGAACCTGTGGAACTATCACCAGTTCGGTATCGGGTGCATTTATTGTGAACCCAACGACAGCAATCTCCGGCCAGTCAACAGCTACCCAGACACAATGTATCACGGGGACCTTCACTCCGATTACAGTAACAGCTGCAGGAGTTGGCTTGAGTTATCAATGGTTTAGTAATACAACGGCAACGACTACCGGAGGAACTTCTCTTTTGGCGGCTAACGGAGCACAGACTAATAGTTACACCCCACAGGCAACTGTTGCCGGGACACTTTATTACTATTGCATTGTGACCGGAACCTGCGGAACAGCAACCAGCTCGGCATCGGGTGCATTTATTGTGAACCCTGCAACAGCAATTTCAAGCCAGTCAATGGTAACCCAGACACAATGTATTACGGGAACATTCAGCCCTATTACGGTAACCGCGACAGGAGTTGGATTAAGTTATCAATGGTACAGCAATATATCAGCCACTACTACCGGGGGGACCTCATTATTGGCGGCCAATGGAGCGCAAACCAACAGTTATACCCCCCAGGCAACAGCCGCAGGGACACTTTATTACTACTGTATTGTTACAGGGAGCTGCGGAACAGTTACAAGTTCAGTATCGGGCGCCTTTGTTGTGAATCCAACAACGTCTATCACCAGTCAGTCAACAGCTACCCAGACTCAATGTATTGCAGGAACCTTCACCCCAATTACAGTTACAGCCGTAGGTGTTGGATTAGGTTATCAATGGTATAGTAATACAACAGCAACTACTTCAGGAGGTGTCTCTTTATTGGCAGCCAACGGAGCACAGACCAATAGCTATACTCCGCAGGCAGCGGTAGCAGGAACGCTATATTATTATTGTATCGTTACAGGAACCTGTGGAACAGCAACCAGCACTGTATCGGGAGCATTCATTGTCAATTCAGGGGTAGCAATCAGCTCCCAGTCTACGGCTACCCAAACACAATGTATTACCGGCACATTTACCCCAATTACTGTAACCGCAACCGGTACAGGGATAACCTATCAATGGTATAGCAATACAACAGCAACGAATACCGGAGGCTCCTCTTTATTAGCGGCTAACGGTGCTCAGACCAGTAGTTACACCCCCCAGGCAGCAGCCGCAGGGACACTTTATTACTATTGCATTGTGACAGGGACATGCGGAGCAGTGACGAGTGCGGTATCTGGTGCCATTATTGTGAACCCAACAACAGCTATCTCAAGCCAGTCAACAGCTACCCAAACACAATGTATCACCGGGACCTTCACCCCGATTACAGTTACAGCTGCAGGGGTAGGATTAACCTATCAATGGTTTAGTAATACATCGTCAACGACTACCGGAGGAACTTCTCTTTTGGCAGCTAACGGAGCACAGACTAATAGTTACACCCCACAGGCAACTGTTGCCGGGACACTTTATTATTATTGTGTAGTGACCGGAACCTGCGGAACGGCAACTAGTTCGGCCTCAGGCGCATTTATTGTAAACCCGGCAACTGCCATTTCAAGCCAGTCAACGGCAACCCAGACACAATGTATCGCCGGAACATTCACCCCAATTACTGTAACTGCGACAGGAGTTGGCTTGAGCTATCAATGGTACAGAAATACAACAGCAGCGACTTCCGGTGGTACCTCGTTATTGGTGGCTAACGGAGCCCAAACAAACAGTTATACCCCGCAGGCAGTAGCTGCCGGGACACTTTATTACTATTGCATTGTTACAGGGACCTGCGGAACAGCTACAAGTTCAGTATCGGGTGCATTTGTTGTGAACCCAACAACAGCCATCTCCAGCCAGTCAACAGCTACCCAAACGCAATGTATTGCCGGAATATTCACCCCAATTACAGTTACAGCCACAGGTGTTGGATTAAGTTATCAATGGTTCAGCAATACAACGGCAAGTACAACAGGAGGAGCTTCTCTTTTAGCGGGCAACGGAGCTCAGACAAGCAGCTACACACCCCAAGCTGTCGTCGTAGGGACTCTATATTATTATTGTATTGTGACTGGAACCTGTGGAACAGCAACAAGTGCGGTCTCGGGCGCATTTATTGTAAATCCTGCAACGGCCATTTCAAGCCAGTCAACCGCTGCCCAGACTCAGTGTATAACGGGAACATTCACGCCAATTACAGTGACTGCCTCTGGAGTTGGCTTAAGTTATCAATGGTACCGCAATACAACATCTTCTACAACCGGAGGAACCTCTCTGGTGACGGCTAATGGAGCACAGACCAACAGTTACACGCCGCAGACAACAGCGGCAGGAACTCTATATTATTATTGTATCGTTACTGGAACCTGCGGAATAGTTACCAGCACAATATCGGGAGCATTTGTTGTAAACCTGGCAACGGCCATAAACAGTCAGTCAACAGCAACCCAGACTCAGTGTATTTCAGAAAGTTTTACCCCAATTTCTGTCACCGCTGTCGGGACAAGTTTAACATACCAATGGTACAGGAATACCACTGCAAGTGCAACGGGTGGAACTTCCCTCCTGGCGGTAAATGGAGCACAGACCAGTAGTTATACCCCTCAGGCAACTGTAGTCGGGACACTGTACTTCTATTGTGTTGTGACCGGAACCTGCGGAATTGTTACCAGCTCAGTATCCGGTGCTTTTATTGTAAACCCTGCTACCGTTATAAGTGCCCAATCAACATCAGCTCAAACGCAATGTATAACGGGATCTTTTACGCCGATGACCGTTACCGCCACAGGAACGGGTACCTTGGCCTACCAGTGGTTTAGCAATTCAACTGCTTCCAACACAGGGGGATCTTCTCTTGGTTCAGCCAACGGAGCACAGACCAGCAGCTACACTCCCCAGGCAACTACCGCCGGGACACATTATTACTATTGCGTAGTTACGGGTGCTTGTACAACAGTTACCAGTACGGTATCCGGAGCATTTATCGTAAATCCTGCAACTGCATTAACGAGTCAGTCTACCGCGACACAATCAACGTGTCTTAATGTAGCCTTTACCCCAATAACTGTAACAGCAACAGGCACCGGTGTTTTAACCTATCAATGGTACAGCAATACGACTGCAAGCGCTACAGGTGGTACCTCGCTTGGGTCTTTAAACGGGGGACAGACAAGTAGCTATTCCCCACAAGCCACAACTGCCGGAACACTCTATTATTATTGCATTGTGCACGGTGGGTGCGGATCGGACGTCACAACTGCGGTATCCGGAGCTTTTACCGTTATTGCTGACCTGACCTGGACAGGCGCAATAAGCACTGACTGGAATACGATCGGGAACTGGTCTTGCCCTTTCCTTCCTGATTTGACAAAGAATGTGCTGATTCCAAATGTCACTAACAAGCCGATCTTGAGTTCCGGAGCTACAGGAGCCTGCAAGAACCTTGTAATAAACGGCAGTTCTTCGTTAACGGTAATCGGAAATATCCTCCAGATTGCTGAATCGATTTCAAACAGCGGAACGTTTACTGCTTCGTCCGGAACTATCGAAATGAAAGGGATTGCAGCCCAGATAATTCCATCAAGTACCTTTGCCGGAAATACGATATTAAATTTAACGGTAACAAATTCTTCAGGTGTTACCTTAGGGGGTCCATTAAATATAACTGCCATTGTTAAGGTATCTTCAGGGAATTTATCTTCAGGTGGAAATCTAACGTTGATCTCCTCAGCTGCTCAAACTGCACTTATTGATGGAACCGGTTCGGGTAATGTATTGGGAAATGTAACCATGCAGCGCTATCTTCCTTCTGCATTTGGTTACCGGTACTTTAGTTCACCCTTTCAGAGTGCAACAGTTAATGAATTTGCAAATGATCTTTCATTATCAGCAGCTTTCCCCTCATTTTATAAATACGACGAGGATAATCATCGGGACTCACTCGGTGTTGCAGCCTATTCATCGGGTTGGGTAACCTATACTGCGACTACCGGATCTCTAATTCCACTTATGGGGTATGCTGCAAACTTCGGAGCCGCAACTCCTGCCAAAACAGCTGATATGACTGGTGTTGTCAACAATGGTGCCTTATCAATCAGTTTGTATAATCATAACCGAACTTACACCAAAGGTTTTAACCTCGTTGGAAATCCATACCCCTCACCAATTGACTGGAATGCCTCATCCGGCTGGACAAAATCAAGTATTGACAATGCCCTCTATTTCTTCAACCCCGGGAATACAGATCAATATACAGGGGTTTACAGCAGTTATGTCGGAGGGGTCTCAACAGGCAATGGATCAAATCTGATTGCCTCGATGCAGGGATTTTTCATTCATGTTTCTGACGGATCATATCCGGTATCCGGAACCTTGGGGATGACCAATGCAGTCAGAACCAATGATCTTGCTCCAACATTCAGGGAGGCGATTATTGACCCCCGCACAATTCTCCGGTTTAGGGCTAATCTGGAAACACCAAATGCGATAGAGGATGTTTCAGTGCTCTATTTTGACGATCTGGCTGACCATACTTTTAATAAGGAACTCGATGCACTAAAAATGTTGAATACTGATCCACTCGTTCCCAATATCTATACCATTTCCCAGGATGCCCGGCAACTTTCAATCAAAGGGATACCTACTCCAACAGATAGTACAACCCGGATTCCTTTGGGTGTCATGACTTTAAGTGATGGATGGGTTACCTTTAATGCCAATGATATCAGTCAATTGCCGGCATCACTATTTATTTACCTGGTAGATTCAGAAAAGGGAGTTACACAGGATCTGAAGAAAATGCCGCAATATCGGTTCTACCTTAGGAGTGGAACCTACAATCAGCGGTTTAGCCTGATTTTTTCACTGTCAGAACTAAATCAAACCACTGGTGGAGTAGAAAAAATGTTTAAAATTACATATTCAGCATCGATATTGCGCGTGACGATGAACCTTCCATTTAATGCCAAAGGAAACCTTTTTGTCACCAATATGAACGGCCAGGTTATTCTTCGCCGCTCAGTGACCGATCAGGAGACCGTTGAAATTAATCCTGCCGTAAGCACGGGGCTTTATATTGTTACTGTAATTTCGGGCAACAGACAATCTTCTGACAAAATACTAATGCGAAAAAATTATGAATAACTCTGAATTAATGCCGCTGTTCAGGAGGCTTCGGATATTCCTTGGTGTAATTGCAGGAATACTTGTAATATGCTTAGATGTTCATGCTCAGGAAAAGCCACCTAAACCAATTACTGTCGCCGTAAGCACTGTTCAGCATTTAAGTTTCGGCACCTTTATTCAGGCAGGACTGGCTGGTACTGTAACTGTCGATCACACCGGATTTCGGTCAGCAACGGGGGATATAATTCTTCCCAATATGAGTTCAATTGTAACTCCTGCACTGTTTGAAGTGACCGCTTTACGCGGTACTTTAATAACCATTGTAAATGGCCCCGATACCTCCTTAAGTGGTAGTCATGGAGGCACAATCTTCTTAAGGATTGGGGATTCAAATACAGGGTCACCATTTGTGGTTACCGGACCAACTACCAATGTATTTATTGGCGGCACCTTGACAGTAGCTTCGCTCTCTGCCAATCCTGAAGGAGTCTATAATGGTACCTTTACAGTTACTTTTATTCAAAATTAGCTATACGTATTTAACAACTTATGAATCAAGCTATCGTGCAATTTTTATTTAAATATCTGAAATTTCCTCAAGTTTCAGGTATTTTAATTTTATTTGCCGCCCTGCTTGTTCAGATGATTTTCCAGCCAACAAATTGTGTGGCACAGAACGAACCGCAATATGATGAGATTTCGGTGTTTTTAAATATTCAGCGATTTGGGGGTATTGATATACCTGCTGTAATAATGGATGAGACAGTTTTTTTACCTGTTACAGATATTTTCAACTTCCTGAAAATTAAAAACAATCCCTCTGCCCAGCTCGATTCTATTACCGGATCATTTATTAATCCTCAGATTTTATATTCAATTAACAGGCTTAATAACCGGATCACCTTTCAGGGAAAAGTTTATCCTATCAAAAGCACTGATCTGATTAAGACTGAAACCAATCTTTACCTTAATTCAGTGTTGTTTGGAATGATCTTTGGACTTGATTGTACCTTTAGTTTCAGAAGTTTATCGGTTATGCTCACCACTAAACTGGAGTTGCCGGTAATCCGGGAAATGCGACTAGAGCAGATGAGAACAAATATCAACCGCCTTAAAGGTGAAGTTAAAACAGATACAACCATTGCAAGAAGATATCCGGCTTTACACTTTGGAATGGCTGACTGGTCAGTTATATCCACCCAGCATGTGAAAGGGAGTGTGGATACACGGTTAAATCTGTCCTTAGGAATGGTTATTGCAGGTGGGGAAGGAGATGCTCTGCTGAACTTTGATAACAATACCCCTTTTACTGAAAAACAGCAACAATACCATTGGCAATTTGTAAACAATAACTATTCTTTATTGAGGCAGATAACAGTTGGTAAAATCTACTCTCAGGTAACCTCCTCTATCTACGATCCGGTTGTAGGAGTACAATTTACAAATACCCCAACAACTTACAGGCGTTCTTTTGGAACTTATAGTTTAAGTGATATCACTGACCCAAACTGGATTGTGGAACTTTATGTAAATAATGTTCTTGTCGATTATATGAAGGCCGATGGATCAGGTTTTTATAAGTTTGAGGTACCGCTGGTTTATGGCAACTCTGCAGTAAAGCTTAAATTCTATGGTCCTTGGGGTGAGGAACGGACTAAAGAACAGAATATTAGTATTCCATTCAACTTTTTACCTCCCAAAGAATTGGAGTATACAGTGAGTGCCGGTATGGTAGAAGATACCTTAAGAAGCCGGTTTTCGCGTACAACCTTGAATTACGGTGTAAACCGTCGGCTGACTGTTGGAGGTGGGGTTGAATATCTTTCATCAATAGCTACAGGAACTACAATGCCGTTTTTAAGCACTTCTCTAAGGTTGATGAGTAGTTTATTACTGACCGGAGAGTTCACCTACAAAGTTCGGTCAAAAGGGATAATTAGCTATCGGCTACCCTCTAATTTGCAACTTGAGTTGAATTACACCAAGTATACTCCTGGACAAAAGGCGATTATATACAATTATCTGGAAGAGCGTAAAGCGATAATCTCTATCCCATTAAACGGAAAAAACTTTGCGGCTTATTCGAGATTAACTGTTAATCAGATCGTTCTTCCTGGCATCACAAATACCAATGCAGAAATGCTTTGGTCAGGATCTGTTCATGGCGTTGCAACGAACCTCACTACCTACGCTCTGTTTACAGACATTAGTAAACCATACCTTTACAGTAATCTATCTCTTGCGCTCCAATTACCCAAGCACATTACGGTTACACCTCAGGTTCAATATTCATACAATAATCAAAGATTGATCTCGGCAAGGGCAACTCTTGAGAAACCATTGTTCAAACATGGATTTTTTAATATGTCATTCGAACAAAACTTTGTCAGTAATACGCGAAACATTGAACTTGGATTCCGATATGATCTCTCATTTGCTCAATCCGGATTTTCAGTACGTAACTCCAATGACCAAACAACTATGATTGAATCGGCAAGAGGGAGTTTGCTTTATGACCATAAATCCAGATTCCTGGGTGTTACAAATCGGGCCAATGTTGGCAAGGGTGCAATAACCCTAATCCCTTTCCTCGATATGAACGGCAATGGGAAATTTGATCGGGGTGAACCCAAAGTTGCAGGGCTGCAGTTCCGAATCAGCGGGGGAACGATTATCCGATCCGACAAAGACACCACAATACACATTCTGGATCTTACTCCATATACCAGTTATTTTCTGGAACTTGATAAAAACAGTTTTGACAACCTTTCGTGGCAAATGCATAATCTTTCCATGAAAGTGAATATAGATCCCAATCAGTTCAAAACCATTGAAGTACCAGTTTCAATTATGGGGGAAGCCTCTGGAACTGTTTATAACGAAGCGAACGGGCAGGGAAGGATTCTGGTTAACTTCTATCGCAGTGATGCAACACTGGCTGCACGCATAATGACTGAATCCGACGGTTATTATAGTTATTTAGGCCTTAAAACCGGTAAATATGTAGCAAAAATTGACCCTGATCAGCTAAGTAAACTCAAAATGAATTCGGTTCCAAAGGAAATTCCAATAAATATTGCACCCTCAAAGGATGGAACAATTCTTGATGGCCTGGACTTTCATCTTAGCCTTATTAATAAGCCACCGCGTGATACGACTAAAGTTGCACCTGAAGTTAAACCTTTGCCTGTTATCACAACCCCTGTTGCCCCTGTTGTAAAGGAGGCTGCCAAAGAGGTGGTAACAGCGTCGCCAGCAACAGCCGGGAAAAATGAAACGAAGTTAAAAACTCCTGCTGTAGCGGCTGGTAATCCAACAACGCCTTCAATTGCAGCTTTAAAGGATACTGCAAGAAAAGTGCTACCTGCAGTCAAAACTCTACCTGCTAAGGTCGTACAAAGTGGAACCAATCCAGGTACCACAGTGTCTAAGGCAATTGTGCCGGTAACAACCCAACCATCAACAGCGCCAAAAGATACTGTTAAAAATGTTGTATCCATACCGAAAATAGCAATACCTGACAAGGCTGCAACTTCGATAGCTACACCTGATGTAATCCCTGTAAAAATTAAAATACCAGTGGTAACAAGTGGAAAAGACTCGACACACATAAAGCCTGCTGGTTCATTGCCGGCTAAAGATGCGTCAGTTTTAACACCAAAGACAACCACACCGGTAAAGGGAGAATCTCCGATTTCGGAACTTGTAAAGACTGTAGCTACTGAAAAACCAAAGGCCACTCCAAAGAGTGATCCTGATCACAAAAAAGAGGATGTAAAAAATGAAAAAGTGAACCTATTGGGTAAGGTGTCGAATGTCTCAGCTCCGAAGATTGAAGAAGATCCTTCTGTTAAATACCCTATTCTTAAAAATAGAATAGGCTCTCTTATTCAGGTCGGAGCATTTTCCAAAGAAAAAAATGCAGTAAATGCGAAAATAACGTTACTCAAGATTACCGATAATCCGGTTGATATTATGTTTGAGGATGGCCTTTATAAGGTGCAGATCAGTGGATTCAGTGGAAGGAAAGAGGGATTGGCATTTATTCCAAAACTTGTTAAGAGAGGTTTTCCGGAGGCCTTTGTAGTGCGGACTGATAAATAGTCGGAGGCCTGTTTAAGCCAAATAGCTAAAAAGCGAAATCAATGGAGTGATGAACAGAAAAATCCCTTTGGTTTCTGACCAAAGGGATTTTTTAAGTAGGCACCTGTGGCCTTAAAGTTCATACTGGAAATGGAGATTAACCCCTTATAAGATTGTACTTCTCAATCTTGGCATTTAAGGTTGGCCTTGTAATATCCAGAATATGAGAGGCTTCAAGCTTATTCCATTTGACTTCGTCGAGGATACGTTTTATATGGTACTTCTCCAGCTCTGCAATGGTACGGAATCTGGGTAACTCCTGTTTGATCTCCTCGCCCTGATTCTGTCGGGGATTCAGGGTTATATTTTCAACCTCAAGGACATCATTTTTAGACATTACAATTGCCTGAAGAATTGTATTCTCGAGTTCCCTGACATTTCCATGCCAGTTATGTGCTTTTAAAAGATCGATTACTCCCTCTCCGATCTTGACAACATTCCTGTTGAACCGTTTATTCAATTTATGAAGAAAATGGATAATCAGGTCACGGATATCTTCCTTTCTTTCGCGCAGTGGCGGTAAATCGATTGTAAAGACTTTTAAACGGTAATAGAGATCCTCCCTGAATTTCCCCTCTTTGATTAATGCTTCAAGATTTTTATTGGATGCAGCAATAATCCTGGCTTTCATTGGAATTACTTCCTCACCGCCAACACGTTCAAATTCCAACTCCTGAATAACTCTTAATAGTTTTACCTGCGTATTGAGAGAAATCTCCGAAATTTCATCCAGAAAAATGGATCCTTCACCTGCTAATTCAAACTTCCCTTTTTTATCCCTGATAGATCCTGTAAAAGATCCTTTTACATGACCAAAAAGTTCGCTTTCCAGTAAGGTTTCGGTCAAGGCGCTACAGTTTACAATAACCAAAGGTTGGTTTGCTGTAACTCCAGAGTAATGGATTAATCTGGCGATGAGCTCCTTACCCGTTCCGGTCTCTCCTTGTATCAAAACATTAACCTTATTCAGCGAAATCCTCCCTATATTTTTGAAGATCTCCTTCATTTGAGGTGTTTTCCCTACGAGAATATTACTCTCCATCATGCTCTCGCTTGAGGCATCTTCGAATTTGACCTCGTTAAGTCCGCTGCTTACTTTAACAGAATTAATGGCTAATTGTACTATATTTTTAAGCTGAAGGGGATCAATAGGCTTTTCAAGGTAATCAAAAGCACCGAGTTGTATCGATTTAATTGTCAATACAACATCGCCATAGCCTGTCAGTAAAATGACTGGAAGCCCAATGTTTAGTTTCCGTACTTCTGCTAAAACGTCAAGCCCGTTAATTCCCGGCATCTGAAAATCAGTGATTACAAGATCCGGATGTTCTGATCGGACAAGCTGCAGTCCAGCCTCACCGTTATCTGCCTGAATTGTTTTATATCCAAGTCTTTCAAGAATCTCTTTAATGACTTTTAGGCTAATCCTATCGTCATCTATGATCAGAATTTTCTCCATGAACATAATAGGTTTTAGAAAAAACAACTTTTATAACAGCCGGAGACTCAACATTTCAACGAAATTAGGTTTCCAGTTGTAATAAAATTGTAACAAAACAATGAATGAATCGTAGTACAATAGCCCTCACTAATATAAATAATGAAACCATTCAGATGAAACAACTTTCAGAGCCAAAGCATAAAAAATCCTCCTTAAAACGATATCTTATATGGCTGATTCTCATTCTACTTTTTTTTGTGTTGTTTTTATTATGGGAATACTATCGCCCCATTAATTATAAGCAAGCCCATCTTAAACTCTATTCGGACATCTATAATCCAAAAAATGGGTATTTTTCGAAATTGGGTATTCCCTATCACAGTATAGAAAAATTTATCATTGAAGCGGTTGACTATGGTCATGATGCAACATCAGAAGGGGCTGGAAGCATATTAATGATGAATGTTTTTCACGCAAAATTGACCGGAGATTGGTCTCAATTTTATAAAACGTGGAGCATGATCGATCAATACTTTATCCCCAACTCTCTCCAACAGCAAAATGCTAAATATTATTTAAGCCAGTCCCCCTCAAAATATGTTTTGTCTTTTAATGACCTTCGACAGTATCCCGCTCCATTTTCAAATAAAATTATTTCGGGTCAAGATCCCATAGAAAAAGACCTAACAAAAAAATATGGCTCTCAGCTATTTCTGATGCACTGGCTTGTTGATGCTGATAACTTTTTTGGATTTGGCAAAGGGAAACGACCTTTTTTTATTAAGAATTTTGAGCGAGGCAGCGATGAGTCCACTTGGGAGACTATTACCCACCCTTGTATTGATACATTCGGTGCAGGTAAAAAAGGATCATGCGATCTATACATCCAAGATCCTAAACCACAATGGCGATATACGTCAGCACCCGATGCTGACTCAACCGGGCCAGCAACCGCGAAAAAGTTTCCT